>Ga0154682_113_pt17 | contig 18536 bp, 19 predicted proteins | sample Rifle2008BG13ft_FD_116111 | JGI IMG/M metagenome (GOLD analysis project Ga0154682, IMG submission 116111) | Omnitrophica WOR_2 bacterium RBG_13_41_10
TTACTATCCAGGCCTTCTTTAAGACAATCTAAAATTATCGCATCATATCCATTTTTTCTTAAAGCAGTAGCTAAATAACCTAGGCCAATAGGAGGAAATTTAGCTAAGCCCAAATAAGACTTTTTATAAGGTGCTACTAGAAGTATTTCCATTCAATTATTTTAACCAATCAATAACTTCACTAATTTTGTTCTTTAGGATAAACCTTGCTGCAAAACCTATTAACTTCTTAGCTTTACGTACGTCTGCTATTGAATCTCTGGGCTCGCCTGACTGGATCGCGGCATATCTCGGCTTAATCTTTGGATTTATTTTTTTAATCAAAAGGCTGGCTATCTGGTTTACGCTGGTTCCCTTACCAGTTCCTATATTTAGGGTTTTTCCCGTTATATTACTTTTCATTGCTAATATATTGGCATTAGCAACATCCCAGGCGCTTATAAAATCGCGTATCTGTTTTCCATCTCCAAAAATAACTGGTGGTTCATTTTTTAATAAACGGTTAATAAATATCGTAATTACCCCTACGTAGGGAGTAAAAGTCTGACGCGGGCCATAGGTGTTAAAATAACGCAAGCATACAACATCAAAATGATTAATTTCACCCATTAATAAGCAATACTTTTCCGCTGCTAATTTACTTACTCCATATGGCGAAATCGGCTCTAAAATACCGCTTTCCGGAATAGGCAACTTATTTTCTCCATATACAGCCATAGATGAAGCATAAATAACCTTTTTTACTTTATTTTCTACCATTGCTTTTAAGACATTAATCGTACCCATAATATTGGTATCGGCATCCTCATATATATTAGCAAATGAATGACGTATACTCACCTTAGCGGCATTATGAAAAACTATATCTACGCCTTTCATTACTTTTTTTAGTTTATTATAATCTAAAATATTGCCGATGATTAACTTCGCCTTTTTGTTTACATTCTTACGGCATCCAACCGAAAGATCATCCATAACAAGTGTTTCTATGTTCATTTTGATTAACCGATCAACAATATGCGAACCGATAAAACCTGCTCCACCAGTCACTAAAGCCTTTTTATATTTCATTTTATTTTTAAGATATTATTATCTGCAATAACTGAATTAGGCGTCACTAATGAAGCCTGAATATCTTTCTTTAAAACCCAATTTACATTATCCAAAACAACAGAATCCCTGATTTCTATCGGATTCTTAATTACGACATTGTTTCCTATAACTGAATTATAAATTCTGGCGTTACGGTGAATTTTGGTATTATCTCCAATAATGTTACTTTTCTTTAACCACTTAAGCTGAAATTTACTGCACTCTAAAAGATCGGTTGCATAGGTGATGTTCATATCCCACTCAATTACTTCTGCCGGATAAACTGATAGGCCATCTTCTATAAGTATCTGTATAGAATTTGTAATTTCATATTCATCTCTCATTGCTGTTCTTGGCGTACGGCGGATGGCATCAAAAATATTTAGATCAAATAGATAAATACCGCAGCCTTTTAGATGAGAATGAAAATAACGGGGTTTTTCTACGACGCGGCTCACTATGCTTTTTTCGTCAACCAAAACAGCAAAATTTTTCTTTAAAAGCTGGTAATCCTGTTCTTTTTTTACCGCTAATACACAAGATGCTTCTTTTTCTTGATAAATCTTAAGCATTAAATTTATATTTTTAGGAATAAAAAATATGTCACCTAACCAAAGTAAAAATGGCTTTTGAATATATCTTTCTAATTGCCCAACAGCATGGGCAATACCTAGCATCTGTCTTTGCTCTACATAAGAAATTTTTACTCCGAGCTTTCTTCCATCCTTAAAATATTCCCTTATTTTATTTTTTAAGTGCCCCACTACAATAATAATGTCTTTTATGCCGATCCTTTCCATTTCTTCTATCTGATATTGCATTATGGGTTTATTACATACCGGTAATAGCGGTTTTGGAATAGATAGGCTTAACGGTTTGATGCGTTCACCTATTCCTGCCGCTAAAATTACGCCTAAAAAATTATTATTTACGTTTTCTTTCATACCTGCCTCTCTCAAATATTATTTAAGGTGTCTCTTCTATAACGAAATATCTTTAATCTTAAATAAATAATGAACGTCAGCATATCTATTGTTGTTTTAATTAAACCTAAAGCGGAACGCCCCCTTTCTCGGAAGGCATGTGTAATACCCACTTCAGCAATGTCATAACCTAATACTTTAGCCTTAATCATAATTTCGGTTGGAGTCTGAAAACCTTTGGATTCAATCTTTAAAGATTTTATAAAATCGCTTTCGTATAGTTTAAAAGCGCAATTTGCATCTTTCAATTTTAGGCCAAAGATAAGATTTACTAAAAAATTCTGGAATTTATTGGCAAGGATCCTCATAAAAGAATCTTTCTTTTCTTTACGGTATCCGGTAATTATTTTACGACCGCTAACATAGAGATCCAAAAAAAGCGGTAGTTCTTTTATATCAAATTGTCCATCAGAATCTATAGTTACCACGATATCCCCCTTAGAGGCAAAAATAGCATCATATAACGAGGCTCCATAACCCATGTTTTTTTCATGATTTATTATAACGAGATTGGATATTTTTTCTTTGAGCGTATTCAAAATGGCCCTAGTATTATCTAAACTGCCGTCATTAGTAACTACTACCTCTCCATTGATTTTGAGATTATCCAGCATATCAATGCAACTGCGAATAACTTTTTCTATATTCTGCCCTTCATTAAAAGCCGGCATTAAAATAGAAACTGTTTTATTTAGGTTGCTATATATTTTTTCCATCTCAATCTTCCAATTTATAGATTTTAATCACAGGCCCCAAATTAAAATTACTGGGATAAAATTCTTTAATAAAAGTAACCCTATTATCTTTTTGGGTTAATATAGGAACGTAGAACTCTCGTGCGCGTTTGGCTAAGTAAAAAAGCAATCCATATTTACTTTGCTTATCGTAAGTATCAGCATGCCTATTGCTTTTCAAGGTATCTTCTACAAAAAGGGGATTAAATAATCCTGTTTTTTTATTAGGATCGCTATCTATTAAGAAATGGTTATAGGCATAACTTGAAATAATAAGATATGATACCCCCATTTTTTTTAACTCTTTTAAGTTATAGAAGTTAAACCAGCGATAGAGTCTTTTTATAAGAGGGGCTTGTTCTGCCCGGCTTATCATGTCTTTTGGCATATCCATTGGCCAAAACGGCTCCTTGGTTTCATATCTTACCTGAGTAATGCGATACATCCGTTTACTGGTAGTAAAATCTAGATAGCGCCGCCTTAGATCTTTAGATAAATAGTTACTGTAATATACCTTGGCCTTCTCGTCCTGAAATAAATTAGGGTATTCGTTATATAATGGAACTGAAAAATCAAGCCAATCTTCTGCGATATTTAAACCAAGGGGAATATTTTTTTCAATCCATTCTTTCGCTAATATCCTGGTATCGGGATGGGATCTTTTGATATCCGAATAAACTCCTGTAGCTAATGATGGCAATATAATTATTGATACTAAAACTAAACTATATGAGGATCTGTATTTAGCTTTAAAAACTTTACCTATTAGTTCTTCTAAGAACCGCGCTCCAAATATACACATAACTGCGAAAGTATAAACCAATAAATGTAAAAACCGAAAGCCGAAATTTACCAAAGAAAAAAGACAAACAAATATGTAACTTAAAAATATTAAATCTATCTTAGAATGTTTGAAGAGAGAATAAAAAATACCCAATAATAAAATAACTCCCAGAACCCCTTCCTGCCTAATCATCTCTTTCATAAACCAAGATACGACACTGATAAAGCTATGCGTAAAGGGCGCCATGGAAGAAATACCCATCACTTCATCCTTGAGTTCTATGAACCTGGCAAAACTTTCTTTGGCATTGAAAATAAAACTAAGGTTTCCTAAAATCGTAATGACTGTTATTATAAGAAAACTTAAAAATAAATTCTTCAGCATTGTTTTTTTGAAAACAGGTATTTTGACATTAAGGAATAGCGCCGCTAAAAATGGCGCCAATAGATAAAAGCCTTGATACTTTGTGGCTATAGATAATCCGATTGATATACCTGTAAAAATAAAATCCTTTGTTCTACCAAACATTACGCAACGAATGATGTAGTAAAAAGCAAAGGTAGAAAAAAAACACAATATAATATCTGAAGTTGACCATTGCGAATGAATGAGCAAATTGAACATAAACATCGTAAATATAGCGGCGATTATAGCTACATTTTTAGAAAAAAAAGTTTTGCTAAATAAATAAACCGGTAAAACCAATGCCATACCAAAAAATACACTCAATAATCTGGCGATAAGGAATATTTGGCCGGGATCAACGAGCAATTTCCATATAAAATCGTGGGTGTTTGAAAATATCCTAAAGATAATACCAAGTATAAAATAAACGGCAAAGCAAAATAACAAAAGATATTTATGCAATACCGGATAAGTATATTCCAAAGGTACCAAGCTGTGCCTGACAGGCATAGATAATGCATCCAAAACCTGCCTTTTTTCATCCGGGCCTACAATATATGGCAAACCATACCCTATGCTATAGAGACGTAAAATTAAGCCGTAAACCAGAACTATAAATAAAATACTATTTTGTTGTTTTAAATTTTTGCTAAACATTAATTTTATTTTGCCCATTATCATCTTAATAATCTTGCCTTAAGAAATATACGGCCTTCTTTAGTAAAGATTGTTAAAACTAAGTAGGTTCCCATTTGAACAAAATTCATAATTGGATGATATAACCAATAGCGGGTCTTATCTTTAAAACTTAAATAAATACTGTGTGATACAGAAAAGACGGGTAATCCGCTATAAATTATCCAAGCTAATAATTTCTTATTAAAATTTTTATCAAAAACCCATCTTAAGTTACGTTGTTCTATTTTGCTCAAAAAATGATAAACATAATTTCTCTTCCATTTTTTAACCCATTCCTTTATTTGCTTAACATGATGATGATATATATAAGGCTCTGGTATATAGGCTACCCTGATAAAACCTCTTTCTAACATTATTTGGAATACGTCGTTATCCGCTAGAAAACTATCCTGCAAAATTATTTTTTTTATTATATCAGTGCGGTAGACTAATCCATTTGCTCCCCAAATTAAAGGTTTTTCAGGATTCACATTAAAGAGATAAACTTTTTTCCCGCTTATTAACTCTACCTCTGATTTTTTAAGATAATATTTTAGGTTCTTATTTATAAAAAAGGAAAGCGGATCATTCTGAATAAGGGTATAATATCTGTTTAACGGTGGATCTTGTTTTGAAGAAATCATTTTGCCCCAAAGAGCAAAATTTTTCGGTTCTTTTTTAAAAATTAAAGCTGTAGTCATAAGCCAATCTTTTCCGACCAACTCATTATCGGCAGCAAAAATAACAAAAAGGTCTCCCGTCGCTTCTTTTGCCGAAATCTTGGCCCCAAAGTCAGCCAACTTTAAAGGATTATCAAATATCCTTACGCATGCATATTTAGATGCTAATTCCTTAGTTTTATCTATAGACCCGCCATCAATAACCAAAATCTCAATATTATCTTGAGGGTAATCTTGATTTAAGATGCTATTGATACAATTTACTATGCGTTTTTCTTCGTTATATACCGGCAAAAAGAAGGTGAATTTCGGTAATTGCGTATTCATTTATTTTATCTCAATCTATTCTTCCATCTAAACCAAGCTATTTCTTTAAGTAACCCTTCCTCTATTGTCGTCTTAGGTAAAAATTTTATTTTTTCTTTTGCCTTCGATATATTAAAAAATAAATTATAAAACTTTTTTCTTCTTTTATAAAAATTTATTTTTGATCTTGAATTACATAACTTTATTATTGTTTTAGCAATATCTCTTATTTTATAACCTTTACTAGAGGCAATATTAAATACCCCCTGCGCGCTTTTTTCCCTGATACTCAATAATAATGCGTTTATGGCATCATCTACATATAAATAATCCCTCGTGTCTAATCCATCACCATATATCATTATAGGTTCATTTTTTATTGCGGATTTTATGAAATTGGGGATCGCCCTGTCGTAATTCTCGCCGGGGCCATATACACAGGAAAGCCTTAAAACTGCAAATGGAATGCGATTACACCGACAAAATATTCTTAAATAATGCTCCGCAGAGAGTTTACTTATTCCATAAAACGAAGTCGGATTTGTGGGATGTTTTTCGTCTATCGGTAAATAAATAGGTACACCGTAAACCTCTAAAGTGCTTACATAATATACCTTACTTAATCTATTTTGAAAATTATTCAATATATTAATCGTTGCTTTTATGTTGACCTCAAAAATACTATCTAAAGCTTTGTCTTCTTTATCTGGTATGTGTGGAACGCACGCCGCAAGATGAATCAGAATTATACGTCCTTTGATGTTCTTAAGTTTTTTTAGTTCATCTTTCTTGGTTATATCACACTGAATAAAATTAATGCGATGGCCAAATGAAAAATTTTTAGGCTTAATTTTATCGAGTAAGATAACTTTACAACCCAAATCCTTAATCCTATGGGAAAGATGCTTACCAATAAACCCTTCTGAGCCAGTTATTAATAGTATATCATTTCGTATCATACCCAATTTCATTTCTTCTCTTTTTTAATTCTTTGCATGTTTTTTTGATCTTTGTAAGATCAGTAAGTATTGGCAAAAAATCCATGCCTCTTACCCAGGCCAAGTTTTCCGGAAGTGGATTTATTTTCTTTTTTATGCGGGGTATTTTTTCGCCAAATGCAAGCTTAACAAATATATAGGGCATATTTAACCCTGCTTTAGTAAAAAATAGGTGCGTCGTAAAAAAACGGCCTATGTTAATTTCGGTAGGATTAGGGGTACCTTTTTTATCATACGTTAGATCGACGCCGAATATCCCATTGGGCTGGTTATCAATAGCAAAAATCGCCTTTTGCGCTATTTTATCGACAAGCGTATCTGAAACTGTCACTCCTGTACCGGTAAGGCCGGTTACGCCCGATGGTGCACGATTACTAAACTCCCAGTATAACCTCTTTCTTCCTTGTGCAACAACCAATTTACCATCTTTCCAAATAGATAGCCACGTCACCGTGTCTGAAGTAAGGTATTCACTAGCGGTAAAACTGCCCCATCCTTTACAATATTTAATCCATGCTTTAGCTACCTCAAAATCATCGGTACAGAAACTATCCTTGCCGCCGCCGTGACTTATAATTGCGCGTAACCAAATAGTCTTACCTAAGTTCGAAAATGCTTTTTTTAAATCAGGTATATCACGGATTAATACCGTCTGGGGTACTCTTATATTTGCCTTTTTCCATATTTTATATGACTCTAATTTATCATGACAGACCTCTATTGTCTTATGGGAAGGCAAAAAAGTTTTTATCCCTAGGACATCACGATATTTTGAAATTTGAAATATTTCGGAATCGGGTTGAGAATAAATAAATTCTGCCTTTGTTTCTTTTATAATTTGTTTAAGTATAGATAAATAGTATTTATCATTAGCAGTGGGTATAAGAAACTTTAAATCTGTCTCAGCCCTTTGTAAATAATACTCATTACAATCTACGCCGATTAAAAAAAACTTTTCCGGAGTTAATCTTAAGGACCGTACAAAATTTGTCGAAGGGCTGCCACCGGCTCCAGTTATAATAATTCTTTTTTCTTTCATGGAATTCTTATAAAACTTCCTTTTTTAACAATAGATTTATTAATCGCATCCATTATCCTGAGTACTGCCAAACCATTTTCTCCGGCAGTCAAAGGCTTTCTTCCGTGGGTTACACAATCAATAAAATGCTGGCATTCTATTTTTAGTGGTTCTTCTATATTCACCCTAGGCATCTCTACCTTGCCATCTCTGATAATTAACTGGAACTCCTTAAAAGAATGATACTCTCTCTTATATTGCCTAGCCATTACCTTCTTATCGTATACCTTAATAGGTTCATTAACACTGGTATCATCATATACAAGCATTTTTTTACTTCCTATAATAGTCATCTCCCTAACTTTTTTAGGATCGAGCCAACTTACATGAATATGCGCGAGTACGCGGTTGGGATATTTTAAAATAATAAATCCTACATCCTCTAATTTATGCGATAAAAATCTTTGACTGTAAGCAGATGCATGCTCAGGCATTTGGCCGAGTAAATAATTTATTATAGAGATATCGTGAGGTGATAAATCCCAAATAGCGTTTACGTCTTTTCTTAGAGGGCCTAAATTGGTCCGGCGTGAATGGATGTAATAGATTTTCCCTAACTCTTTTTTTGCAATTATCTCTTTTACTTTATTCACTGCGGGATTGTAGAGAAAGGTGTGTCCTACCATAAGAATCTTTTTTGTTCGCTTAGCCACTCTAATGAGGTCCTTTATTTTTGCAATTTCTAAACTCAATGGCTTTTCTACGAGTACATGTTTATTTTTCTCTAGTGCTTCTTTAGTTATTTTATGGTGAGTATCAGCCGGTGTAGAAATTACTACTGCATTTAACTTATTGTTATCCAACAAGTTATGATAATCTTTGTAAGTATGGATGCGCCTGTATTCTTTTTTTATCTGTATCAATTTATCAGGATTAATATCGCAGACTGCCTGCATATTCACATCTGCCATACGGCTAAAATTACGTATAAAATTAGGTCCCCAATGGCCACAACCGATAACGCCGATATTAATTTTTTTCATATTAAGTAAGCCTTGTTAAATATTTTTTATTTTCCAGATACCAATCAATAGTAAGTTTTATCCCTTCTGTAAAATTAGTTCTCGGTTTCCAACCTGTTTCTTTTCTTATCTTAGATGAATCTAAAGAATATCTGAAATCGTGTCCGGGCCTGTCTTTTACAAATTTAATCAATTTTTCTGGCTTACGCATAATCCTTAAAATCTGTTTTACCACCATTAAATTATTTCTCTCTTGCCCACTCCCTATATTATAAATTTCCCCCTTTTTTCCTTTCCTTAAAATCAGAAGTATCGCATCTACGCAGTCTGATACATAGAGCCACTCCCGGATATTTTTGCCTCTCCCATAAATAGGGATTTTTTCATTTTTTATCGCTTTTAATATTGATTGAGGAATTAATTTCTCAGGATATTGCCAAGGACCGTAGTTATTACAGGGCCGCACGATTATTGCAGGGAAATTATAAGTCCTGATATAGGATTTAATCAGCAAATCCGCGGCAGCCTTGGATGCCGCATAGGGGCTATTAGGTTTTAAAGGTGAGGACTCAGAAAACCTTCCCTTCTTTATTTCGCCATACACTTCATCACTACTAATTTGAATAAACTTTTTAATTTTGAATAACCGGCAAAGTTCTAAGAGTACCTGAGTACCCTTAATATTAGTCTTTAAAAACTGCGTAGATTCCTGAATACTTTTGTCTACATGGGTCTCTGCGGCAAAATGCACTACTACTTTTGGTTTTTCTTTTCTAAATATTCCTTTGATTTTTTTCTTATCACATATATCTGCTTTGTAGAATTTATATCGGCCCCTTACCTCTTCTAATCTTCTTAAATCACCTGCATAGGTAAGGTTATCGACCACTATCAAGGACAGTCCCCTATGGGGACAGTCCTTGTTTATTGCCTGCCGCACAAATTCACTGCCCATAAAACCAGCGCCGCCGGTAACTAATATTTTAGGTAATCTTTTACGCATTCTTCCAACACCTCTTGAATATTTCTTATTTTGAATCCGCTTTTTTCCAACTTTCCAGAAGATAGCAACAAATTAGTCCTGATTAAATTTAATTTTTTAAAAGGAATTACTTTATACTCAAAGCTAGGAATATATTTTTTATATACGCCGGCTAATTTAGAATATCTCAATGAGCCTTTGTTGACGATATTATAGATTCCCTTGGCGTTGATTTTTATTAAATGCTGCAGAACCTTTATAAAATCTGGCAGATAAGTAACTGAATTAGGGATATCGATGATTTTTTGATATTTAATTATTTTGGCAAGAATATTCCGAGGGTGCGGCCGGTTATCTAAGGGTATCCTAATCCGTACAATCAAAATATTGAATCTTTTAGCTAAAACTTCCAGAGCTCGTTCAGTATAAATCTTAGACCTACTATAAAATAAATCGAAAAAATCAGGTGTTTTATTTTCGGTTATCGGTTTATCTTTAGTAAAATTATATTTGTAGATACAACCGCTACTAACATGGACAAGCTTAATCTTGTTCCTAATCGCTGCTTCGGCAAGTATAATAGGAACGAAAGTATTAGACATTAGAGTCTTATCTAAGTCTTTTTCGCAGTCATCGACATTTATACCGATATGGCCGATGCAATTAATGATAATCTTAGGCTTAAATATATTCATTAATCTTTCAGCATCATTTAATGAATATATTTTTTCTGTAGATATATTGCAATTTAAGGCCTCTTTTAGCCTTGAGCCAATAAAACCCTTGCCTAATATCAGTATTTTACGATTCATCGTTTAGGAGATCTTTTAAATAATCACCATAACTGGTATTTATTTTATTAGCTAGCTGCCCCAGCTGTTTTCTATTAATATATCCCATACGATATGCTATTTCTTCAATACACCCGATCTTTAATCCTTGCCTTTCTTCTATGGTCTTAATAAAAACCGAAGCGCCAATTAAAGAATCATATGTCCCGGTATCCAGCCAGGCATAACCGCGGCCTAATAACTTCACTTTTAACCGGCCTTTCTTTAGATATTCCTTATTGATATCGCTAATCTCTAATTCCCTGCGCCTAGAAGGCCTTATTTTTTTTGCAATACTTACTACCCGGTTATCATAAAAATACAGGCCTGTCACTACCCAGTTAGATTTAGGTTTTTTAGGCTTTTCCTCTATGGAATTAACCCGGCATTTATTATCAAAACCTATCACGCCGTATCTATGCGGGTCTTTGACATAATAACCGAAAATAAAAGCCCCTTTTTTTAACCTTACTGCTTCTTGTAATATCTCTACCAAAGTATTGCCATAAAATATATTATCTCCTAAAATCAAACAGACATTATCATTTCCAATAAAATCTTGGGCGATAATGAAACTTTCGGCTATTCCTTTTGGCATGTCCTGAACAGCATAAGAGAATCTTATCCCTAGTTCTTTTCCGTCTCCCAAGAGGTCTTTAAACCTGGGTATATCTTTAAGCGTAGAAATTATTAAAATATCCCTTATACCTGCAAGCATAAGGACCGATAAAGGATAGTAAATCATTGGCTTATCATATATGGGAAGCATTTGTTTACAGACGCCTTTGGTGATAGGATACAGCCGAGTGGCCTTTCCTGCGGCTAAAATTATTCCTTTCATTTGCTTTTCCTCCCATAACGAAAATAAAGCAACAATAAAATAATCAAAGTAATTAGGGTGACGGTATTGGCGGTGCTGACAATGATGTTCTTTAAATGTATACCGTAAGCTATCCACAAAGAAACACCCAAAGAAAGCTGCAGTAAAGTCACAATACTGACGTCTTTGGCGGATTTAGTTTTAGTTACTTTAAAAATCTGGGGGACAAATGCAAACATGGTCAATACTGCAGCACTACCCCCGATTAATATCCAGAACATTGGTAAATTATCCTCCTAAAAGGGAAGGCGTATCCCTAAACTTGCCTTCGCTTCTTCTTTGGCCTTTTCCAGCCTTAAATATGTCTCGGCATCTAGTTTTTTAAGAAACCTATGGGTAAAATTAAGGCGTAACCCCAACGGCTCTTTCTTTTGATTAGTTAAAGAAAATTCCAGCTTATCCGCTTTATTAAAATTCACTTCTGCCCCAAACTCAATATCATAAATTTCGCCTGGCCCATAATTCATCTGGTAAATCAAAGTTAATCTACGGTTAAATTTCCAGGTACCATAAAGAGATATAACTTTGTGATGGTATGCCTTACTTTTCTTGACACCTATACCTATACGGTATTTTATTAGGCCTTCCTGAGGGTAAATAGTAGGGGTTTCTATCTGAGCCCGAAAATCAAAACGGGAATCTGAACCATGTTTCAAGATATAAGTTAACTTATTTACGCTCGTAATCTGCCAGAATCCCCGAAAGATTAAAGTATTAGAAATCTTGACTTTAGTCTCCAGGTCCGTCCTCTGGTATTCATAAATAATCTGTTGATTATCGTTAATCTGCCAGCTACCTTCTAAAGTTAAGATATCTGGCTGAAGTTTTTTAATCATAAAACATAATCGATTGCTTTCATCGGCAAACAAAGTTATATTTAACTTTAATATCCGGATATCTAAAAGGCCATCACGATCATAACTTTTCACCTGGAAAGCCAGTATATCTGTATCGCCAGAGATAATATTGCCTTTAATAGTTAAAATATCTCCTTGAAATTGGTTTTTATTCTTATCCAGTATAAGTGTTAAGTCGTGGTTTGCATCCAGATTCCAGACGCCTTTAAAAATAACCTTAGGAGGCAAAGCGTATTGCTTACGCCAAGTGAGAGTTTCATTTAGCCAATAACTAAGACGGTTATCATTATCTATGCTAAAACTTCCATTTACTGGAAGTGCCACTTTAGATTTCGGCGGCCTGATAATAAGTTGGTTACTGTTGTTTATAGAATATTGGTTTTTCATATCGTCTTCTGGACAGTGTCTTTTTTAAAATCAAAGATGTGGCCTAAAACCTTCTTTGAGGCACGCCAAGAATACTTCAAGTCATCCATATCTCTCAGAGAAAAAATTTTCCTTAATACAAACTCAGGCTGAAAAGACACCCTATACATCCCTTGAACTAATTTCATAATCTTAGCATTAGGAATTGGCGTTTGCATTACAGGTTGTTTCATATCATAATCATTCCAATCAAAAGTCTTCAGCGTCTTATCTTTCTTATATTCTTCAAATAAAGGGCTGCCCGGATAAGGTATAACTATTGTTGCTTGCATAGTATAGGCATAGCCTTTTTTAAGCAGCCACCTGCCAAGCTTTAAGGTTTTTAACGCATCGTCATAATTTTCCCATGGATAACCAAACATTATGGTAATGTGCGGGAAAAGGCCGGCCTTAGTGGCCATTTGGCAGTCTTGGATAATTCTTTCCGCTTGTAAATTCTTATTTATTCTATTCAGAGTATCCTGATTTGCTGACTCTAATCCAAAAAGCACCAAGCGAAAGTTAGCTTTTTTCATTAAGAGAAAATCTTCGTAAGAAAGTGCCCCAAAACGCATATTGCAGTCTATATATAATTTTTGATTGTAGTTTCGCTCTATCATGCCATGGCAGAATTTTTTTAACCATTCACCGATAGGAAAAGAACCGGTATCATCCATAATCTCTCGAATATTATATTTATCTATTAAAATACCTATTTCTTCTAAAACATTATTTACCGACCGCACCCTAAACTTAGGATATAGTACCGGCCAGGAACAAAACTTACATTTCCCCCACCAACAGTCTCTGCCTGACATTATATAAGTACCGGGGGTACGTTTAAAATTGCCGTTGTTAAAAGCATATAACTGCCATTTAGTTAAATCGCGGTCAATAAAGGGGAGCGAGTCTAAGTCATGATTAAGCTCAAAATGGCCGGTGTTTCTTATGCGGTTATTTTCCCGATAGTAAATACCTGGTTCTAATTTAGTTCTTAGTTCTTGGTTCATAGTGCTTGGTTCGTTTTTTGTGATATTTAAAAAATTACACAGGTTCAAAAGCAAGAAATCATAGTCTCCTCCGGTAAGGACATAATCTACCTGTGAATGCATAAAAGATTCTTCTGGGAGGGCAGTGACGTGGTCGCCGAATAAAATAGTCGTAAGTCGAAAGTCGTAAGCCTTGAGTTCATTAATTATCTTCCAGTGCTGTTTGATTACTGGAGTTTTGGTTTCAAAGGCGATTAAATCCGGTTTTTCTTTTTCGATAAAATTTAGAAACTGCGGATAATCCCAATTTTCGGCAATACAATCGTTCCAAATAACTTCATGGCCCTCTTGCCTAAGAAGAGTTGCTGCAATAGCTGGGACTACCGGATAGATATATAGCGGCTTTTTAAAAAATTGAAATTGGCGGTTTTGCCCAAGGGTAGGACACCCTTTTCCTTTATTGAAAGGCGGATAAGAAACGAGAATTTTCATTATTCTTCCTTTAGTTTTCTAGAAAATAATCCCCGTAAAAAGTAAATACCGTAGGTAAAATGAGTAAATATTATACCAAAAAATACTAAAGATATCAAACGTAACCCTTTAGGAATACTAAAGATAAAGACTAAACCAAGATAGGAAAAAATGCTGAAAAAATAAAGCGGCCTAAAAGGCGCTATATTCAAAGACAGCCAACCTCCTATCAGTAAAAAAGCTAAAAATAGGCTGGGGATAAAATAAGCTAATCTAAGCGAAGTCTTAGGATATCTTTTTGCAAAATAGCCGCGGTGAAGAGCATAATTAGCTATCTGTGCTAGATGCGCTACAAATAACGGCCGGCGATGATGGTAAACTAAAACTTTAGGGTCATAAATAATTTTTTTACCTAGCTTATACACTATATCCAGGCACAATTTAGTGTCTTCTCCCGGCCAAAAGTTAGTATTAAAACCACCCAATTCCTGCATAATGGATTTACGGATGAAAAAATTACATGAGGGGTAATCTGCTACTTCCCGCCTTTTTTGAGGCAAATAACGGTAAGTGTATGGGCCGCTTACTAAAATTGATTCGTATATGGCGCTACTTGCCTTCTGTCTTAAATTATCATCCGGCGGTGTCACTGCCGGCCCTGCTACCGCGGCAACCCTCTCATCCTGAAAGTTAATTATCGCATTTTTTAGCCAATTTTTCTTTGGGTAAGCATCATCATCTATAAAAGCTAAAATTTCTCCTTTAGCATAACCTAAGGCCATATCTCTCTTTTTAGGCGGAGTAATTACGCCGGTTGGAATAATTTTTACGCTCCGGTCCTCACCCAAAGATGCCTTCTTTTGCCAAAGGCAATCCTTATTCAACAAATCAGGCAAGATGATAATTTCGAAATCTGGATAATCAAGACCCTGACATGCCGCGACGCAACTTTCTAAATTCTTTTGCCAAGTTTTTACTGCGATGATAATCGATACGGTCATAGTATTTTAAGATATGCATCCGGTAAAATACGGCTAAGGTATCCCAGGTGGTCCTGAATATTGCAGGAAAACCAATTCTGCTCCATTTCCGCTGGCTATTTAAAACAATGGGCGCTTCGACAATTTTATAACCTAAATGATGGGCATTCACCAAAACCTCTAAATCAAAAGCAAATTGTTTCACCAAAATCCTGGGGAAAACATTCCTTAAGGTTTCAGTACGGAATAATTTCAGGCCGGTCTGTGTATCATGGCAAGGAAGATTAAATAAAAGCCTCACCAAAAAATAATACCCGAGACTGATTATTTTACGTTGGCGCGGATAATCTACCAAAGAATTCGGATGCATTTTAGAGCCTATTACTATATCAGCATCGGTTAAACGCAAGATATCAAAAAGGATCTGAATCTGGCTGGGGTGTAGGTCCATATCAGCATCAAGAAAGACTATATAGTCGCCCTTTACATAATGTATGGCTTTTTTAAGTGCCCTGCCCTTGCCTATATTCATGGGATTCTTTTTTACTATAATATTGTCCGGGTATTTTTCGCTAAATTTTATAGCTATATTATAAGTATCATCCCCTGATCCGTCGTCGATGACAATGAGTTCCCAAGGACAGCTAAAATTAGAAAAGGTGTTTGTCACCTCCTGCATACTAGAAGCAATGCGGCTTGCTTCATTATAAGCCGGCATGATTACGGATACTTTTTCTTTTAGGTTCCTCATTTTTTCTTTAGTAACTTAAGGCCGATTAAAAAGATAAAAATGGCATTCAGGCAGATAATTATTTGTACCTGCTCTAAGCTGTTATGTAAAAAAATAATGGCTAAAAACTCTAAAGCAGTTGATATAACCAGATATTTAATAAACCTTAAATCCCCCTTGGACAAAAAATAAGTAATAAGCACATAAAAAAGCGCAAAAAAACTCATTGAAATGCTAAAGAGTCTGCCCAAAAGAATAGACTCACTAAATGCCTTTCCCGTAAGCAGCTTCAATATAAAAACAGGAAAGGTATTATAGATAATTAAGGCGATTATGCATAAACCAGAGGCATATAAAAGAGATCTTTTTAGGGCGTTATGCGTATCTTCATTCTTTGCATAGAGTCCGCTAATGCGGGGAAATAATACTACGCTTATCGCTGCGGGCAAAAATAAGAAAATTTTGCCTACCATCTGCGCTAAAGAATATATGCCGGCTTCGGCGGGGCTAAAGAAAAATTTGACTAAAAGCATATCGTAATTTACCAATGCCATAAAACAAAAGGTGCTTACGGCTACAGGCCACAAATAAAGCATAACTTCCTGAAAATTAATTCTTTCTTCCGGCTTTTTAAAAGAAATGAAATTCCGTAAAGGCACCGAGAAGAAAATAATCGCAGCTACGCTAGACAATAAAAAAGCATTTAACGCTCCGGCTATATTAAGCCCTAGTTTGATAAAAATAAAAGCTAAAATAATCTTTATTAATCCAGATATAACCGAACCTGCGGTGAGCCACTTAAATGATTCTAATCCCTGGACACCTCCCAACAAAACCGGTGTTATCCAGGCTAAAAGTATTAATGCCAACAATATATTTACTGAATACCCGGTTAGATAATCGGCCTTTCCGATCAGCCCTAAAGCAATAAAATAAAAAACAGGTAGGCTGATTAAAGCCGGCAACGAAACTTTCCTGAGTAACCCGGATACTAATGCTTTAATTTTAGCGGGCTGGTGATGGGCATTATATTCTGCAGTATATTTAGCTACGGCCATCTGTAAAGTGCCTAAAGGAGAGGCAACCATTACAAACACAGCCAACAAAGAATTAAACGCCGCGAAATCAATCGGCGAAAGGCGGTGCGCGATTAATAATTGGTAAACCAAATTAAAAACATTTGCAAGGGAGGTTGCTAAAAAAACGAGGATGATGTTTTTTTCAAAATGCCCTATTTTTCCACGCATTATTTTATCAGTTTTAAGAATCTCCTTTTCCCGGCTTTCAAAATTCCCTCTTTACTGATAACCGTATCTTCTTTGCTGATTTTTTCTCCGTCTAAATATACCCCACCCTGCTGGATTAACCGGCGTGCCTCATTTTTTGATCCCACTAAGCCGCTTTCTGTCAAAATTTCTACGATAGAAAGGCTTTTCCCTTTAATTTCATACTGAGGCATCTCATCCGGCAGTTCCTTACGGCTAAAGACCTGCTGAAAGGCATCTTTTGCTTTCCTGGCATCATCTCTGCCATGGTAATTAGAAACGATAACACCAGCTAAGTTAAGCTTTGCTTCTTTAGGATGCATCTTTTTTACGGTCTCTAAATCTTCGTCCGTTAATAATTCATAATATTTCCACATTAATTCATCCGATATGGACATAACCTTGCCGAATATGCTATCAGCTGTTTCATCAATCCCGATATAATTTTCGAGGGATTTGCTCATTTTTCGCACGCCATCAGTTCCTTCTAATAGCGGCATCATAATAATCACCTGAGGCATTTGTCCAAAATCTTTCTGTAGGTCCCTTCCCACAAGCAAGTTAAACTTCTGGTCTGTACCTCCAATTTCTATATCTGCCTTTAAAACTACAGAATCATAGCCTTGTAATATAGGATAAATCAATTCCGACATATATAACGGCTTGTTCTCTTTAAGCCTTAAAGAAAAATCGTCCCGCTCCAATAACCGCGTAGCCGTATAATGGGTAAGTAGTTTTCCGAAATCAAGCCCCAACATCTTATCAAACCAAGTACTGTTAAAAACCACCCTGGTTTTCCTGGGGTTGAGAATCTTAAATACCTGCCTTTTATAAGTAGCAGCGTTATTTTTAATTTCTCTTGTATCTAAAGATTTTCTTGCCTTATTTTGGCCCGAGGGGTCTCCGATACGCGCGGTAAAATCTCCGATTAAAAATATTACCTCGTGGCCTAAATCTTGAAAATGCTTTAGCTTCCTTAACAAAACAGCATGCCCCAGATGTATATCCGCTGCTGTAGGATCAAAACCTGCTTTTATCTTAAGGGGCCTGTTTAAACGCTTGCTTTCTTCTAACTTTAGCCTTAATTCCTCTTCTGAGATTATTTCTACTACCCCGCGCTTTATAATCTCGAGCTGTTTTTTAATATCCATCTCGCACCTCGAATCTTAGGGACACCCTTTCAGCTAATCGGAAGAGTGTCCCCTAGTTGGCTATTTTAGGGACACCCTTAGCTTTGGCTAGAAGGGTGTCCCTAACTAAGCTATATTTTCGCCGACAGGCCAATCTTACCCTGCTCAACCTCTACCCTAATCACCTTAGCTTTTATCTTATCTCCTACTTTTAATTTTTCTAAGGTATCTTTATCTATTTCGCTGGTATAAATCAGCCCGGTCAAATCCTCTTCTATCTTTACAAACACGCCAAACTCGGTAATATTGGCCACCTC
>Ga0154682_113_pt33 | contig 18499 bp, 20 predicted proteins | sample Rifle2008BG13ft_FD_116111 | JGI IMG/M metagenome (GOLD analysis project Ga0154682, IMG submission 116111) | Omnitrophica WOR_2 bacterium RBG_13_41_10
TCAATTCCGATTACTTTTGCCATATTGCACCTCCGAAATTTTATTTTTTCGAAACTTTTACTTTTGCTGTCCTGATTACTCTATCGTTTAACAAATAACCCTTTTGTAATTCTTCTATTATTGTATGCTCGGGCAAATCCTTATTTTCTGCCTGCATCAAAGCCTCATGTAAATGGGGATCAAAGATTTTACCCTCTGCCTCAATAGGTCTTACTCCGTAGCTCTTTAACATATCATATAGGTGCGCTAAAATCATTTCTACCCCTTTTAAAAAAACTGATAAATCCTGATGTTTAGTTTCCGCAAGCTCAACGGTACGCTCTAAATCATCAAGTATATTCAATAATTCCAGAATCAGCCCTTCATTGGCAAATTTGGCAAAATCCTGTTTTTCTTTTTCTAAGCGCTTACGGTTATTGTCAAAATCTGCCTGCAAGCGCAAGATCTTATCCCAATATTCTTTGGCCTTGTCAGCCTCTTGTTGTAACTTTAAATACTCGGATTCTTTCAAAGAGATGATTTTTTCTTCTTGATTTTGCTCTTTCTCTTTTTTTTGATTCTCTTTATGCTCTTCCATGAATTTGCCCTTGTTAAATTTTTTCCAAAACCGTAGTTAAAGTATCGGATATAAACTCTAAGGTAGGTATAATGTGGTTGTACTCCATGCGCATAGGCCCTAAAACCGCTATTCTACCCCAAGGTTTATTTTTAATCCGGTAACTAGAGATTACCAATGAGCAATTGTCCATTTCCTGATAGCCTAATTCTTTACCGATATAAACCCTGATCTTACCGGAAAAATCACGGTGGATGATTTCTATTAGCCGCTGTTTTTCCTCTAACATCTCTACAATAAGCCGGATCTTTTCTAAGTCTTTAAATTCCGGCTGCTCTAAAATATACCTCATGCCGCGGTAAAAAAATTTATCCTGCCAATCCAATACTGAAACAATGCTGGCATAATGCGTCATCGCCGAGACAAACTCAGATGTCTCCTCTAGTGTATCCTCCAGGCGCTTGATTTCTCTTTTGTATTCCTTAATAACTTTTTCCTTCTCATTATCTAATAACTCCATCTGTGAAAGCAAAAAATCTACATAATAACGGTATCCTTTATCAGTGGGAATCCTGCCGGCAGAGGTATGCGGGTGAGTAAGATAACCGGTCTCCTCTAATTCTGCAAAGATATTGCGGATAGTAGCGGAACTTAAATCAAAATTCTGGGCAATATCTTCCGAAGCTACTGGCTCTGCTTCCTTAATATAACGGTTAATTGCCGCGCTTAAAATCGCTTTTTTACGGGTTTCCTGATCTACGGTCCTTACCATTTTAAGCCTCCCCTTAGCAATTACAGCCTTTGAAAGCTAAAGGTTAATTTTAACATACCAACTTCTTTTGTCAATCTCTTTAAGGCTTAGCTAAACTCTAGACATATTAACACTCTAGCCTCAAGAGTGCTAAAAATAACTTAAAAAAAATTACTCCCCTATTTCTCTCTCCAAAATTATTCTAATCCCATGAATATTTACGTGTTTGTCTTCCATTAAATAATGAATGTACTCTAGCTTCTTCACATCTTTCAGCGAATAAAGACGGCTCTTTTTGCCTATTCGCTTGGGCCGTACAATACCTACCTTATCTAATTGGCGCAGGGTCCAAGCCGGTAAATCTACTAACTTGCTTACTACGCTAATTACATATACCGGCTCATCCGGGCTAATATAAATATCAAACAAAGGCATGTTACCTCTCCTTTGCTACTTTAATTCTCCTACGTCTGAAAGAGAATATAACATACAACAATGGTTTTGTCAAGATTATTTAATAAAATTTTTTAGATATTCTAACTGATATCACTTATCTCTTTTTCTTTCAATAAGTTATATAATAAAGATTTTGGTATATTTGCAGTGATTTTTATGCCTTTTTGCTGGTATTCTATCTTCTCCACCCTGCCCTGTCGATAAAATAAATCCACCAGCTCCATACGTGAATAAGGAATTAATCCTTTCCATAAAACCATTGCAGGCTGAAAATATTCCTGGATTTTTTCTAATAAAACATTTATCCCTTGCTTAAACTTGGCGGAAATGAATACAGGGTGAACAAAATCTTTGCTTAAACTGTGCAGCCAAGACTTATCATCTATGAGGTCTATTTTATTTAAGGCGGTAATTATCGGTTTATTCTCTACTTCTAATTCCTTAAGGACTTCTGCCACGGCTTTTTGGCGTTCATGGGCTAAACTATTGCCCACATCCAAAACATGAACTAATAAATCCGCTTCTTGGACTTCTTCCAGGGTAGCCTTAAAGGCCTCTACCAAATGATGCGGTAGATTATTTAAAAAACCTACGGTATCAGAAATAACAATATTCTGGCCATTAGTAAGCTTCAGGATTCTGGAGATAGGATCCAAAGTAGTAAAAAGGCTTTCGCGCACAGGCTGATTAGTATTAGTAAGGGTATTTAGTAAAGTAGATTTTCCCGCGCTGGTATAACCTACCAAGGCCGCTGTCGGTGTGGCGTTTTCTTTTCTCTTCTTTCTTAAAGTAGCCCGATGCAGGCTTAAGTGTTTTAAATCACCTTTAAGTTTCTCTATTCTTTTTCTCAAAACGCGGCGGTCAACTTCTAGTTTCTGTTCACCCGGACCCCTTGTTCCTATCCCGCCTCCTAACCTGGAAAGTATTACCCCCTTGCCTACTAATCGCGGCAGGAGATATTGTAGCTGTGCTAACTCTACCTGCATTTTTCCTTCCGGGGTTTTGGCATGCTGGGCAAAGATGTCTAAAATTAACTGGGTGCGGTCAATGGTTTTCTTGCCGATTAATTCTTCCAGATTGCGCTGCTGGGTACCGGAAAAATCATGGCTAAAAATCACGGTATCAATTTTTTCTTCCTGACAGATATAAACTAACTCTTCGGCCTTGCCTTTGCCGATAAAAAAGTTGGCTGTAGGTTTATCGCGCTGGCACCAGATATTATTTACTACCTCGGCTCTACAGGTATGCGCTAATTCTTCTAACTCCGCAGCCATATCTTCAATCTTCCAGCTGTTTTTCTCTGAATCTAATTTGATTGTGACTAACAGCGCTCTTTCCATGGTTAGTACCGTGTACCGTGTACAGAGTACAGTGCGAGTATTTTATTTACAATGGATACCGGTTTTTCTTTGCCCTTAATTTCTATCCATTCAATTCTTTTATCCTTACGAAACCAAGTCAGCTGCCTTTTGGCGTATAAACGGGTATTCCTTTTCATTAAGCTCTTGGCCTCTCCCAAATCATAGAGGCCACTAAGATAGCCCTTTAATTCTTTGATACCGATTGCAGCTTGAGCAGTTTTACTCAACTTCATTTTAAGAAGTTTTTTTACCTCTCCTAACAGCCCTTTTTTAAACATCTCTTCTACGCGCTGATCAATTCTTTTATATAACCGCTGGCGACTAGTATCCAGGCAAAAAATCCTTACGTCATAATTGTCGGCTATGCCGTTACGTTCTTTTTGTAACACAGATATGGGCTTACCGGTTGCTTCCTGAACTTCTAATGCGCGAATAATGCGCCTAGAATCGTGAGGATGAATTTTAGCGGCTGCTTCGGGGTCTAACTTTTGCAGCCGTTTATATAAATATTCTTTACCTAAATTATCTAATTCTTTATAAAGGCGCCGGCGGATATTTTTATTTTCCGATTTGGCCTGAAAGATTCCGTCGATGAGCACTGACATATAAAGGCCGGTACCGCCTACAAATAAAGGGGTTTTACCTTTTTCTAAAATCTCCTGAATTTTTTTTAAGGCCCCCCTGCGGTATTGAGCAACATTATATCCTTTAATAGGAGAAACCATACTGATGAAATGATGGGGAATGGTTTTTCTTAAAATAATTGAGGGCTTTGAGGTAATGATATCCATCCCCTTATAAATCTGCATAGAATCGCAGGAAATAATCTCGGCATTAATTTTTTTGGCAAGATAAACTGCACTTTGCGATTTTCCTACTGCAGTCGGACCCACTAAAAAAATAATTTTTGGCTTGCGTCTCCTGACCTGCGACTTGCGACTTAACATTAAGGATAGATTTTTGTGGGGTAGCCTTCTTGTGTAAGCTTGTTTTCTAGTTCTTGCGCTTCTTGGCGCAGTTTAAATTTTCCGATCCTTACCCGATAAGTTGTAGTATCTAGAGCCTTGGCTTCTTCTATATAAGCCGGATACCCATTTTGGATTAATTTTTGCATAAAGTTCTGGGCGTTGGTGCTGCTAGAGAAAGAGCCTACCTGAACAGCATAATATATCTCGCAAGATGTATCTAAATCTTTATTAGAAATAAATTCAAAGCTTTCCGGCGCTTCTTCTTTTAGCCTGGAAAGATATTCTTTTGCCTGCTGGGTATCACCGGTCTTTAAGGCACATTGGCTGATTCGGTAATAAGCCGTAAAGCGTAATTTAGAGGAGGGGTTACCATCTATAACCTTTCTGTATTGGGCATTGGCGTTTTGGTAATCCCCTTTTAAAAAATAGCTATCCCCTAAACCCAATAATGCGCCTTCTTTAAAACCACTGCCTTTAAATTCCCGCAAGATAATCTCAAAAATATCTGAGGCGCGTAAATAATTACCGTCCTTTAAATAATTTAAGCCCAACAGGTAATACAGTTCATCCAGGCCATCCGTAGAATGCTCAATACCGGCAATTGCCTTTTCTCCTTCTATAATCGCCTGTTTATAATCGCTGCTTAAAAACCTGGCTTTCATTTTATCCAAATTTAAAGCAAAGGCGTTGTTTAAAATTCCAAATACCAAGCAGCAAATTACAAATAAGTATTTCATTTTTTCTTTTTAGATATTTCTCTCTGTAAATCTAGGATCAACCTATGCCTTCTTTCCTTTTCTTTCTTCTCTACAGTATCTATGAACTCTTGTGCCTTTGTATGCGGCCGGGGAGAATACTTAAAAATATATGCTGCGTTAAACTGTATCTTTTTGATTAAATCATAAGTGTCCTGAAAATCTTTTTCTGTCTCATTCGGAAAACCTACTATAATATCCGTGGTCAAGGAGCCATCCTTTATTATTTTACGATAATTTTTTACTAAATCCAGGTAAAGTTTTTTATCATATCCGCGGTTCATCAGTTTTAAAATCTTATCCGAACCGGACTGTATTGGAAGATGTAGGTGCTTTTTTAACTTATCTAAATCCTCCATTGTCTTAAATAATTCTACCGTGGTATCTTTAGGATGCGAAGTCATGAAACTGAATTCTTCTAAACCTTCTATCTCATTTACCATTTTCAATAGTGCTACAAAGTTAACTGTGGACTGTGGACCGTGGACCGTGGACTTATAAGCATTAACATTCTGCCCTAACAAAGTAATCCTGGTTATCCCTTTTACTATTGCCTCCTCTATTTCTTTTAAGATATCTTTATAGTTACGGTTTCTTAACGGCCCTCGCACATAAGGCACTACACAATAAGAGCAAAAATTAGAGCATCCTTCGGAAATAACCACAAAGGCATGCTCTTGGTCCTGATAAAAGCCGTGATGATAAATTTTTTCAGGCCTTACTTCGCCATCTGTCTCCCAAACTTTTCTTTCAAATATTTTATGGTCTATTAACTTCTCGATAACCTCGGGAATCTTAGCGATATCCTGCGGCCCCACTACAAAATCCACTTTTTTAGATTTTTCAAAAATCTGTTCCTGATAATTCTGCGCCATACAGCCGACCACTCCGATAATCTGCTGGTCACTATACTTATCTATAGCATTCCAAACCCTGTTTTCTGCATGCTGGCGCACCGAACAGGTATTTAATATCACAACATCTGCTTCATCCGGATTAGTTGTTAGTGCATAGTTCTTAGTTCTTAGTAAGCCACAAATCACTTCCGAATCACGGACATTCATCTGACAGCCAAACGTCTTTATATAAACTGACAAACGTTTGGGTGTCAGCCCCCCGCTTAGATTTGCGCAGCAAATCTGGGGGGCTAACTTCTCTCTAGACTGCGCATATGCCTTAATCATTGCTTCTTTTTCCATTCTTGTGCGTTTCTTTATATCTCTCTCCACTCGTACCGCATTTCTGTAATAATTATACTCCTTAACATACACCAGCTTTAAAGGAGTTTTTCCTTTTAAATATTTCGCGCCACGCCCGCAACTATTATTATGTTCGTTTATCCTGCGTTCTAAATCATTCGTATATCCCGTATAATAAGTCCCATCGCTACATTCCACAATATAGACATAGAATTTACCCTTGCGGATAAATTTAGCCCTTATCTTTCTGCTGCTCTTCACTACCATAGGGATAAACCTTGATAACTCTGCCGTTTTTATCACAAAGAACCAGATCCTTTTTTAAAATCGTTCATAAAAACCTCCATATGTATAGTGCTTGGACATATACAAATTACATATCCCCTGAATTCCTCAATGTTGCTAAAGTGCCTTGCAAGAATCTAAGGTCCTCATCATTTGCAAGCACCTGGAATACATCGCCCCCCTCGATTACTGTGGAACCGTTTGGGACAATAAATTTATCCCCGCGCGCTATAAGAACAACAAGTGCTTTTGGAGGAATATTAATAGCCGCAATAGTCTTTCCTATTGCTTCTGAATTATACGGCACAATCATATCGGTAAGTGAAGCATCGATGGCTTCTGAATGCTCAAATTCAATAGGATATTTTTTCTTCAAATCAAGAGGAGCGGTAACTTTGAGTATTTTTGATATAACCGGAATAGATGTCCCTTGAACTAGCACAGAGGTTAATACAACAAAAAATACTATATTAAATATTGCGTGCGCCTGTGCTATCCCCGCCAGAAGCGGGAATGTCGCCAAAATAATCGGGACAGCACCTCGTAATCCTACCCAAGATATCATTGTCTTTTCCGCGAAATTGAAGTTAAATGGCATCAAACATAAGAATACGCTGATAGGCCGCGCAAAAAGAATAAGTACAGCGGCTATCAACAAACCGCTTACGATGATCGGCACTATTTGGGAGGGGAATACAAGCAAACCAAGCGTCAAAAACATCGCAATCTGCATTAACCAGGCGATCCCTTCATAAAACCGAATAATTGATCTCTTATTTACAAAATCACTTCTACTCATCATTAATCCCAATAGATAAACTGCCAGAAATCCATTTCCCTTAATTACTGTAGTAAGGGCGTATGTAAAGAGTATCAAGGCAATGGTCAAAACTGGGTATAAACTTTCATATTCAAGCTTGCTCTTATTAATCAGGAAAATGCTTACCCTAGACATACAATATCCCATCAATAGCCCAACACCCATATTAAGCACAAAGAAGGGGATTAAATTCAATACAGAAGAACTGGGGTTAGCTAAAAGCCCGATACATCCGATTGTAAGAAAAACAGCCATCGGGTCATTGCTACCTGATTCAAGTTCCAAGAAAGGCCTTAGATTTCCTTTAAGGGATATTTTTCGTGATCTTAGGACACTAAAAACCGCTGCGGCATCAGTTGAAGACACGATTGAACCAAGCAGTAACCCTTCAAGCAGTGAAAATTTGAGAATTAACACTGCAAAAAAACCAATAACTGTAGCCGTAATAAGCACTCCTGCGGTTGATAAAACTAAACCTGGAAAGAATAGCGGCTTAACAGATTTCCATGGTGTATCCAAACCTCCGGAATAAATAATGAAGATTAGCGCAATGATACCGATTGATTTGGCGATACCGTAATCATCGAAATATATTCCCCCAATCCCCCCAGATCCTGCCAGCATTCCGATAACGAGAAATAGCAATAAAGCAGGTAAGGCAAACCTATCGGATAGCTTGCTTGCCAAGACACTAATAAGCGTCAAGACTGCAGCCCATAATATAATTGTTTCTATTGCCATAGTAACTGCCTTTTATTTAACATCGCTTCACATTATGCAATATTCATTAAATTCTTGCTTATCTACTAATTTTGCCGCAACCCCTTCACTCCAAAGCATTTATCCTCTTTATAATCCCCAAAATCATCACGCGGTACTTGCACAAACGACCAACCAAAATAAAAACCTAGGCACCATTAAGGCACCTAGGTTAATATGTCCGGTTACCTTTTATAATCCCGCTTTCTTAAAAGCGCTCTTGACAAATTTGAGGTACTCAAGACTGTCCTTCTCTCCTACAAAAAATCCGCCGTCATAAAGATTGACGTTACGCTCCTGTCTCATTTTATTGCCAAGAACAAGAACATCTTCATCTTTAAGCAGTTGACTTAGTTTCTCCAAAATCTTAACATGATGACCGGCTGTGCTTCTTACTTTGTACCCTTTTTTGGCAATGAGCGCGATACCTAATTTTATGAGAGCATCATAACTGAACTTAAAAATAACATCGGAAATATCTGATTCTTCAGCTATCTTAAGATCGTGTAAGGTAGATTTTAAAAATTGGCTAATTTGTTCTTCTTTGAATGCCAGTTTTTGAAAGTGTTGACTCTCAAAATTGATCATACAAGCCTTATAATTTTAGTTTTAAAGACGCTATTTATAAATGAGTCTTTACCCCTTTTCTTTGCCGCGAATTCGTTCATGCTTAAATTTATTACGTTAAATTCTCTACCTGTATCTTTCTGCAATTTAGCAATAACTCGCTGTAATTCCAAAACTGAGTGTGTACCAATGGCCAAAAGATCGATATCGCTTGAAGAATCCATCTTGTTGCTTGCGTATGAGCCAAATAGATAAGCTTCCTTAAGCCCTTCGATATTACTTATCATATCTTTAAGCCTTTTTTCTATGCCATGGGTTTTTAGAAAAATCTGGCGGTAATGCTCCAAAACGGGATTATCTTTTGCAAGAAAAAAATACCTTTGTTTTCCGCGAAATTCACTCTTAAAAAGGCCTTCTTTCTCTAATTCCTTAAGTTTGGTTTCCGTATTTTTGGGATCAAGCTCTAGAATCCTTGCTAGCTCATTAATGTAAACTTGAGCCTGCGGATTAAGGAAATAGTAATCCAGTAATTTTATTGCCACTTTTGAACGTAAGGATATCATCTTCTCACCATGGTTATGGTAATAAATTACCATAATTGATTACTTTGTCAAGTAAATTCCGTACCCCAAAGGATGCCTAGAACAGCTTCCGAAATGTCAATTATATTTGACAATAGTTGACATCTGTCAAGTAGATGTCAACTATAAGTTCAATTATTGAAATTATGAAAATCGAGTCTTATTTTAACCTAACCCTCTCATTCCAAAGCGTTTATCCTCTTTAATATCTCAAGTGCCATCCCTAGCCACCGTAACCAACGGTCAACCAAAAGTTTGAAGATATACTCTTTTATTCATCTACTCCCTTCTAAGATTCGCATTCCGTAAATATAAACCGGTATATCTTTGCCTAAAAAGTATCGAAAGTAAGACCTCTTCCCCTGAAACAACAATTGAAAATTTTGCTTCTTGAAGAATTGGCTTGCTTTTTCGGATATCGTTGCGAAATGAACCCCTTTTATCGCCTCTGCTTTTAAGTAATCGAGATAGGCATTTATCAGTTCTGAGCCGATTCCTCCTGAGCGATATTCTTGAATAATATTGATATGGAATGTCGCGGGATAATCTTTGGAAAAAACCGGAGCTTTAAATTCACCTTTTACTAAACTCAAAAACACCTGGAATAAAAATTCCAGGTTTCTCTTATGAAAGAGTGTACCACGCCGCAGGGCTTTCATAAATAAGGGCAGCGTAATCTTGCCGGCAGAAATCTTATCCATACCCTTGGTGTCTTTCGCGCCCAGCAAGTAACCAATGACTCTATTCTCGCATTCGGCTACAAAGCATGATTCAGGTTCGTAGTCGGTAAAATATAATGTCAGCGCATCAGCAAATATTTCATCATCGTCAAAAAAAACAGCACTCGGTTCGCCCATCAATGCCGTCTTGCAGCTGATCTGGCGGACTCTGGATCTATCCTGAGCGTTATACTTACGAATTACGAACAGGGAATTATTTTTCAAGAGGACGCTTTTTTCTTAAAATGCTTGGCTATTGCCAGTGTGATAAGATAAAAAACTGCTGCACATAGTAACCCCAGTACTACGCTTCCAATGAACAAAGGATAGTAGAATTCGCCTGCCCTTGAAATTTTGAAGTTTCTAATATATTCCCGGGAAAGAGGTGGGTAATTTTTATCAGCAAGCAATAAGCGGCCGATATCATAGGCTGTCCAGGTAATAGTTACTACGGTCGGAGGCAGAGAAACGTTAGTGCCTAATAATATAGCTAATTTATTGGCTCTGGGTATTAAGATCGCGGCGATTACGCAAAGTACGGTGTGGAAACCGTACAAAGGAAGAATTGCAATAAAAGAACCTATGGCTACGCCTAAGGCAATCTCATGCGGGGCATGATGCGCCTTAAGCACTCTTACCAAAACGGCTATTATCTCCTTAATACTTTTCTTGGGCATAGCTAAGGCCTGGTCGCTTTAATGGGCCGGGGGCATATTATGCTCTTTCATTATTAGGGTATAATTAAAGCTGCCCTTGCCTTTAATCTTCAGCGGGATACGAGCATCATCTTCACTAATCCAAATTTCAAACTTATCCGGAATACTGGTAAAATGGTAAGTTGAGAATTTCTTTTCTCCGACTTTTATCTTATCAATTGATACCAATCTAGCTTCGCATTTTTGTGGTAACCAAAAAATCAAAGACCATCCGACCTTCATATCAGAAACTTTGCGTAAATAAAAAGGAATAAGAATTGCATTAGAGATCGGGCCGTCTGCCGAAAGGACTTGCTCACTAATCTTCTTTCCTTCTTTAAATTTAGTAATGGTAACTTTAAAATCCCTCTGGTTATATTCCTCGGTGATATTTTCCTTGCTGAACCACCAGCTGATATCGCGTTCAACACGTATCGGCAGAAGGGTTTTTGGGTTGCTATAAATCTTTTCTGTATCTTTAAAACCTAATACATCGGTTTTAAAAACCACTGTCTTTACTTTGCGGCCCCCTAATTCAGTTAAGCCTAAATCCAAGTATCCTGCTTTACCTCCCAAGGGCTTGATAGTGTATATGATGCTTTCCCCTTGATATTCATAGGCAGGCACCTCTTGAATCATAAGAATATTACAAAACAAAAAAATGATTATGGTTATAGCGATTATTCGAATGTATACCTTCTTAAACATTCCTGTCTCCTTATTCCAAACCTACCTATGCCCAACAGGTAATCTTAATGCCCTTTAGAAGATTATTGACAGTTGTAGAAGGCATATTTTTATGATATCATAAAAATATGCTTAGTGCAGTAAAAAATAAGATTGAAAAAGAACTCAAACGCTTCCTTAGGGATATTAATAAAAACTACTCTGTAAGTAAAATCTCTCCCTTTCTATTTAAAAGCATAGAGAACTTCGTTTTAAGAAGCGGCAAGCGCATACGGCCCCTGCTCTTTTGCGTGGGGTATCTTGGTTTTAGTAAAAAACCAGCGAAAAACTTCTACAGAAGCGCCCTTTCCCTAGAGTTATTGCACGATTTTATGTTGGTGCATGATGATATCATTGATAAATCCGATACACGACGAGGGTTACCTTCTATGCATAGGATGTTGGATCTAAAGCTAAAAGGCTACAGGAAGATAAAATTTAGCGGGCAAGATTTAGCTATTGTAATCGGAGATGTAATATACGCCTTAGCAATATCTGCATTTTTATCTATTGAAGAAAAATTAGAACGGAAAGAAATGGCTTTAAAAAAATTTGTAGAGGCGGCTTTTTACACCGGTAGCGGAGAATTTATTGAACTTCTGTATGGGAAGGAACGGCTAGAAAATATAACCAGGGAATATATTTATAAAATTTATGACCTTAAAACAGCCTATTATTCCTTTGCCTGCCCTCTATCCATAGGCGCGATACTCGCCGGAGCTAAGAAAAGCCAATATGATAAGCTTTTTCAATACGGCACATACTTAGGCAGGGCCTTTCAAATAAAAGATGATATATTAGGCTTATTTTACGAAGAAAGCAAGATAGGTAAATCCAATCTTACTGACTTACGGGAGGCAAAAAAGACTATTCTTATCTTATATGCTTATAAGAATTCCCCTAAGGCTGACAGATTTGTTTTGAAAAGAATATTTTCGAAAAGCAAAATAAACAAAAATGATTTACGTAAAGTACGCGAGATCATCACTAAAACAGGGGCTTTGGATAAAGCTAAGTTAGAAATTATTCGTTTAGTTAATGAGGCAAAAGATATTCTTTCTGTTTCTATGATTTCTGCCAAATATAAAAAATTCCTGAATGTTTATTTTAAAGAAATCCTGAAATTATAATATGCAAATTCATCTGGCCAAATCCGCGGGTTTTTGTTTTGGGGTAAAGCGAGCGCTTAGCATTGCTTTTAATACCGCTAAATCTTACAAAGAAGTCTACATGCTCGGAGATATTGTCCATAACGAAGATGTCGTGCGAACAATAAAAGAAATCGGCATCAAAAAAATTAATAGGCTTACTTCCGGAAAAAATAAAACCCTTTTGGTCCGCACACATGGCACATGCATGAAAATTACGGATGAAGCTTATAAGTTAGGTTATAGGATTGTAGATGCAACCTGCCCTATGGTTAAAGAAATACATAAGATTGTGCGTAACCAAGAAAAAAAGGGTTATAGAATTATTGTTATCGGAGATAAAAAACACGATGAAGTGCATAGTATCTGCGGACAGCTAAAATTTAAGGCAATAGTAATAGATAACATTCATGCTGTGCCTATCGAAAAAATTAAAAGGGCCTGTGTAGTGGCGCAATCTACCCAAAACTTAAGTGATGTCTTAAAAATCGTAAAGATATTAAAAACACGGATAAAAAAACTCAGGTTTTTTAATACAATATGTAAGCCCACCAGAATCAAGCAAGAAGAAATAAAGACCCTGCCATTAGAAAATGACGTGATTATAATTATCGGCTCCAGAAACAGTGCGAATACAAAAAGGCTATATAAAATATCAAAATCATTAAATAAACATACCTATTGGGTTAATTCAAAAACTGCGATAAGGCCTGCGTGGTTTAATTCTGCAAAAAGTGTGGGTGTTACTGCAGGAGCCTCTACTCCGGAAGGAACAATAAAGGATATCATTAAATATATATCAAGCCTGCCTATAAAAAAATTAACCCCCTCTTTGTAACTTACGAAAAAGGGGGTTAATTTAAAATACTGCTAAAAAACTACTATTTCTTTGATTTTATCTTATCCAGTAAATCCGACATAATTTTCGCGGCTATATCTTTACAACCTAGCCCAAACGCCAAAGCTACAGCTAACCCCATGGAACCTAATAATACACTTATTGCCAACTCTATTATTCTGGCTCCGATATTCAGCTGTTGTAAGGCGATAGCAATTGCAAATACGGCTACGGCAATTTCCACAACCTTACCTAACAAATTAGACTGGGCGATGCCGGCGTTATTTGCCGCTGTTTGCACTATGCTCTTAAGAAGCGAAGCAACAAATATCCCCAAGATTAAAACAAACATTGCTGCAATGACATTGGGTATGTAAAGAACTACGGTATTCAATAAATCAGCAGCAACGGTAAGGCCTATGGCATTAATCGCTACTACGAAGGTGACCAATAGAGCCAACCAATAGCAGATCACCCCGATCAGCTCAGAGAGAGAATACTGTATTCCACCCTTCGCTAAAAGGTTGTCCAACTCGATACGCTCCGAGAGATCATCAAGCTTTACCGCTTTTAAGATTCTGACGACCAAGCTCTTGATAACCTTGGAAATCATCCAACCGATGATAAGGATAATAATCATCAAGAGGACATTAATGAGAAACTGGCCGATTTGAGTAATAACTGTCTTGGCCGGTTCTAATAAGACTGCTTGCCAACCCATCTCTCACCTCCTTTAAAAATATACCTCTGGTTTTCGATCTTATTTTTATAACACTATCATAAATATCGGGTTATGTCAAGTAAAAATCGCTTTGGTTAAAAATTCAAAGTCATTCCGTCGTAAGCAGCCTCTACCTCAATTCCCAGCCTCTTTGATAATTCTTCAGCCTGAATATGCGGCTTGGCTTTAAGCATAGTCATGCCGAAATGCGTCAATATGGCTTTCTTTGGCCTTATTTCTTTAATCAGGGATTCAGCATCTGCTAAACATAAATGATCAATGCCTGCCCTGGGTTCCAAAAAGACTACGCAGATAATCAAGATGTCGCTTTTATAAAATTTTTCTAAACCTTCAAAATATCTGGTATCGGTAAGCAAGGAAATACTTGTCTCTTTTATTTTAAATTTGATGCCGTAAGTTAAAGCAGTATGAATATGCCTCATAGAGGTCTGGAATCCAAAACCTTTTATCTTATAAGAGCTATTCTCCTCTAAGAGTTCTATCTTCTGTGGAAAACTCCTTAAATATCTCAATATTACCTGGCCTTCTTCTATCGCATCCGACGGGCAGAACACCATACCTCGCTTTTTAAACCCGCCTTCGGTCATTGCCTCAATCATTACATTAATATCCCCTGAATGGTCTAAATGGCGGTGAGTAAGAATAACGGCATCCAGCTTGGAAGGATCTAATTTCGGCCTGCTTGCGGCGCAACGCACAATACTGCCCGGCCCGGGGTCAATAAGTATATTTGTATCTTTTGCAGTAACCCAGATACCCCCTGAGGCGCGCAACTGTCTGATCATCACAAACCGCGCCCCCGCCGTCCCCAAAAATTTTATAAAATCACCGGTAACCATTTTTGCCTTTTGGCTTTTTGGTTTTAACTTTATTCTAGCCATAGTTTTCTTAGTTCCTGATTTATTTTATGCATCTGGGTAAAGGTAAGCTCTGGTTTAACCGGTTCTTTATGCTTAGCTTCTGGATAAGTGAGAAACTCTTCTGCGCTCATGGACCTGGCACCGCAAGCCCTGATAAAAAATTTTATTTCTTTATCATCAGAGACCACTACTATATTCTTGGGGTTGGCGCAATTCTCTACCATTTTCTTTATTTTTTCATCGGCGCTGTTATTCCTGGAAAAAATAACCTCTAAATCGCCTGTGGCATCTTCTAATTTATCCGCTTGAGGATAACCGTCGAAAACAATAACTACCTTATTTCTAGGGCTACCGCAGGGCCTTTTTGTCTTAATAATTTTTAAGAGTGCTGAGCGGGAATCCTTTATTATTTTCTGATTAGTTTTAAAGAGAGGATGGTTGATGATGTTGTATCCGTCGATGATGTATTGTAAGGACATAAATAATACCCCCTAATAGCCCGCAGACCAAGACAAAGAAAAAATTAAGGAGCGAAAGCGCCAGGGCTAAGTTTTTTGCCAACCCTATTTTAGCAAAGAAATATATGGCGGAGGCGTCTCTTAGGCCTAATCCGCCTATAGAAATAGGCAAGAGAGTGATCGCCCCAATAATCGGTATGAAGATTAAGAAATATATGATATTTATCTTAAGCCCTAAGGATAATGCTGTTAAATAAAATACTACCGGACCGGTAATCTGTATCAAAACAGAAACTAACAAATTATTCCAAATTACGCTTTTGTGATTTCTAAAAATGTGCATCTCTTGATGCAGGCTGGTAATAGCTTCTCTAATCCTTCCTGCGGTAGGGGAATGTAAAAGCTTATTAATCTTAGCATAAAAGAAATTATTGAATAAGACCAGTAATATAGCAACCAAAATAATATTAATAATAAAAATAGCGGCCAAAACGCTCCTGTCCTGAATGTGCCTGTAACCTAGCCCTAAGGCCAATAAGCTTATTAATCCTAACCCGAAGTAGCCGCTTAGCCTGTCTAAAAATACCGTAGCCGTTATTTCCTTGGGTTTTCCGGTATAGACGGATAAATCTACGGTACGCACTAAATCACCGCCGATAGTAGAAGGCAAAAATAAATTAAAGAATATTCCTCCCGAAAAAGCAATAATTACCCTCTTTAAAGGAATGTTGATTCCAGCTGTCTTAAGCAACATCTTCCAGCGAAAAAGGCAAAATAGGTAATTAAGAAAGAAGGCTAGAAACGCAAAAGCCAACATGCCTTTATGGGCGCTGCTAATAATCTCCCATAAGGCTTTTTTATCTACTTGGCGCAATAAAAAAATCAGCAAGGCAAGGCTTATGCCGATTCTTAATAATATGGATAATATTTTTTTAAATACCTTCATTTATTGACCAGCCTTTGGTATACTTCTAGATATTTTTCGCTGGTCTTTTGGATAATTTCCAAAGGTAATGGTGGCGCCGGAGGAGTCTTATCCCAATCCAAGGTTTCCAGATAATCCCTGACAAACTGTTTGTCGAAACTGGGCTGAGGGCTACCGGGGGTGTATTGATCCAGCGGCCAAAAACGGGATGAATCCGGGGTAAGCACTTCATCAATAAGCATAATTTTATTATTATACATTCCAAATTCAAATTTAGTATCTGCGATAATAATACCTTTAGCTAAAGCATATTTACTTGCCTTTTGATAAATCTCCGTGCTAATTCTTTTGAGTTCTTGGGTGATATCCTTACCGATCTCTTTTTCTATATATGCCTGATCAACATTTATATCGTGGCCAGTGTCTTCTTTTGTGGCAGGAGTAAACAGCACCTGCGGCAGCTTATCCGACTGCCTAAGGCCAGCTGGTAAATTTATCCCGCAAATGGAATGTTTCTTTTGATATTCCTTCCATCCTGAACCGGATAAATAACCCCTAACCACGCATTCAACAGGCAAGGCCTGTGTTTTTTTTACCAGCATTGACCTATCTAAAAGTTGTGCTTTGTATTTTTGCAGCTCTTCTGGGTAGCCATCTAACTCATTGGTTATAAAATGATTAGGGATAATATCTTTAATGAAGTCAAACCAAAAACAAGATATTTTAGTTAATATTTTTCCTTTATAGGGTATACCGCATCCTAAAACTACATCAAAACAAGAAATCCTGTCGGAAGAGATAATTAAAAGTTTATCGCCTAACTCATAAACATCACGTACTTTGCCGCGTTTGTAAAGTTTTAAATCCGTAAAATCAGTGCTTAATAAAACATCTTCCTTCATTTAAGGCACCAGGCGTAAATGTAGCGCTTGGTATTCCTCCCATAATTCCGGGGGCAAATTCTTGCCGAATTTTCTAAAAAATCTCTTTATCTCTCTTGCCTCTTCCAGCCATTTCTTTTTATCTATCTCAAATAATCTTTCTAAGTCGGCTGGCGATAAATTAAGCCCGGTCATATCTAAATCTTGAAGGCGAGGCATATAACCGATAGGGGTTTCCATAGCATCTAAGTTTCCGTAGCATCTTTGCAAAATCCATTCTAAAACCCTCAAGTTTTCACTGAAACCCGGCCATAAAAACCTTCCCTTTTCGTCTGTCTTAAACCAATTCACGTGAAAAACCTTAGGAGGCCTGGCCATTCCTTTACCCATCTCTAACCAATGCCTAAAATATTCTGCCATATTATAACCGCAAAAAGGAAACATAGCCATGGGGTCGCGGCGCACCTGGCCGATTTTGCCTACTTGGGCAGCTGTTAACTCTGAGGCCATGCTCGCTCCGACGAATACTCCATGCTGCCAATTAAATGCTTCATAAACTAAAGGCGCTAAGTGTGCCCTGCGGCCGCCGAAGATAACTGCCGAAATAGGCACGCCATGATGCTGTTCCAATCTAAAAGATGCCGAAGGGCAATTGATAATCGGCGCGGTAAAACGGCTGTTAGGGTGCGCCCCTTTCATAGGATTACCGTGTGCATCCTCTAGACCCGGCTTCCAGGATCTACCCTGCCAATCAACGCCTTCCTGTGGAAGTTCTCCACTAGCCCCCTCCCACCAAACCGTACCATCCGGCTTCAATAAAACATTGGTGTAAACAGTATTATTTTTAATGGCGGCTACCATGTTAGGGTTGGTTTTGGAATTTGTCCCGGGAGCCACTCCAAAAAAACCTATTTCCGGATTAATCGCCCAAAGGGCCTTATCAGAATCAATACGCATCCAGGCAATATCGTCCCCCACTGTCCAGATCCTGTAGCCTTTTTTCTTTAAACCTTCCGGCGGAACCAGCATGGCTAAATTAGTTTTACCGCAGGCGCTGGGAAATGCTGCGGCAATATAACCTATGCGGCCATTAGGCTCTTCTATTCCCATAATCAGCATGTGTTCTGCCAACCAATTTTCTTTCTTTGCCATAAAACTGGCGATGCGTAACGACAAACATTTCTTTCCTAAAAGGACATTTCCTCCGTAACCGGAACTGACGCTCCAGATAGTATTGTTTTCGGGAAAATGTAAAATCAGCCTTTTATTTATATCCAGGTCCGCCTTCGAATGCAGGCATTTGGTAAATTCTGCTTCCTTATCTAACTCATTTAATACGGCTTGTCCGACCCTGGTCATAATCCACATATTTAAAACTACGTATTTAGAATCGGTTAATTCTACGCCGATTTTACTAAAAGGAGAACCTACCGGCCCCATAGAGAAAGG
>Ga0154682_116_pt13 | contig 16212 bp, 16 predicted proteins | sample Rifle2008BG13ft_FD_116111 | JGI IMG/M metagenome (GOLD analysis project Ga0154682, IMG submission 116111) | Omnitrophica WOR_2 bacterium RBG_13_41_10
GTAGTATTGCGCAGCCACAATATTTTTATTTAAAGATAAGAAACATAATTGAAGCCATTTTTTTTCAGACACAGCTTTCATTATATTCTCTTGAAAATCTCTATAATGTTTTAATTCGTATTTATTATTTTCTTTTCTTGCTATTCTGCGGAATGCATATAAAGATTGTAAATGTTTAAAGGCTTCATCGTTGTTGTTAATATTTTCGATTTTAATAACTTCAACTTTAAAATTTTGTTCTAACTTTCGCCTACATGCACGTAAATCTCTACGCATTAATTTGGATAAACCATTTATATACGAATCCCAATCTAACGATAGTTTGATAACTGGGCAAAGATGACGCCTTTCCTTTATTAAATTATAAACTTTAATTTGTTTAAGATACCGGGCATTCATAACCATTTTAGCTATTGAATCTTCGCTAATATCAGCCAACATAAAAATATGCCATGAATTCAGAGATTTAAGTATAAATTGAAAAATAGATTTGATTATTTCTTCTTCTTTTCCCTTAACACATATGAAATCTAAGTATTCTGAAGTCGCATAGTCACCATATCCTATAACTCTCAACTCATTATAAGAAATAAATTTTATTATTTTTACATTTGTAATGTACAATGGTGCGATGCCTAATAACTCTCCAGCTTCACTGCGACAAAGAATAATACATAATTTTTTATTGTTATTAAAGAATTTCCACCAGTTAAATTGCCATTCCCAGGTTAAAAATATATTCTCTGAACTACTCCTATCTAAAAGATTATCCCATTCTTCTTTTAGAGATTGAAATTTTTCTATCGATTCAACTACTTCAAGTTTAAGCATCTTTCAACATTTCCTTTATTAATTTAAGCACTACTAAACTCGGCGGCCTATTTGCTAATGAAATTCTTCTTAAAGAAAAATAATCGTCGCCTTTTTTTACTTTTCCTTCAATAGCCGTAACTGCACATTTAAAGCCACTCTGTTTTAATATCTGCTTGGTGCTTTCATCAAAATCTTCTGGCTGGCCATTAGGATAGCAAAATGTAGCTATAGGTCTATCTATAATAAATTCTATTCTTCGTTTACTATCTACGATTTCTTTTCTTGCCTCTTCTTTGTTGACTTTACTTAATATAGAATGATTTACGGTATGTGCTCCAAAATCTATACCTTCTCCTGCCATAGAAAGCACTTCTTCCCAAGAAAGCATCTTTTCAGATTCAGGTATAGAACTTAAGTCAACTTTATATTTTAATAGCAGACTGACGAGCTCTTTATCTTTTGCAGTATTAGTTAATCTTTTAAGTCTATTCTTTATATTTATTCGCATTGATTCATCTATGCTCTTAATTAAGTTTAATTTATCTGTCCAGATAACATCATTATTATCGACTGCACCGGTAGCTAAAAATACCGTAGCAGGAACACTATGCTCTTTCAGGACCGGAAAGACTCTTGAGTAAACATCTTTGTATCCGTCATCAAAGGTAATTATTGCATAAGAATTTCTGGAATTTACATTCGAGTAGATAAATTCAGATAATGTAGTCATCATAAAATATTTTTTAAGCAATTTAATTTGTTCTTTAAAAATAGCAATGTTAACTCCTTCAAATATGCCATTATTATCACTGTTGATACGATGATACATTAAAATTAAATGTGTTGGCTTAATTCTAACTAATATACTTAATATAAGTTGCGATATTCCAGTATAATAAAGAAAAGCAGCTAAAATAATTTTTAATAAATTGGCAATTTTCATTATCCTCGGCATTTAATAGTTGACTTCCTTTTTGATTTTTCTTCTTAGTTTAATCAAAGTAACAATTATATTCCTGGGCATACAATAGAGAAAACATAATGCCCAGTTTTTAAGTGAAAACATATTTTGTCTGAAGGAAAGAGTAATCCAATGCTTAGCCTTATTCTTGTTACCTGTTAATAAATTAAAAAGTACTGCGGCGTTTAAATAAAGCAGATATCGCTGTGGGCAACATTGAATCCAAGTTTCTCCGTGCTCATTTAATAAAATCTCTGTAGCCTTTACCATTTTATGCGGACTATTAATCTGATAGCCAACAGAACTTAAGCTCGAAGGATTCTTATAAAAAATAGTAGTGGAAATATCTGTATATAAAAAATCCCATTTCTTAGCTAAGCGCCACCATAAAATAGATTCCTGAAATAAAAGTTCTTCATCAAAACGCATATTACCTATTGCTTCTTTTTTCCAAGAACTACGAAATTCTCCTTTTGCCTTTTCTCTACAAATAATATCCTTGTATCCTAAAACTAAATTATCTTTTTCTAAACAACCCATTTTTTCTCTGGTTTTACTATCAATACACATAGTGACAACGTTACCGATTTTCTTATCAGTTACATCTTGCCATAAATTTTTGAAAGCTTCTAAGGCATTGGGTAAATATTCGTCATCGTGATCCACAAAATTTATATACTTGCCTCTTGCCATATCTAAACCATAATTCCGAGCAGTATTAACCCCTCTATTTTGGGGCAACTTTTTATAAATAATTCGATTGTCGTTAAATACCCTTATGATATCTTCGATATTTTCGCTTGAGCCATCATCAATAATGATTAACTCAAAATCTGGAAAAGTTTGCTTAAGGATACTCTTGACGGTCCTTGGTAATACTTTAGCGCCATTATAAGTTGGTGTAATAATACTAAATATAGGTTCTGACATATCCTTATGACTCCATTTCTAATCTAAAATAGCTGTCTAAAAAAAATGACAATAGCTTAGGGCAATACAAATTTTTCAAATAAAAATATCTGGAAGGCCAAGAAATCTTAGGCTCAGAAAAATTGGCTTGTTTCAATAACCTGACCCAAACCTTAGGAGATTTATGCTTTCTAAAATCAACACCTCTGCAAAAAGGTGAATTTCTATTTAAGAACTTAAAAAAATTCTTATCTGAATTATCTAAAATAATTAATTTACCATTATGATTCATTAGAGATTTTATCTTCTTAAAGATTACTAAATACTTCTCTTGCGCATCTAAATTAGTATCTAACCTCATACAGGCATTTTCATCTAAGTGGTTTATAGAGTTATTTGATAGTACGATGTCGAATTTTAAACCATTTGGTTTGTATTCTTCTATAATTTGAGGGATGCATTCTGTGTTGTCTATACTAAGCTCAGAGATAAATTTTTTAAAGATATTACTACTCTCGTCTTCACAACCATCGACTTCGGGTTCCAATCCAACTGCCAGCTTTGCTCCATTTAATTTCGCCCAAACACTATAAACGCCCGTGCCGCAACCGATTTCTAATATTGATTTGTTTATTAAATTAACATTTCTAAATACTTGACGAGCCCTAAAAAGGAACCTATCTTCTGATTTATACAGTCCATACTTTACTGTTAATTTCTTAAATTTATTGATTAATTCTTTTTTTGTTGTATCCATAATCTTTATGCTAATTCGGAATAGATTTCTAATGTTTTTTTTGCCATTTTTCCCCAGCTAAATTCTTTGGCTCTTTTAATTCCTTTATCAATCAGTATCTGTTTTAATTGGCCGTCTTCAACTATTCGCTCCATCGAATTAGCAATACTTTCTTCATTATAGGGATCCACATACAATACAGCATCGCCCCCAACCTCTGGTAAAGATGCAACATTTGATGTAATCACCGGAGTTCCACTTCTCATAGCTTCTAATACAGGCAGCCCAAAGCCTTCATATAAAGATGGAAAAACAAAACATTCGCTTGCACTATAAAGTAAAGGTAAATCCGTATCTGAAACATACCCAATCAATTTAACATCATTTTGAATACCGAATTTATATATTAAATCCTGATGCCTATTAAACCATGGGCCGTTGCTCCCTGCACCACAAATTATTAAAGAAAATTCTTTTTTGTACCTAAATAAACTAAATGCTTTTATTAGCCGTTCAACATTCTTTCTGGGAACTCCACCGGCAGAAAAAAAGTATTTTTTTTCAATGCCATATTTCTTTCTGACATTAGTTAGTAGCCCGTTTTCATTTTTATTTATTGGCTTAAATCTATCATCCACGCCAAGATGAATTACTTTGATTTTTTCGGAAGAAACATTAAGATATCCCAGAATATCCTTTTTTGTAGTATCTGAAACAGCAATACACATATCTGCCGACTTTACGGATTTAAATAATGATTTTATATCTTGTGGGAAATAGCTATCGGCAATTTTTAAGGTTCTTAAATCATGCACAGTCAAAATCCTTTTTGTTTTATTTCTATCAGGAAGATAATACCCTGACGGAGCATGATATATATCACATCTGTTTCTTTTAAAAAAATACGGGAGAACCAATTTTGTTAATAATGTGTTTTTAAAAGGTAAGTCTCTATCGGGGACTCGTAGAATTTTCTTTTTGAAATTATTTTTATTCGGCCCAGGCATTTGAGATTCCTTTTTTCTTAAAGTGGTAAATAAAAGAAAATACTCATTATCTTCATCAATTTGACTTAAACCATTGATTAAGTTCTCAGTGTAACTGAATACTCCGTGCCTTAATTTTCCGTTAATTCCCCTTGCATCAATAGCTATTTTCATATCTTTTTTTCTTTAAGCAAAAAGGTATTTTAATCCATACTTAATTATTTCTCTATAACAAACGGTAGGATAATAGATATTCTTGAGTCTAACAAAATATTCTTTCGCTAACTCTTTTAAATTGTAACAGTATATTCTGGAAAATTCTTTATTCCTTAAATCCGCCATTTTCTTATGGTGTTTTATTAGAAGTTGCAAAGTATAATATAAACTTTGTTCGTAGTTATTTTTAATGATACTTTTTTTTCTAATCTTATATATATACAGCGGCTCATTTATATAGATAAATTTCTTACCCGCCTTAATCAATCTAATATTTAAATCCCAATCTACTCTCGCTTTAAGACGCTCATCATAAAGACCAATATCCAATAGACTTTTTTTAAAAAACATTGGAGTCCGTCTAATAAAATCGCATATTAAGATATTATAAAGGTATCTTTCGTTTGGAACTTCAGATTTAAATACTTCCTTAATCCCATTTTCTATATGCCATAAATCACTGATGCACCATTCTGCCCCTGAAGAAGATAAGGCATTTATACATTTTTCTAAAGTATGCGGCACTAACTCATCATCAGCATCTAAAAGCGCTATAAACTCACCCGTTGCTTCTTGGATAGCACGATTCCTGGATGCAGATGCTCCTTTATTTTGCTGATAAATATATTTAATCTGTTGGGGATAAGACACTTTATATCTTTTTACAATTTCACGGGTGTTATCTGTAGAACCATCGTCTACGATTATTATTTCGAAGTTTCTATATGTTTGGCACAAAACACTTTCTATCGCGTCTTCTATGTAGTTACCACAATTATAAGTAGGAATTATTATGCTTATTTTTAACATGTTAGAATCCTTTTAATTGCTAATGTCTGTATTATAAACCTTCCCTAGCTTTTGGGTAAGCTCACCAATATTAAAATTATTTTCTATGAATCTCTTTCCTGCTTCACCCATTTTTTTACGAAGAGATTCGTTTTCTATAAGATAAATAATCCTAGATTTTGCTTGTTGTATATTATTTTCATTAATTAAATATCCCGTTACTCTATCTTTTATTGCCTCGCATACGCCTCCTACATTCGTAGCAACAACTGGTATCTTCATTGCTTGTGCTTCTAATAAAACAGTAGGCAATCCTTCCGCTTTGCTTGGTAAGAAAAAAATATCTGCTTCTTTTAATTTATTGATTACTTCTTCTTGGGTAAGTGTTCCAAATAGAACCACAACATCTTTTATATTGAGTTCCAAAATTTCTTGCTCCACTTCTTCTCTTTTACTACCGTCACCTATTAAATAATACTTAAATTTGTATTTTCCTTCATCTTTTAAAGATTTTATAACTTTTAAAGCAAGTGAAATATTTTTTACTTCTTCAAGCCTCGCTACAGTTGTTATAACTAAATTATCTTTTTTAAATTTTCTAAAATTAAATTTTTCTAAATTTATTCCATTATAAATACGGATTATTTTATTAAAGGGGCAGCCTAGAATGGTAAGTTTATCCTTAATAAAATCGGAGGTAGCAATGATACAATCTGATTTTTGAAATAATTTTTTGTAAATTCCCCCTCCCCGCTCCAATCCTAGACGTATATCACAACCATGAAAAGTAGTAATGAATTTAGTCTGGGGTAAGAATTCTTTAAGAAAAATCAGCCTTTGTCCATTATGCCCAAAATGGAAATGAATCACATCGTATTTCTTTCTTAAAAAACAAAATAATACAAAAAAATTTGTAATGGTATCATATTTGTTATCACTAATATGAAAAAGTAAAAATTTAATTATTTCTTTAAAATTTAAAAAAAAGTTCATCATAATAATTTTTATTAATTTTATTAACCTTTCACTTCTTAATTGAGATTTTTCAAAATAATTTATTTTATTAAGAAGATTATATTTCGTAACATCTGAATGCATTTTTTTCCCAAAAGAATTACTGAATGCAAAAATATCAACCCCGTAGCCTAAATCAATTAAACTAGTAATTTGATTTAAGATAAATGTTTCTGAAATTGTAGGGAATGTTCCAACTACTATTGCAATTTTCATTTAAATTACTTTTTCTGTTATTAAAATATGCTTTAGTTTATTTTCGAAATTTAAAAATTTCTAAAAATTTTTTGAAATAAACATAGCACAACAATAAAGTAAGGTTTTAATATTCTGTAAACAAACGTAAATTTTAAATTTTCTGTTTCTCTTGGCCAATAGTGAAAACCAATAAACGGGAATGTTAAAATTGAACGAATTAATAAAATTAATGCCTCACTAATTTTTTTTTCTGAGTAGCGAATTGTAGCAAATTCATAATAAATCTTTGCCAATCTGACCCTTTTGGTTAGAAAATTAACACCTTTATTAATTTTTTGTTCTTGAAAGATCATTAAATTATTTAAAAATCTCGTTTCTATATTTTTAGAAACATTGTTTCTGTGTATTCGATACTTGGCTAGGGGCGTATTTATATATTGAAATTTATACTTCTTTGCTAAACGTAACCATAAATCATAATCTTGAGAAACGATTAATCTTTCATCAAATTCCCCAACATCATAGAAACATCTGCGTCGCATTAGGACTGTTAGCGTCAAAACAAAGTTTCCTTTATATAAACGCCTAAATGTTTCGAGTTTTGACTTTTTATTTTCTTTCCATACGTTAATATTTTCACCTGCCTCATTAATAACATATGACCCTGAACAAACGAATGCTAGATTAAGATTTTTTTCTATTATTTCAAGTTGCACATCTAGCTTATTCGGCAACCATAAATCATCGTCATCTAAAAACGCAATATATTCACCTTGAGATTGACTTATTCCAAAATTTCTTGCAGCTGAAGAACCCCTATTTTTCTGGTAGAAGTAGCGGACTTTACCGTCGTATTTTTGTAAAACCTTTCTCGTATCATCCGTCGATCCATCATCCACAACTATAATCTCATAATCTCGATATGTCTGAGCTAAAATACTATCGATTGTTTCACATATATAATGCGCTCTATTATATGTTGGTATGATAACACTAACTTTTGGCATATAAATTCTCCTAAGTTTTATCTAAAATTTTCGTCTTTATAATTGATTTTAAAAATGAAAGTAGATTATACAATTTAATTTCAATTTTTATTTTATAATAGCGGAAATTCTTTATTGAAAGCATAATTATTTTTATTTTTCTCGCTTCCCATCTATATTGATAAAAACTACTTTTATCATTATAAGATATTGCATTAAAGATAGCATCTTCAATTTGTTTAACAATTGAATCTGGATTATTTCTGCGCTTTACCAACAACTCTCCCTGCTTACCTATTTTTCTGCGTAATTCTGAATCCTCGACTAGAGTTTTTAACGCTTCTACAAGTGCATTAGAATCTTTATCCTTAACCACAATGCCGCCTTCAGCAATAACCTCTTTATTCGCGTAATTATCGTAGCTAACAATGGGCTTCCCAAATAATGAAGCTTCACAAAATACTATGCCGTAACCTTCCATAGAAGTTGGTGCGCTATATATGTCGATTATACTTAAAATTTCTTGTTTTTCTTCATCGGATACAGGGCCAACATATAAAAAATCATTATCAGTTAATCCCAAAGAAGAAACTAACTTTTTCATTTCTTGAATTCTGACTCCTTTCGGCAAGCCATAGGTAGCTTCTTCACCGGCAAGCAATAAAAAAATAGGAATTTTTGTTTTTCTTCTTAATTCAATATAAGCCATTATTGTTTCTGAAATCATTTTTAAAGATTCAATTCTCGAAATACGCCCTAAGATTACTCTATCTAAAGGCACTTTCCATTTCTTTTTTATCTCTAAAATATTGCTTTTTACCTTATAGCGTTCTATATCTATTGGAATCGGTATTCTTATAACTTTATCTAAGCCTAATATTAAAACATTACTCTTAGAAGTTGTTATTATTTGTTTAAATAACCAAGCTGGCGATCTTAAAGGAAAAGAACAATGTGCGTAATTGATAACGGGGATATGGGATAAAAAAAGATCATATACATGTTGATGAAGATAAGACGGCGATCCATTAACTATATGAGTTACTACGCAGTCACCGCCGTTTCTTTTAACTAAATCTGTGACGCCTCTATCTTCTGTAAAAAAAATAGGACAATTCAATTCTTCAAACCTAGATCTAAAAGAACCATCTTTAAAAGCAATAACATAATGTTTTAATAATGTATTTGATTTGCTATATTTAATGAAAGTATATAAAAATTCATTTATACCACCGTAATTAAACCCTCTAATAATATGAAAAATTTTCTTAGACATAGTATTTTATCCACTAGAATTTATATATTCTTCAATAATAACTAATAATTAACTAACTTTTTTACAAACAGCAAGAAGTCTTTTTACGTTTGAATTATCTTCTTTAACTGAAAAGAAATTATATTTTATATTTTGGTTAAGATTTAAGATAACTCTTTTTAGTCTACCTTCAGTAAAATAATGATTGTGTTCTCTTTCCTGGTAAGGAAGCAAACAATTATCTGGCACAGATATAAAACAAAGGCCACCTATTTCAGCGACTCTAAATAATTCGCGCATTGTTTTTAAAGGGTTAGTTACATGCTCTAATAATTCTGTTGCAACTACGACGTCGAAAGAATTGGACTCTAAAGGAATCGGAGGAATTTTGGCAGCAAGACCATCAATTTCTTTGGACTTTATAAAGTCTATAGCTCTTTTTGAAATATCAATACCAAATACACTACATTTTTTTTCTGTTTTTGCTCTTTGTAAAAATACCCCAATTCCACAACCTACATCTAATAATTTAGAATTTACTGGTAATAAAGCAAGAATTTGACTATAAAGATTGTCCAGTCTTCTTTTTTTATATGAATTATTATTAATCTCATTACTCCAAACATTGTCCCAATATTTTTTTGTATTAATATTAAAAATAAGATACCTGTAATTAGATAGTCTATTAAGCATTATTTTTATTTTCCACGGAATACAGTGTTGCTTAAATACAAAATCATTAATAGAGCCTTTTTTTAACATTTTATTTAGGATTCAAATTTAATTTTCCACGATATGAATGGTAAAAATACCGCTCTGGGTAAATTATTAATTCTATTATTTTCAATCCTTAAAATATCTTTTTTTCTTACCGCGTATTGATGAATCATATCTTTATCCCAGATAGAAACATTAGTAAGATAAATTCCGGGTGCTAAATTTATTTGCCTTAAATCTATGCCTATCGAGCCTTTACCTTCTATAGCCGGCATAGAAAGATTTTCATCCTTAGTATTTGAAGAACAACAAAGCAGACCATCTGCGCGAATTATATCCAGACTAAATACGGGATTATCTATTTTTTCCTTAGCTTCGTAGTCTATTGTAAGAGATATTGATTCACCGACATTAAAATTTTCTTTATGTTTATATTTACCATCATATATTAATACCTTCAAAATCTTAACGGAACTTTCTGCATTAATCTTAACTTCATATATGGGTTCAGAAGAAGCTAGTTTCTTTTTTAATTCCTCCTCCTCTTTTTTATAAACTATATTTTGGTAATACGGTATTACTTCTTCAGGAACGCCGACTTTTATGATTTCTCCTTTGTTAAGTAGAGCTACTCTTTTACACATATTTTGAATCAAGAAAAGATTATGAGAAACAAGAATAATTGTTGCGCCTGAGTTAAGTAACTCTCTCATCTTTTTCGTACATTTTGCCTGAAACGCCATATCTCCAACTGCCAAAACTTCATCCACTAATAAAATATCGGGGTTCATATGGGCTGCGACAGAAAACCCTAATCTTGCGTGCATTCCAGAAGAATACCTTTTTACCGGCGTATCAATGAATTCACTAAGGCCAGAGAACTCAACTATATCATTAAATTTATTATCTATTTCTTTCTTGCTCATTCCAAGGATTGTTCCGTTGAGATATACATTTTCTCTGCCAGTTAGTTCATCATGAAAACCAGCAGTGACTTCAATTAAGGCCGAAAGTCTGCCATTAATTTCCATGTTTCCTTTAGTAGGAGACATAATGCCGGATAGTAATTTTAAAATGGTACTCTTTCCTGCTCCATTAGGGCCGATTATCCCCAATACATCTCCTTTTTTTACCTCAAAGCTAACATTCTTCAGAGCCCAAAAATCCATATTATTCTTTAGAGTGCCACTAAACCCATTCTTTGCTTTTAGATTATGGAAAAAATTAGGGATTGCATCCCGTAAGGAATTAAGCTTTTCTCCTTTTCTAAATTTTTTCCAGACGTTGGTAAATTCAATTATATTCATATTAATTATATATTTTCCGCAAAGAGCGGTTCGCTTTTATGAAAAATTTTTATGCCTAACATAAAGAAAAGAATGGAACTAATACCAGCGTAGCAAAACCAAAAAATATCCGGCATTTTATGTAAAACAACAACGGCATTTACTGACTCCAATATGCTTCCGATAGGGTTCAATAACACAAAGGTTTCCCACTTGCCAAACATACTGGCATCGAAAAAAACAGGCGTAAAAAATATGCCAAACATCAGTATGATTTCCACAACATACTTTACATCCCGGAAAAAGAGGTTGGCAGAAGATAAAATTAAACCTAGGCCGGTAGTAAAAAGAATCAAAAATATAATAACGACGGGAACTAAAAAAAGGTAAACACTAACACCAATATGCATAAAGGCAAGAAAAACTGATAAAGTAATGCAGGCGATAAGAAAATCAAAGAGACTGGCAAGAATACAGGAAAAAGTCAGGACTTCTCTAGGAAAGTATATTTTAGTAACTAAACTTTTATTTCCTACAAGACTCTGGACTGAAAACTTGATGGCGTTAATAAAGAATGTCCATGGTAAAACTTTAACGGATATTGAGACAACGCCGGCTAAATCCATAGGCTTATCTGAAACAATGGAAATTGCTTTTTTGACTATGACTCCTGCCATAACAGCCATAATCGGCATAAAGATAGCCCAAATAAAGCCCATTGCTGCCTGTTTATACCTTACTCTTATATCTCTTAGAGTAAGCATAAATAAAAGGTCGCGGTATTTTAAAATCTCTTTAAACATCTTTTCTCCTAATCTATTGCAGCAACTCTAAATAAAATAGTATAAAGAAATAAGTAAAATTTTTCAAAATTTGCTAATGGCCAGTAAACTATTGATTTCCAAAAAGCTTCTTTGGCTTTCCTAAATTGTTTCTTTGTAAAAAGAGCACAACCAAGGCGAAAATAAAAATTGGCCATCCTTTTCCTTAACTTTAGGCCTAATATTTCTTTTAAACGCGGTGAGCGAGAAATTGCTCTATCAACACACTGGATAAATCCTTGACACATCCCCTGTGAATTCCTTGAAATGCTTCCTTCCCGTAATCTGTATTTAGCTAAAGGGATATTTATCAAACCAATTTTATATTCTCTGGATATTCTTAACCACATGTCGTAATCATAAGTTAAAGAAATTTCCGGATCAAATAATCCAATTTTTTCAAAGCATTCTTTTCTTACAACCATTGTTAATTGCTGTATGAAGTTTTTAAGGCATAATTTATCCAAGATCTGACCAGAATAAGCTTTATGAGTCTGCAAAACGGTTTTGGGGAGATTGCCCTTATTATCAAATAAATACGTATCGCTATATACTGCGCCATAATCCGGATTTTGCTCTAAAAAGTTTACTTGCAATCTCAATTTATCCGGGAACCAAAGGTCATCTGCGTCTATAAAAGCGATATATTTACCCCTAGATAATTCTATTCCTTTATTTAGAGTTGCACATTCACCTTCATTTTCCTTATAAAAATATCTAATTTTTCCATTATACTTTGATAAAACTTCTTGCGTATTATCAGTAGAGCCATCATCTATAACAAGAATTTCATAATCTGTATAAGTCTGGGCCAATACGCTATCAATAGTCTCACAAATATAATGGGCTAAATTATAAGTCGTTATTATTACGCTAACTTTCGGGCCTTCCGTTTTTTCAAGGCCAAATAAGTCATATTTATATCTATCGGGGAACTGGTTATTAAACATTTTGTTATCGTGCGCCAAAAGAATAGCTGTCGATGAAATACTTCTAAATCCATGTGCCACTTTTGCCTTAATTCTTAATCTTTGCGGTTCTTCTTTATTAGCATCGATTGTAAATGAACGAAATTCACCTGTTTCGATATCTTTTAATCTTACTTCTACTACTCCATCTATAATCAAAAACCACTCCTCTGTTTGAAGATGAAAGTGATTGCCTCTAATTACCCCTTGCTTATTAAAGTTAACGACATAAATTTGGCCAAAAGGCATGCTACATATATCCAGTTCGTTCTTTTTTAAAAATTCAATTAAAAAACCACTTTCATTAGTAATTTTCTTTAAATAATCAACCTGGATTCTCAGCATCTATTTATCCTCAATTAACGCAGTCTCTCTCGAAGGATGGTATATACGACCGTATTCTCCGTAACCTACTCCAAGGTTTAACAATTTTCTGAGATCTGTCGGTAACATTACTTTGCGTCCATTAGCTTCTGCCAAGTTATGGATACGGCAAAGTAGGTCAGTATTTTTGGCAAATTTAGTTCGTTCGTTATCAAACCATATATTATCCTCTAGCCCCACTCTTACCCCGCCACCTGAAGCGATAGCCAATGAATTCATCATTAATTGAGCATTACCAATACCTGCAAGACTCCAATAAGAGTTATTAGGTAAATCACGAATCATAATTCCTGCGTGTAGTAAGTCTGCTTGGGCACAGGCGATATTTCCAAGCAAGAGATTAAAATAATGTGGGGGTTCTAATAAACCCTTATTTTCTAAGTACTTTGCATAGTTAATCATCCCTGCATCAAAGGCCTCTAATTCCGGCAGGATTCCGCGTAACTTCATATCATTGGCTAAGGCCTGAATCATATCTGGAGAATTAATGCTAGTAACGTGGTTAAAATTAAGAGAACTAAGCGTAAGACTACCCATATCTGGTTTTAAATCGCCTTCGAGTTGCAGGGGCTCAGCGCGTTGTTCGAATTCATTGAAAGTTCTACCACTTAACGAAACACAAATAATCAAATCTTTAGAGAAGGAACGTATGCCTACGATAATCTCGCCATAAATCTTTGCCTTGTAAGTAGGACTCCCTGTAGATTCGTCACGTGCATGTAAATGAACCATAGTTATTCCAATCTCTACAGCTTGTCGAACATCCTCTATAATTTCTTCAGGTGTAATAGGAACATAAGGTGTCATCTCTTTAGTGGGAATCATTCCTGTGGGCGTAAAATTAACGATTAGGTCCATAGCATTTAACCTCATTTTCTTTTTGATTAAAACTATTGCCATCTCCTATTTCTTTTATCAGGCGAGCAGGTACGCCGGCCACGAAACAATTATCCGGAACATCACGATTGACTACTGCGCCACCGCCTACAACCACATCTTTTCCAATGGTAACGCCCATAGTTATTAACGCTCCTGCCTTGATTCCTGAACCTTCTTTAATTAAAACCTCTTTAGTGCCGCAGGTATGAGCTAACTGTGCTTTCAAGAAAGAATTATAATTATAATCATTGTGAGTCATGATTATGACGCCGGGACCCAAACTTACGCCTTTTTCTAATGTAATACGGCAGGTTAAATCTAAAAAAATATTACCGTGAATAGTGCAATCATCATTTATTGTTAGATTAGAATATTTCCTTGTTCCGAGTAAAGTAATGGGTGGGAATATAAGAATTCTATTTTTACCAATATGTGCCCCAAAGGCTTTTAAAATAGCTTTATTAGTCTTTGAAGTGAAAGTAAGTATTTGGGGAGGACCTATAAGCTTAAATATAAAAATTAAGATATTTTTTTTAAATGTAGATAACACTTTTTTGCGAAACTCATGTTGTTTTTCTACCAATACTTCTACCAATACAATGAAGCCTACCTTAATTAATTGAGCTATCCCTTTTTCCCTTTTATATCTTATAATTTTCGATACTAATTTCATATTTTAGATTAACCTTTCTTTTTTAAAACTTTTGCTCCGCACATCTTAAAATACACAATTACCTTCTTTAACAATTCTTTATTTCCCATTATGTTATTTATATACCCTCAGCCAATACTTAGTTAAATACCTAGCTTTTTGCTGCAGCCACTCTTTATTACTCTTATGCCACTCTAGCGTGTTCTTAATTCCTTCTTCAAAATTAGTTTTTTGCATCCAAGAAAGCTCGGTTTTAATTTTATCTGAATTTAGGCTATACCGCGTATCGTGTCCAAGTCGATCTTTGACAAATTCGATTAAACTTTCAGGTTTATTTAAATATGCGAGAATCGTCTTTACTACCTCAATATTTTTCCTCTCATTTCCTGAACCTATATTATAAATTTCTCCGATCCTTCCTTTCTCAAGCACAGCAAAGATGGCACTCACACAATCAAATACATATAGCCATTCGCGAACATTTAAACCTTTTCCATAGACCGGAATTTTTTCATTTTTTAATGCTTTGTATATAATCAAGGGGATGAATTTCTCTGGATATTGCCAGGGTCCGTAGTTATTAGATGGCCTTACGATTATCGCAGGAAAACCATATGTTCGAATGTAGGACTGAACTAGTAAATCCGCTGCAGCTTTACTTACTGAATAAGGCGAATTGGGTTTAATGGTTGAGTATTCATAAAACTGTCCCTGCTCTATTTCGCCGTAAACTTCATCGGTTGAGATGTAAACGAACTTATTTGCCTCATATTTTCTTGCGGCATCTAAAAGTACCTGAGTCCCGATAATGTTTGTTCTAAGAAAGGCATCAGCCCCCAAAATACTTCTGTCAACATGGCTTTCCGCAGCAAAATGAATTACAGCAGAAGGCTTTTCTTTTTTGAAGATACCCATCATCTTTGTCTTATTACAAATATCTGCCTTACAAAAGGCGATGCGCGATTTAACTACATCGAACCTGGCTAGGTCGCCGGCATAACTAAGATTATCAATAACTATGACTTTGTATCCTCTTTTTACTGCTTGACGTACAAATTCGCTGCCTATAAAACCTGCGCCGCCTGTGACAATTAACTTTTTCTTGTCCATATTTAGCTATCCTTAGTTACTATGCACAATAAACTCTCTCACGCATTCTTCCAATACATCCTTAATATCTCTTACCGCATATCCCGCTTCTTCCAACTTCGTTGTAGAAAGAATTAGGTTTGTTCTGGAGGTTTTGAGTGCTAATTTTAAATCTACGGTTTCATAGTGAAAACCAGGATTATATTTCTTGTATGTATTCATGAGGTCAGGATAACGTAAACCTCCTCGGTTTACTACGTTATAAAGGCCTCGAGCGTCGATTTTAATTAGGTGTTTAAGCGCCGTAACAAAATCAGGAATATAGGTAACTGAATTTGGAATATCAATAACTTTACCGTATCTAATCAGTTTGTTAAGAATATTTTTGGGGTGTGGCCTATTGTCTAAAGGAATTCTTATGCGTACAATAAGAATATTGAAAGTTTTGGATAAAATCTCAAGTGGGACCTCCGAATAAATCTTTGAGCGAGAATAGTACAAATCCATATAATCAGGGGGTTCTTTTTCTGTAATAGGTGGATGGCCATTAAAA
>Ga0154682_121_pt3 | contig 16070 bp, 20 predicted proteins | sample Rifle2008BG13ft_FD_116111 | JGI IMG/M metagenome (GOLD analysis project Ga0154682, IMG submission 116111) | Omnitrophica WOR_2 bacterium RBG_13_41_10
GAATTTTATAGCGCTATCCCGGATATTTCTTTTATAAGTGCGGTAATCTACTTCGATCAGGCCAAAACGCGGGCTAAAGCCTTTGTCCCACTCAAAGTTATCTATCAGCGACCAATAAATGTAGCCTAGCACCTTAACACCCTGGGTTATTGCCAAGGATAAATTCTCAAGGTGCTCGTAAATATAATTCCATCTAAGATTATCATCTTCGGTACAGATGCCGTTTTCCAGAATCATAATCGGCAATTTATATTTGGCTGTTTTTAAAAGAAGATCATATAGCCCTTGCGGGTAAACATCCCAACCCAAAGAATTTTTTCTTAAAGGGTGATGATTTTTTTGACAGGTGGCAAAAGCTATACTCAAAGGAGCCCAACTCTTTGCCTCCACTAAGCTGCGGCCATAATAATTAATTCCCACAAAATCCAAAGTTTTATTCCGGATTAAACTATCGAGAAACCAAAAATTATAAAACTTATTCCTTAGGGATACGGCAAATTTATTTTTTAAGGCCGAGTTACAGGCAACAAATGCCTGCATATTCTGGGCGATGCTGATAAATGGGCAATTCCCTTTTATCTTATCTTGATATACTTTACGGATAATCCGATAGGCCCGGATATGCGCTAATTTAAGATTCTCTAATACTATTAGGGCATCGAGAAAAGACTTTTTTTGCGGAGGCCACACCCCTAAGGCATAGGCATGATAAGCGTACACCAGGGGTTCATTGATAGTAACCCAATAATTTACTTTATCGCCTAAGGCCAAGACTACATAATCTACATAGCGCAGAAAATATTTTATTAACCTTCTATTACGCCATCCGCCTGATTCCGTAAACCATAAGGGATTAGTAAAATGGTGCAGGGTTACTATGGGTTCAATGTTGCGTTCTCGCAAAGAACAGATCACATCGCGGTAATGGCTAATAGCCTCTTCAGAAAACTCATCCTTTTTAGGCTCAATACGGCTCCATTCGATAGAAAAACGGTGGGCATTATGATTAAGCAGTTTGGCTAGATCAAAATCTTCCCGATAAAGCTCGTAATGCCTGCAGGCTCTAGCTGAAGGTTCTTTTAATTTACCCCTTCTCTCCCACTCCCACCAGTCGCAATTTACATTATTGCCTTCTACCTGATGAGCGGAAGTCGCGGCACCCCACAAAAAACCTTCGGGAAAATGGTCCATAATTCCTAATATTATAACACTTTAAAATAAAAAATCCCAACATTTTTGTTGGGATTTTTAATCTTAAATGCCGATAAAGGTTCGGCGTATAATCGCACCTTCCTTTATCTTCGGCAACCCAGCTGCCCTGCCCTTAGCCATTAGCTAAAAGGGTTTAGGCCTTAGGCTTTGCGCCCCCGCCTTTCGGCGGGTTTACCTTTATCGGCAATAATAAGTATATCACGAAATCAACTGCTTTTCAAGCCCACCTTTTTCCCGGATTAACGCTTGGTAGCAGGCGTCGTCGGATTCAGGTGTTTGCTTAAAGCCTCCCAGGTCTTAGGGCCTACCTTACCATCAACCACCAGGCCACTTGCATTTTGGAACTCTTCGATAGCCTTTTTGCTCACAGGCCCAATCTTACCGTCTATATTACCCGCATAGAAACCGGCATTCTTCAATGCTGTTTGAATCTCCTGTGCAGCAGGTTTATAGGGGCCGGCGGGTATAGGCGGCTCAGGCTGTATTTGAGGCACGGTAGAAGTTGTTTGAGCCGGTAATACTTCTGCCGGTGTTGTAGTCGGCTGGGCGATGTTAGAGCCTAGCTCTTCCATGGAAACAAATTCTTGTGATTCCTCTTGAGCCTTATGTTGCCTGCCGCAACCGGCTAGATATATACCAAAAATTAAAATTATAATTATAAATCCGTATCTTTTCATTAATTCACCTCCTTTACCATATTCAAGATGTGAATATTCTAACAAACTCTTTTTAAATAAGCAAATAAAATTTATTATATTTTTCTTAAAGGCGCATAAAAAATAGCTGTGCCCGTAAAAAATAGCGCACAGATTGCCCCACCTATTGCTACTGCTAAAGATACCCCCCAAGCCTGCGCAATGCTGCCGGCAATTAAATTACCGAAAGGCATCAGGCCCGCAAAGGTAAACATGAATACGCTCATTACCCTGCCCCTAAAATTATCGGGAACAAGGGTCTGCAGCATAGTATTCACCAGGCTTATCGCTGTAACCGAAGACCATCCGATTAACACTAGAGTAAAAAGAGAAAATAAATATGACCGCGATAGAGAAAACAGTATCAGGGAGAGAGAAAATATTAAAGAAGAGATGATAAGAAATCTTCCTTTATATTCCAGGCGATATAGCCTAGCTAATATCAAAGCTGCGGCCAAGGCCCCTACCCCTGCTGCAGACATCAACCAACCCAATCCTCTTATTCCTACCTTTAATATATCGCGGGCAAAAACAGGCATAAAGAGAGTATAAGAAATTCCAAAAAGGCTGGTGATGCCTACCACGCTGATTAATATCAGAATCAGGCGGTTATTTTTAATAAACCTCAAGCCCTCTCTCAATGCTTTTAAGACCACAGAGTTATCTTCATTTTTTACATTATTATTAACTCTAATCAATAAAAGCGCAATAATCACTGCTAAAAAACTTATTCCGTTTATATAGAAACACCCGCTCATGCCTATGGCCGCTATAAGTATGCCGGCTAAGGCCGGGCCGATCAGGCGGCTGGAATTAAAGGCCGCGGAATTTAGAGCGATAGCATTAAGCAGGTGTTCTTTGCCTACTAATTCTACTACCACCGCTTGCCTGCTGGGAGCGTCAAATGCCATAATGATGCCGTTTAATAATGCGATCAGCATAATTTGCCCGGCAGTAATCAATTTAAACTGGGTCAAAAGGGCTAGAATAAATGCTAAGACCATAAAACCAGTTTGTGTAAATAAAAGTATTTTTCTTTTATCTATCCTATCCGCGGCTACTCCGCCGAATAATGATAAAAGGAATATGGGAATAGAACCTAAAAACCCTACAACCCCTAATAAAAATGGGGAATTCGTTAGTTGAAACACCAGCCACGACTCAGCCACTATCTGAATCCAGGTGCCGATAAGCGATATGAACATCCCTACCCAGTAGATCCTGAAAACTTTTATTTTAAGAGAGGAAAACATAAGGTCATCATTTAGGGGAAGGTTTTATCAATAAATTTAACAATCTCTTTTAGGATATCCTCTTTTTTCTGTGCTAGCGTTTCACTTGTTCCCTCACCAAAAGAAGTATCTTCTACCTGTATCCCGGCTAAGTATATTTTGGTCTTAATCCCTAACTTTTTAGAGAATTCAAAGATACTCTTTAGGTTAAATTCATGGGTAGAAGCAAAAGAACTATCCAGTTTATACTCTATATCTTTTAGTTCGTTTATCTTAAGTTCTCCGACACCAAAACCGGCATTAATCCCATCAATGAGAAGAACGTTATGGTAATTTTTTATCCGGTGCAGCAAATCAAAACTTGCGCTGCCAAAATTAAAATAATCAATATCTTCCCTTTTATAAAGCTTAAGGAGAGATTCCAGAACTACTATTCCTATTCCGTCATCTCTCCTTAGAGTATTACCTATGCCAATTACCGCTAACTTTTTAGGCACTTCGACTTCTCTTTAGTCTCGAGTCTCATCTAAAATTACCCCAACGGTAAGCTGGGAGGGTTTGTTTTTTTCTAATTAGGACTTAAGTACCGCTTCGCGTCGGCAACGGGGACAGAGAATTTTTATGCGGTCAGAACGCATAAATTCACATTTTTCTTTAGGTGAGGGTTTTTCTTCTAAGGTAAGAGTTAACTCTTTCAAGTAAGATACCATAAGTGAAGTATTAGAAAAACAAAGTGGCCCTAATTTTTTAGCGACCCATAATATTTGATCGTAAGGCGCAATCACCTCTTGGCAACATTCACAAAGCAGGAGTTCCTTTTTTATCTCCTGCTTAAGATCCTCTCTTTTTCCGGTAGTAGCCAAATCGAATTCCTGCGAGAGCATAATGCCTTTTTCGGTAGGGCAATTCGCCTGACACTGGCCGCAGAATATACACAAATCCATCTGGTATTTAAGCATACGTTTGGCCTTGCCATTTACAATTTCATCTCTAAAGCTTAAAGCATCTGAAGGGCAGACGCTCACACAGGCAGTGCAACCCATACAATCATCCTCGTGGAATTCTGGCTTACCCCTAAATCTCTCATAAGGTTTATGAGGCTCGTAAGGAAACTTAGATGTATACGGCCCTTCTATTAACGCCTTAATTGCTTCCTTTAATTCACGCAGTTTTGGATAACGCATTTTTATCTTCTTCGTATTTATCGCAAACTGATTTTCCCCAGAGTTTCACTCCGGACTTATGTGCACCTCGAGCTAAAGCGTGTGCTGAGACAGGAGCAGTTAATAATATAAATAGGATACATAAAATTGCCTTTATACCAGCGGCAGTAAATCCTTTAAATAAAAATAAGCCAAAGAGTATTCCGCAAGTCCCCAAGGTAACACTTTTTGTTGAGGCTTGCAGCCGATTATAGACATCGGGCAAACGGATTAATCCCAGGCACCCAAAGAAATCAAAAATAAGGCCAACTATTATAAAAAACATGCCTATTGTTTCATTCATCAAAGTTTCTCCCCTCCAGATACTTGGACAGGGCAAGGGTAGAAATAAAACTCTGCAATGCCCAGGCAATGCCAATATCAATGTACCAGTCTCTACCCGTAGGGATTCCCAATATTGCACAAAAGCCCAAAACTAATATCCCTAATATATCAATAGCTACTGCCCTATCTGCAGAGGTAGGGCCTTTTATGATACGCCAGAGGCAAAATAAGGCGCAAAAGAAAAGAATAAAAAAACTGTGCCTTAAAAGCGGGGATTGCCATTCTAATAAAGAAGGGAATGGATAAAAAATAATTATCGCCAAGATAATTATAATTATTATTAACCCTAAGAACCAGCGTAATCGTTTCATTCAAAAATCCTTCTTAATACATCTTCAAATATCTTCACAATAATTTCTGTGGCTTTCTGGATATCCTTATCCTTTACATCAATCCAGTGTATATATAAAAAACCATTTTCTTCATCAATATCCACACTCATTGTGCCGGGGGTAAGGGTAATAGAATTTGCTAAGAAAGTCAAAGCCGTATCTGATTTTAATGTGGTCTTTACCTTAACAATGCCGGGATTAATGGGTAAATCCGGATGCGCCACTCGATATGCCACGTCAATATTTGCCTTTATACACTCCCAGATAAACAATGGAATATAGTAAAGAAACCAAAGATAGCGTGTGAACTGTTTAAATCTATGCGGCCTCTTTACAAACAGATCGCCGGTCATAAAAGAAACGAAACCGCAAACCAAGATTCCAATAATCAAATGTTGTAAATCTGGCGGCCAGGTCAAAAATGACCAGATTAGAAGTGCAAGTATAAATAAAATAATTTGGCTTTTCCTCATTTTAGCGCACCAAAAACCATATCTTTATAACCGTTGCCTAATAATAAAACATTGGCTGCTGATTGCAAGAAAGGTTTAAATAAAGGCATAATCAACAAAGCACTAATCACGCAGATAACCCCCAGGGCTATCATTGATAACTTCATTGGCCAAGGGACCTCTTTTATATTTTGCCATTTTGGGTTTAATTTACCAAAAAAGGCGTATTTTTGTACCTTCATAAAAGAAGCTAAAGTTAGAATACTTGCTGCAATCGCACAAAAGGCATAACCAAAACGATTTGCCTGGATACAAGCAAAAATAATTATAAGTTTACTAAAAAATCCATTAAAAGGGGGAATTCCTGCGATAGACATTGAGGCGATTAAACTCGTATTTGCAGTCACAGGCATTTTTTCTCTTAATCCACCCATTTTTTGTAAATCCCGCGTCCCTAAAGAATAATCCACTGCTCCTGAGTTCAAGAAAAGTAATGACTTAAATATAGAATGATTAAATAAATGAAATAATCCCCCTAAAATACCTAAGGGAGTACCCAGGCCTATCCCTAAGATCACATAACCGATTTGGCTGATAGAATGATACGCCAACAGCCTCTTAAAATCCCATTGCGCAAGAGCCAGGATCACACCCATTAGCATTGAGACCGCTCCTAAAAACATAAGCATCGCCAGGATAACAGTATTTATTCCGATAAGGTTAAAGAATATTCTCATAATGGCGTAAACTCCTAATACCTTTATTAACACCCCAGAAAGCATTGCCGAGATAGGTGCTGGTGCAGCCGGATGTGCATCAGGAAGCCAGGCATGGAAAGGAACCAACGCTGCTTTTAAACCAAAACCTGCCAAAAACAATACTGCTACAAAATTAACCATCATGCCAGCTGGCCTTCCCGATAATACTTGAGAAATATCAGCCATATTTAAAGTAGAAGTATAACTATAAAGTAGGGCAATCCCTAAAAGTACAAAACTGGAAGCAACTGAACCCATCACCGCGTATTTAAAAGACGCTTCTAATTCCTCTGCCTCAGTCCCAAAGGCAACCAAGGCGTAACTAGCAATTGAGGCAATCTCCAAGAAGACAAACAGATTAAATAAATCACCGGTAATAATTATGCCATTCATTCCTGTCAGCATCAGCATAAATAAGGTATAGAATCTATATTTATCCGTATATTTTTCCATATAACTAATAGAATATATGGTCACAAGAAAACTCACCAAATTTACCGTAACTAACATAAAACTACTCAGTCCATCCAGAACCATAGAGATTCCTAGGGGCGGCATCCAACCCCCTACTTTGTAAACAAGAATTTTATTTGTGAAAACTTTTGAAATAGAATATAGTGAAAATACTAATAAACTCAATGTGCCTAAATTAGCCAAAAGATCGCCAAAATTTTTTATTTTTTTGCCGAAAAGTGAAATCAGGAATGCCGCACCTAAAGGAATAATTACAAAAAAGGGTAGTATCATCCTCTTAATCTCCGAATCTTAGTAATATCAAAAGTGCCGTATTTCTCATAAAGTCTGATGGCAATAGCCACGATCAATGCCGTAACTGCCAAACCAATAACAATAGAAGTTAAAACTAAAGCCTGAGGTAGAGGATCGACCATATTGGAAATTGTCTGATCCTTAGCTAATATAGGTGCGCGGCCATGCATACGAAAACCTATCAAAACAAAAAATAGATTCACCGCGTACTCCACAATCCCCAAGCCAATAACAATTTTAATAATATTTCTCTTTCTTAATACACAGTAAAGCCCGATGCAAAATAAAATAAAACAAAGAATATATTCTATCATTCCTTTTCTTCCAGTCCTTTATCCCGTTAAAAATACCTCTATTATTCAATAATAGTAACGGTTGCCTTCGGCAACCTATTTTTAACGGGATTTAAATAAAATTAACACCGCAAATATGGCAAATAGCCCTGCCCCTACTTTAAGGGATATGGCAATATTACATAAAGGAATAATCCCCGCACTGAATAATGCGAAAGGGGTGCCCTTGTGTAAGAAAAAATTAAAAAAGAAATATCCTCCTAAAAACCCCAATAATGCGATTGACAAAAACATTAATGCCCCCAGGCTTTCTAAGATTGAACTGGCTGCCTGACTGAGTTTTTTTAAAGCTGCCTCTTTGCCAAAGGCAAGCATTAAATGGATAAAAGAAAGCGCAATAATTACTCCGCCAGCAAAACCGCCACCGGGGCTCACATGGCCGTGTAAAACAATATAAATTCCATAGAGGAGAATAAGACCTACAGTAAGCCGTGTAATCGTTTTAACAATCAGAGTCATGCCTACTTCTTTTTTATTTTTCATTGATTCTGCCTACTCTTCTTATTACGGCTAATACTCCCATTACCGCGGTAAAAAGAATGGTTGCTTCCCCTAAAGTATCATAACTTCTAAAATCTAAAATTATTGCCGCAACTATATTGGTTGCTCCGGTTTTCACTAACCCTTTATCGATATATTCTTGGGCTACTCTCATTATCGGTTGACCAAAACGGGGCAATTCTGGTAAGGCAAAATAGGCGAAGATTAAAAATAGAGCAATAAATAATAATGTAGAGGCGGTATTAAAAAACCAACGCCCATCTCTTACCAAAGGCAGGTCTTTATTTATGGTTGCGCGTATAAGTATAATAAGGCAGAGAATTTCGACAACCAGTTGAGTTATGGCTAAATCCGGTGCCTTTAAGATTAAAAAAGCCAAAGATAGCCCCAAACCGACCGCACCTACCGCAATTACACTCGAAAGCAAGTCTTTAATCTGAACTGCCGCGATTGCCGCCAAAACCATAAATAATAAAAGTAATTTTAGTTCCATTATCTTAAAAGAAGATAAAATAATCCTATCATACCTAACAAACACCAAGTCAGATATGTAGGTAATACCCCGTTATGTAGATATTGGAATATCCCCGATATATAGAATATAAATTTCTTTCCTTGTTCATAGATGTCAAAGAAACCGGCTTCCGCCCTTTTATATATTGTGCTTAATAACCCCAGTTCTTTGACAGTATTATAAAATTCTGTGCCTGTCGCTCTGTTTTCTGCGAAATCTGTTATTTCGCCACCCACAAAAGTAGCGTCTTGGCGTATATTAGGCCTTAACCCTTTTAGCTTAAATATCAAAAGGCCTAAAATCAAACCAGCGATAATAAGCAAGGTGGATAATCCGGCATACCAAATTCCGATAAAAGTAACATCCTTTATAACTGGAAATATAAAGTATTTAAGTGGAATTTGAAATGCAAATACGCCGAATATTATACAAATAATTGCCAGTATCAAACAAGGAAGCCACATTGTCCAACTTACTTCGGTGTTCGGTTTTCGGTTTTCGGTTTTCGGTTGACCGAGAAAGGTAGCATGGAGTAGTTTCATAAAACTGGCGAGGGTAAGGCCTGAACCAAACATTGCCGCCACTAGACATACAATGCTCACTATCTGGATGCTGGATGCTGGATGCTGGATGCTAGAAATTAAACCTTGATAAACCATCCATTTGGAGACAAAACCATTAAAAGGAGGAACGCCTGAGATAGAAAGACTGGCGATCAGACAAGAGACATAAGTAATGGGCATTAATTTGCTCATCCCTCCTAATTCATCAAGTTCAGATGTCTTTGTGCGGTATTCTACATTGCCAGCGCTCAAAAACAAACAAGACTTATATACGGCATGATTAAGCATGTGAAATATTCCGCCAGCAATACCGATGGGATTACCAGTTCCTATACCTAAAACCATATATCCTACCTGCGAAACCGCATGGTAACCCAATAGCCTTTTCATATTGTGTTGGACTAAAGCCATCATTACTGCGGCGATAATGGTGAGAGCGCCGATAAGCATAAGAAATACATTCATTGCCTCATTCATCACAAATAAATCTAAGGAAATCCTTGCCAAGAGATAAATACCTAATAACTTATCTAAGGAAGCGGGTAGAAACGCTACAACGGGCAGAGGTGCGGATTTGGCGCAATCAGGAATCCAGGAATGAAAGGGCATGGCTCCTGCTTTAGCAAAACAGGCAATAGCTAAACATAAATAAGCGATAATAGATGCTGGATGCTGGATGCTGGATGCTGGAATTTTAATTTTGTCCATTTGGAAAGTACCTGCCAGATAATAAATTATAGCTATACCTAATAACATCAAAGCATCCGAGCCGCCTACAATAATAAAAGTTTTTTTAGCCACTAAGTTTGACTGCTCATCTCCCATATTAATAAGCAAATACAAAGTTAAACCCAAAAAACCCCAGAAGACCAAAAGTAAAATGAGATTGTTAGAAAGTATGGCTAATATAGATACAATTGCTGTTAAGATAATATAGGTATAATACTCAAAAGACCTGGGCCTGGCTTTCATAAACCCGAAAGAATAAATTATAATTAAAACAGAAAATAAGCCTACGGCTAGAGCCACAAAACCGTTTAAGGCGTCTAATTTAAAATATGGGTATAGATAATTGATATTCATTGTAAATCCGAAATATTCTTGGCGATTGCCTTAGTATGACGGGAAATCTGCGCGGTGAAATCCAATAGGTTCAAGAACATATTGCAGGCGCGCGGCAGGCATATCCCGTCAATGAGCCTCTTTGAGTGGTTATCCCTGTATTGCTGAACTAGCTTATCCACGTGGTCTTCTGTATTACATAAAATCCGCCTGGCAAAATTCTTATCGTTCATCCTTAATGCCTTCTCCGCATCCTCAAGCTCAGTCTCAACTACATTATACATATGCTTATACTCATCCCAGGCATCATCGCTAAAAAGCAATTTCTCCTCTATCTTTATCTCAATCCTCTCAATCATATCCTTGATATAATCACCGATCTCTTCTAAATCCGCAACTATATTAGTCATGAGCATAATATTTTTTTTATCAACAGCGGTTACCTTGCCCTTGGATATATCTACCAAGGACAATGTAAGCGTACCCTCCATTTCATTGAGCCTCTGTTCATCTTTTAATACACCGGCTAAAATCTCCAAATCGTGTTTCATAAATCCATCGAAGGTATTTTGCAACATAGATAGTGTAAGTCCCGCCATTTCATTTATCTTCTCTCTTAGGGAAGTTAAATCTTGCATTTATCTCCTCCACCTAAATCCTTTCTTAACTTCTCTGTCTTTTTCTGCGACAGTTTTATTAGGTCCCAACCGTTCATAATCTTTTTATTGGTAGCGCTGTTCAAAACTGTCAATCTTTCTGTACAGCAATAGCAAGGATCAACCGCTGCCAAAGTAATTGCTGCATCAGATATAGTGCCGCCTACAGCCGCAATTTTATTGGAGGCTACATTCATGTAACTCGGAGCGCGGATTTTATGCCTGATTGGTTGATTTGTACCGTCGCTTCTTACATAGTGAAAACATTCACCCCTGGGCGCCTCAACCCGGCCTATGCCTTCTCCGGGTGGTATATCCTTTATATTAGCATCAATTTCGCCTTTGGGCATCTTATCTAAACATTGGCGAATAATGCTTATTGACTCATACAACTCTAAGATCCGAACTATTGTCTTGGCAAATATATCGCCATCTTTTTCTAGAATCACATTCCAATCTACTCTATCATAAGCCCCGTAGGGGTCATCTTTTCTTACATCTATATTTATCCCCGAAGCTCTAGCCGTAGGGCCCACAACACACCAGTCAATTGCCTGCTGTTTGTTCAGAATACCGATGCCCTTAAGCCGCGCCTTTATTACGGGGTCATCCATTACTGCGCCTTTGAACATATCCACTGCTGGAAGTAAATCATCAAGCGCCTTCTTTAATATGGGGATATCTTCATCTCTTATATCCCTGCGCACACCTCCGATTTTCATCATTGCATAGTGGTTACGATTACCGGTAATCATTTCGAACATATCTAGTATTGGTTCTCGATAACGCCAAGACCACATCCAGACCGTATTATATCCAATAAAATGCCCGGCCAGGCCCAACCAGAGTAGATGGCTATGAAGCCTCTCCATCTCTGCGATGATAGTGCGTATAAAAAGGGCTCTTTCAGGAACTTCTATCTTTGCCAAATCCTCCATCGCATTAACATAAGCAAAAGGATGGGAAGTGGAACAGATGCCACAGATGCGCTCAACTAAGAATGTTACCTGATCAAAATGTTTATGTTCGGAAAGTTCTTCAATCCCGCGGTGCATATAACCGATAACGATATCAATGTCAATTACCTTCTCTCCTTCTACATAAAGCCTAAAGAACTCCGGCTCTTCTTGTAAAGGATGATATGGACCTATGGGTACAATAACTTTATGACTCATTGTCGGTGCCTTAGAGGATATTTACCTTCCGGCCATTCTTCAGCCAGTAATAATCGCTTTAAATTCGGATGGCCAATAAAGTTAATCCCTAACATTTCCCACATTTCGCGCTCAATCCACTCTGCCGCTGGAAATAGGGGCGCTAGAGAATCTATCTCGGGCTTTTTCTTATCTTCAATTAAAACACGCAGAGAGATAATCTCGCCGGTCTGATCAAAACTAAAATGATAAAGTATCTCAATGCCAACTGGTGAATCTTGCCCTGTTGCAGTAGCGAATCTTAATTTAAGCTCCTTAAATAAAATATTGGCTATTTCTTTTAAATCCTGCGGTTTAACAGATAGATACATTCTCTTGGGTGAATGTTCATACCGACTAATTATCTTATCCCCTAACCTCTCCTTAATCTCATCTATTATGGGCATTATTTTTGACCTCGCAGTTTCTTTATCAACTTTACTACCCCCGCGATTATTGCTTCCGGCTTAGGCGGACAACCCGGGATATAGGCGCTAACCGGGACTACTTCATCCACAGCACAGGGACTATTATAAGAATCCTTGAACATAATCCTTCCGCAGGCGCAGTTACCCACTGCCACCACCAAACAAGGCTGGGGTGCTTGATTATAAATTCTTTTTAGCCTTTCCTTGGTCTTATAATTAGGCACTCCGGTAACCAAAAGCACATCTGCGTGCCTGATGCTTCCCACCAAGGCTATCCCAAACCTTTCTACATCATGGCGGGGCGTGAGAACATCCAGAACCTCGATATCACAATTATTACAGGGAGAGCAGGCTGCATGAAATACCCAGATAGATTTGGTCAGTGCTTTTAATTTAAGGTTCATTTAATATCCTAGTCCTGCCAATATAACCGCCGCACCAGCCAAGAAAGTCATTGGTCCCCAAAAAAACCTCAATGCCTGATCAATCCGTAGGCGCGGATTAGTATTTTTAATCAAGATAATTATTACTAACAGTAATATATACTTAAGAACTATAAATAAAGGGCTCAAATCTTTCCCTAAGAATAAAATAATCAAGAATAACGGCATTGTATAAAGTAAAACTGCCTTTGTCAATTTAAAGATGGCTAAAGGAAGCCCTGAATATTCGATTAATACCCCTGCCATAATCTCTTGTTCTGCCTCAGGCATATCAAATGGTACAAAGCCCAACTTTGCCTGCATACAAAATATAGCCACTATAAATGCCAGTGCTCCAGACCAAGAAAAAAGATTTGAGCCAAAATTTATCTGATGATTCAAAATTTGGCCTATCTCTATAGCACCTTTGGATTTAAGGATAATAGCAACTACGGATAATATAAAAGGTAATTCATAACCTAAAACCAGCTTCATCTCTCGTGATGCGCCTATTGAAGCTAAGGGATTCCTAGAAGAAGCAGCGCCGACTATTATTGCTATTGCCGGAATAACTAAAAGATAAAGGACAACAATAAGATCACCCATAAAGCTCTCTAAAGGCAAAATGACACTCTTACCCAAAATCGTGGTAACTAAAATTAAACTTAAAAGACCCAAGTAAGGAGAAATTAAGAAAGTTAATTTTGCCCCTTCCGGAACGATAGTCTCCTTGCCTAACAATTTTACAATATCAATGAAATTTTGATACCAAGGCGGGCCTACACGCCACTGGATACGGGCAGTAACTTTTCTATCTATCCAACCTGCAATTAATCCTATGCATGCACTAAACAAAAAACCCGGAAATATCAGATAGTTAAATAATAATTTCATTTCTTCTTAAGGCTTGTACTATCTTCCCTTGACCACTTAAGCGTACGCACTGCCAGATGTTCACCCACAAAATAGATATTCTTTTCTAAGTCCTCCTCTACATCCTTAATCTCTATGGCTTTCTCAGGACAGCTCTGGACACATTTAGGGAATTTTTCAGTTATACCTACGCAGTAATCACATTGAGAATCTAAATAAGGAATAAAGTCCTGGAAAATTATTCCAAAAGGGCAAGCCAGAGAACAAGATTTACAACTAGTGCAGCGCATCTTATAACGTTTGATATGCCCGTCTTGCGCACGTTCTAAGGCATTATGATAACAAGCAGTTACACAAGGCGCTTCTTCACAATGCCGACAGATAGTGGCGAAGGTAGCGTATTCTCGAAGAGAAGTAATGCCATTATTCTGAGGATGATAGAAATAATCACAACAAACCTTACATTCTTTACAGGTGCTACAAATTTCTAAATCAATAAATAAACGTTTCATTTAATTATTCCCAGATATCTGGTATATCTTTTAGTATATCATAGGTAAACACCGGGCCGTCACGACAGACATAATAGCTTCCAATACGACAATGCCCGCATTTACCTAAGCCACAGGACATATTTTTTTCCATAGACAGATATATATCTTTAGGGCTAAAACCTAAATCTAAAAGCTTAAGCGTCACAAACTTCATCATTATGGGCGGACCGCAGACTACTGAGATTGCCTTCTTTAAATCTACAGGTAAATCCTTTAATATTGTAGTAACTAGCCCCACATTTCCCTTCCAGCTGGAATCGCCCACGTCAACTGTAGTAAACACATCCACTTTTTTCTTTCTTGACCACCGGGGAATTAACTCTTTGTAGAGGAGGTCTTCTGGCGTACGTGCCCCATAACGTAATACTACCTTATTATATTTATCTATTCTAGCAAAAAGAGCAAGTATAAGAGAACGTAGTGGCGCTAATCCTACGCCTCCTCCCACAATTAAAACATCCTTACCTTCAAATTGCTCTAAAGGATAACCTTTACCATAAGGCCCGCGAATCCCTAAGGAGGTATTTTTAGGAATATTGTGCAATAGAGAAGTAACTCTACCTGCATTCATCATAGTGACATCTAATTTTTCTTTTACATTAGGGTCAGAGGAAGGGGTAAAAGGCGCTTCGCCAATTCCGGGCAGGGTTAATTCAACAAATTGTCCGGTCTTAAACTCAAAAGACTCACTTGTTTTTAAAACAAAGGTTTTAATCGTAGGGGTCTCCACAATTATATCTTCTATTGTTGCTTCAATGGGTTTATAGATATTCTTCATGCTTTAACCGTAACCTTTTTAGCTAAATCCTTAAGCACTTCTCGAATATCAATCTTCCCTGGGCAAACCTCAATACACCGGCCGCAACCACAACAGGCAGGCATACCTAAATTATCCACAAAAAAATCAAATTTTTTCATAAATCTATTGCGTAACCGCTGCGTCCTTGTTTTTAAAGGGTTGGCACCACCGGCGACCCGGGCATAATTTGCATACAGGCAAGAATCCCAAACTTTTAGTTTCAAATTTATTTGGTCTTCTTTTTTATCGGCTAACAAAAAGCAGTGGCAGGTATCACAGATTAAATTACATCCACCGCATTCTACACAAGTAAGCATAAAATTATGCCAAGTATCCAAATTATAACCTTCTCTTACTAATTTTTGGACAGCGTCTTTTAAGACTAGCCCTTGAGGTAACAGGTGTTTTTTAAGCCGTTCAATGAGATTATCTCTCTTTGTTTTACGCGCAGAAATCTGTATCTCTTTTGCCTGAACAAAATATTCTTTACCTAGCTGGATGAGCTCCTCGCCTTTAATTGAACCGACTTCCGCAAGATAGCCTTCATTTAAAGGTGAAAGATTAAGATCAAAGCCTAAAAGGGGATGTGGCAAGATATCCCAGGCAAGACAGTGACAGACCTCTTTAAAATCAGTGCAGTCACCAGAAATAAAAATCGTATTTTCTCTTCTTAAGCGATACAAGGAATCAACCCCAACACCTTCCAGGAATACAAAATCCTGGATTTTGTGTCCAGCGATATCACAGCTTTTCACTCCGAAGATAATGGTTTTTTCTAAAATATCAGTTATATTTTTTTCAGCACTAAAATACTCTGTTACTTTTTCATAAGGATAGGTAAAGAAGGACTTGAGTGGTTCAACTGCGCGGTAGGTGTTAAATAGGAGGGGCTCGGTATCAACGGACTTTTTATAAAAATAATCTATTTCTCCTGCCGCTGGATCTTTAATATATGGCGAAAATACATTATGATTTTTCTTAAGCTTACTTACAAAATCATCTAACTTAGTAGTCTCAATATAATATATATTCATCTTTTGTTATTTAAGGGAGGGCGAGGTTGAGTTTTGATTTATTTTGTGAAAATTATCACAAAATAAACCCAAAAAAATAAAAAGAGATAATTTAAATTACTATATTTAATTATCGTTGTCAA
>Ga0154682_122_pt3 | contig 16038 bp, 21 predicted proteins | sample Rifle2008BG13ft_FD_116111 | JGI IMG/M metagenome (GOLD analysis project Ga0154682, IMG submission 116111) | Omnitrophica WOR_2 bacterium RBG_13_41_10
ACTAAGTGTATAAAAATTCCTTTTTAGCCTGACAAAATAGCCGTTTTTCACGTAACGGCTGCATAAAACCCGCGCGGAACTGCGTTTTATTTTCAGGATATCTTGCAGGTCCTTTAGCTCAAAAAATACCTTTTGGCGTAATTTACGTAATTTGGCGTAGTTCATTTAAATACAGTTAATTAACACTTATGTTAATTATATGTATTTACTAAAAATTGTCAATATTTTTCTTTTATATTAAGAAAAATTTCCTTTTTCTTTTACTTTGGGCGCTATTTTTTATTTTTAAAATTTCCTCAAGAGACATTGCTCTTTCTCTGCTGGTGAGGCCGGCGATTTCAAAGCCGTGCTTTGCTGCCAAATGCATAATTTCGCGCACCTTATAGATATCCGGGTCTTTGCCCAGAGAATAATTTTCGTATTTTCTATCCAAAGCCAGAATCATTGGCTCGGCCATACAGGGAAAGCACAGGCCTTCCGGCAGGCCAAAGTCAAAATTAAATTTTACGCTTACCCCGGGCGGCCTGATAGTTACTCCGTCGATGACTAAGATATCGTCGCGTATTTGGGCAGATATTTTCCTGGGATAAGATGAGTCAAAAACTATTGCACCCGGCCTAAGCTTGGTTAAATCAAAATCAGAAGGTAGCCGGTTAGTTGCCACTATTACAATCCCGGTTTTATTAAGAATAGGAGCCAGGCCTTGGACAATATGCAGTTTTTTACGTTTTTCCTTAGGCAGCTCTGAAAAGAAAAGCTGAAATTTTTCTTTATTATGCACCGTGACATAGATATTACGCACAAAATGGGATAAAATCTCAAAGCAGTATTTGCCTATGCTGGAAGTTATCCCTAAAATAAGCACATCAGTGCGCCTTAAATCCATCTCCATAATATCCACTGCCCTAAGAATAGATTCGGGTATGGTGGCGAGGGTATAATTTGAGCCTGTGGTTAAAGGCACATTAACTAATTTTGTCATTTCTAGGCCTTTATTACCGCTAAAAGCAGTGTAAGCAGTGAGGCCGATTATTTTCGGGTTTAAGCTGTGCGCTAATTTTAGGGTTTCTATAACCGCCTTCATTACTTTAGTTGGGCTTAAAGAAGCCATCTGGTCAAGCAATAACGGGCACATTACCAGAGTGCCTCGAGCGGTCCTGCCTAAAGGAGAATACAGGCCTTGCACTTCCGCAGCTTTAAAGGGAGACATCCATTCCAATAACTTACGCACTAAAGCTATGGGCTTGCGTTTCATTCCCGGCTCGTATTTATGCAGGAGCTCTTCGCTGGTAGGATGAATTATTAAGGCATAATCATACATTGCTTTTTTCCAATTCTTTACGGATTGCCTGGATCATTCCCCGTAAGCTGCGCTGGGCTTTATTTTCCAAGGCCTTGCCTACATGTTTTTCTAATACCGGTATCCCCCAGTCAAATTCTACTCTGATGCTTAGTTCTGTGCCGTCGGCTGCACTTTTCACAGACCAGAGGCCCTGATAAGCCTTGTAATAACCTTCTACCATATTGAACTTGACCTGGAAATTGTCATCATCAAAAACATCTTCTTCCTTCCAACTTACCGGAGCACCGTCTATCTCGGTTTCCCATGAAGTAATAATCCTGTTTTCGTTTAGGCGCTTGATCACATTCAGGCTTTTTATATCGCGCATAAACCGGGGAAAACTTTCCATGTTCTTGATGGCTTCATAAACTTCAAGCCTGGGCTTTTTTATTTTTATTGTAGCTTCAATTATCGGCATATTTGTTAATCCTTAGGAAGTCGCGCCTAAAACCGATTTTCTGCGTTCTCTGCCTTGGCTGTTATAAACTAGCTTATCCTTAATCCACTTATCAATGTATTTTTTGTGAAATCTCCAGTCCGTGCCAATCTTAAATGCCGGGATCTTTCCGTCGCGGGCATACCTGTGTACGGTAAGCGGATGCAGCTTAAGGTAATCAGCAACCTCTTTGGCAGTCATGATTTCTTTGTCTTTGGCTAGCATACTAGCACTCCTTTTTATCATATCTACGATAATCAGGTATATACTAATAGAACCAAGCGATATTGTCAAGAAATTAAAAATTCTCTGTTAGAAAACCTTGTTCTTTGCGTCTATTATAATTAGCAAGGGATGAGTCTTTAAATTTTATCTTGACAATACAAGTTATATCTTGTATAATTTAAATGGAAAAACGTATATTCGATACTTATTATTATATCGATGAACAAGGTTATAGCCCTGTCAAAGAATTTATTTTTAGGCTAAATAAAAAAGAAAAAGCCAAAATTAAGGCTTATATTAATGAATTAAGAATGCTGGGGCATAACTTACGTAGGCCAATGGCAGATTATTTGGGAGAGGGGATTTATGAACTTAGGCCAAAACATAACAGGGTTTTCTATTTCTTTTATTTAAGAACCGGCATTGTATTCGTTCACGCTATTCATAAGAAGACAAAAAAGATTCCACCAAGCGATATACAGATATGTTTAAAAAGAAAAAATCAAATTGAGTTAGAAGAAAAATATATTGAAAAAACAGAACTGGAGGTGAAATATGGCAAAAATTAAATTAGAAAATACAGATATATATTTAAACGAATTATTAAAAGATGAAAAGTTCAGGAGGCTTTATGAGATTGAGTGCGCAAAGGTGGCTTTAGCGCAAAAAATAGCTGAACTCAGGGAAGATGAAAATTTGACTCAAGCTGAGCTGGCAAAAAGGCTGGGTGTTTCGCAGCAATTTGTTTCTCAGATTGAAACTGGAGACGAGAAAAACTTAACTCTTGAGACTTTAATTAAAATTGCTAGATCCTTAGGGAAAGGAATTACTATTTCTTTTACTAAGCTTTCAAAGCAGCATCAGTTTTCCCTCAAAGTAACGTAAAAATTTAAATAATTCTGACCCCGTTTTTACGTCTCCTTCTATTCTATTATAGCCAGGACTTCGCCGATATTGACGAGGTTACCTTCCTGAACGAGGATTTCAGAGAGTGTGCCTGAAGCAGGGCTGGGCAGGTTAAAGGTGGCTTTGTCAGTGGTTAATTCTATCAGGTCATCTTTTTCATTTACCTTATCGCCAACCTTAAAATACCAATATGAAACCGTGGCTTTATCAATTCCTTCACCTAATGGCGGCAATTGTACTTTGGTCATTGATTTTCCTCCCTATAGAAAAAATATTTTCAAATTTATTTACTAAATTTTGTTTTACGCTTTCTATATCAATATTTTCTTCTAATAATGATTCTAAAGAAACCATTTCTATATCCATCCCGCAAGGCCTGATCAGTTTAAAATTATCTAAATCATTTTGCTTGATGTTTATGCTTAGGCCGTGAAAGGTAATCCAGTTCCTTACGGCAATACCTATAGAGGCAATTTTTTGTTGGCCTATCCAGACCCCGGTTTTACCTTTGTAGGTTAGCCCTTGAATGCCAAAATCCGCCAAGAAATCCAGAATCACCCTTTCCAACTGCCTGAGAAACCAATGAATATCTTTTTTAAAATAGTTCAGGTTAAAAATCGGATATGCCGTTAATTGGCCGGGGCCGTGATAAGTAACACTTCCTCCCCGTTCTATCGGATATACAGGCAATCTATTATCAGATAAAATATCTCCATTTTTGGTTAATCTGCCTGATGTGATTACCGGATAATGCCGGCAAATAACTAAGCCTGCCGGAATATAATTAATTCTGACCCCATTAAATATTTCTTTTTGAAAATCCCAGGCAGGTTTAAAATCGGTTAACCCTAAATCAAATAGCTTAAATTCCATCTTCTTTTTTTAAGGCTTGGTGGATTGATTCAGACAAGGTAGGATGGGCAAAAATTGTATTTCGGATTTGCCAGGCCTTAAGCTGGTTAGAAATAGCCACTGTAAGTATGGCGATTAATTCTGTGGCGCCCGGGCCAATTATAGCAGCCCCCAAGATTTCGTCACTTTTCTTATCGGAAATGACCTTAATAAATCCTTCGCTTTCCTCTAAAATACGGCCCATTCCTAAACCCAAAAAGTCAAATTTATAAACATTAATTTCTTCGGGATTTAGCTCTTCTTCTTTTAAGCCCACTGTAGCAATCTGCGGCTCGGTAAAAATGCAATTGGGGACGTTGGTATTTTTGGCTTCTTGCATGTTTTCAGGATGCGCAATATTTCCCGCTGCTATTTCACCCTGATAGCTAGCAAAATGCGCCAGCATAATCTGGCCGGTAGAATCACCCGCAGCAAAAATATTAGGAATATTAGTTTTTAGATATTTATCGACGATGATTTTACCTCTTCCTAAATTGACCCCTATTTTTTCTAAGCCTATGGCCGATGTACACGCAGATCTTCCTACACAAACCAGTACTGTATCGTAATCTTGTAGATTAAAAGTTTTAGCATCAGTATTAGTATTTACCTTAATCATTCGTTTCTTAAAAATTGTTTCTATTTTTTTAGCTACCTCTTTATCTATGCCCGGTAAAAGCTGCGGCATCATTTCTACGATTGTAACTTCGCTTCCTAGGCTTGAAAATAGGCTGGCGAACTCACAACCGATTACCCCGCCTCCGATAATCAAAAGCTTTTTGGGAATTTCTTTTAAGCCTAACGCATCATCGCTAGAGATTATTTTCTTTGCGTCAAAAGGAATACTTTTTAACTCTTGGGGCCTTGAGCCGGTAGCAATAAGAATGAACTTTGTTTTAAGGGTTTTATCTGCGGCCCTTACTTCTTGATGAGAGATAATTTGCCCTTCGGCATTAATAAAATCAATCCCGCCAAGCATAAACTGCATGCTATCTTTAAGTTGCTGGACAATCTTATCTTTTCTCTCTTGAATTTTAAGGAAATTTACCTGCGGATTTAGGGTTTCTACTCCAAAAGTACCAGCCTTTTTACAGAGGGAATATATTTTTGCGGATTGTATTAAAGATTTGGTGGGAATGCATCCTTTGTTAAGGCAGGTGCCGCCAAGCTCTGCTTTATCGATAAGAGCAACCTTTAGGCCCAGGCCTTTAGCCTTTATTGCAGCATTAAATCCTGCCCAGCCAGCGCCAATTACTACTAAATCGTAATCCATTATAGGGCGGTTAAATTATTTTTTAGATTAGATGCGGTTTTTAAAAAAAGAGCCTTCTCTTCTGAATTTAAATCTAATTCTATGATTCTCTCAATACCGTTTTTGCCTATTTCACAAGGAACACCGACACAGATATCTTTGAGGCCGTATTCACCGTTTAAATAAGCACAGACTGCTATAGTGCGCTTTTTATCTTTTACGATTGAGCTTACTACTTCAGTAATAGCAGCTGAAGGAGCAAAATAGGCGCTACCGCTACCTAACAAAGAAACTACCTCTGCTCCGCGCTCTATGGTCTTTTGAGCTAATTCCTGAATTTTTTGGCTGTTGATGAGTTTAGTTAAGGGTTCATTCTTTACTTTAGTAAATCGCGCTAGAGGTAACATTCCTTCGCCATGAGGCCCGATAACACAGGCCTCTATTTCTGTCGGCGAAACTTTTAATTCTTGGGCAATAAGATTAGCAAAACGTGAGGCATCAAGATTTGCCCCTACGCCAAATACTTTTTTGGGGTTAAATTGCAGGTTTTTTAAGGCCAGGTAAGTTATTAAGTCTAAAGGGTTAGTTACCACCAAGACTATTGCCTCAGGGGCTAATCTTTTAATCTCTAAGCAGATGCATTTGGTAATCTCGGCATTCTTTTTTAAAAGCTCTTCGCGGGTCATCCCGGGCTTACGCGCCAGACCCGCCGTTACTATAATAATCCCTGAACCTTTTATATTTGTAAAATCTTCCGTACCTTTGATTTTATAATCCAAGTTTAGCGCAGCACGGGCATCCTCTAAGTCCAGGGCTTTTCCACAAGCTAATCCCTTGGCTATGTCTATTAAAACAATCTCGTCTAAGTTATCCTGAGCGAGGCGCATGGCGGTTAACCCGCCCACATTTCCCGCACCGATTAGAGAAATTTTCATTTTAATTTTTTGATAATGGCATCTGCCATTTCTTTGGTCCCGACGCTGGTAGGGTCATCGCGGTAAGGCTTTAAATCATAGGTCACGGATTCACCGATAGCCAAAACTTCCTTTACTGCGTTTTCTAATCTATCGGCGGCTGTCTTCTCCTTAATATATCTCAGCATAAGGACGCTAGAAAGGATTTCTGCGGTAGGGTTGGTTTTATTTAATCCCGTATATTTGGGGGCTGCTCCGTGTACCGGCTCAAATACCGCAATACTATCGCCGATATTAGCACCCGGCGCCACCCCTAAACCACCGACTAAACCAGCGCATAAATCAGAAATTATGTCTCCGTAGAGATTAGGTAGGACTAAAAGATCAAAATTTTGCGGGACCTTTACTAACTGCATAGAGAGGTTATCTACGATTGCCTCTTGGAAATCTATTTTTCCCATATATTTAGCAGCCACTTCCCGCGCAGTTTTCAGGAATAGCCCGTCGGTAAATTTCATAATATTTGCCTTATGCACGGCAGTAACTTTTTTTCTTCCGTGCTCTAGGGCATATTCAAAGGCAAATCTCACTATTCTTTCGCTTGCCGATTTAGAAATCGGCTTGATAGAAATGCCTGAATCAGGACGGATCTTTTTCTTGGAATATTTTTCTATCTTCTCAATCAGGCTGGTGGTTTCTTTTTGCCCGGCTTCAAATTCAATACCGGCATATAAATCTTCGGTGTTCTCCCGCACTATTACTATGTCTATATTTTTATAGGGGCTGTTTATGCCGGGATATGATTTCGCCGGCCGCACGCAAGCGTATAAATCCAAAGCCTGCCGGATTGCCACATTTACCGAGCGAAAACCTTCTCCGATAGGGGTAATAATCGGGCCCTTTAAAGCTACTTTATTTCTTCTAATGGAATCAAGGGTTTGTTCTGGAAGGATATTGCCGAATTTTTCCTGCGCGCGCTGCCCGGCTAAGGCCTCTTCCCACTCAATTTCTACGCCGGTTGCCTTAATGCATCTTTGGGCTGCAGCTACTACTTCCGGCCCAATCCCGTCGCCTGGTATCAAAGTAATTTTATGTTTCATTAAATTTTAAGTTCTCCGTATTTCTTATAATAATTCACAATCCCGCCTGCTTTTAATAATTCCTGCATAAAACCGGTTACAGGCTTACTGCTTAATTCTATGCCCTGGCTTAGATCCGTCATCCTTCCTTTATCTAAATCTATTCTCACAGAATCTCCTTCTTTGATTTTATCGGTATCTGCCTCAATCAAGGGCAGGCCGATATTAAAGCTATTACGGTAAAATATGCGGGCAAAACTTTTAGCTACAATAGCTATAATTCCGCTTTCTTTGATTACCAAAGGGGCTTGTTCCCGCGAGGAGCCCATACCGAAATTGCTCCCGGCGACGAGGATAGATTTACCCGGAGTTATTTTCTTGGGGAATTCCGGGTCAATATCCTCCATAATATGCTTAGCGAGTTCTTTTATGTCAGTAATAGAGAATTTATACCGTCCGGAAATAATAAAATCCGTATTGATGTTGTCCCCTAATTTTATTGCCAGGCCTGCTATCTTCATTATAATTGCTTAAATTCTTCAGGGTTCTTGACTTTAGACATAGCTACATCCAAATTAATCATCCCCTGTTTAAAAAGCTCCTTTAAGGACTTATCCATGGTTTTCATGCCGTATTGGCTGCCGGTCTGCATTAATGTAGGAATTTGCTCAATTTCCTGCTCGCGGATGAGGTTTTTGATGCCTGCGGTAGCCACCATAACTTCTGTAGCGCAAACCCGGCCTTTTCCCGAAGCATTAGGAAGCAATAACTGTGAAACCACCCCCTGTAAACAGTCAGCTAACTGTAATTTTACCTGTTGCTGTTGATGCGGGGGAAAGACGTCAATAATTCTTTCAATGGTTTGCGGCGCATCCGGAGTATGCAAGGTTGCTAAAACTAAGTGGCCGGTTTCCGCAGCAGTAATAGTGGTAGAAATGGTCTCTAGGTCGCGCATTTCACCGACGACAATAACATTAGGGTCTTGTCTTAAGGCATGGCGTAAGGCTTCGGCAAAAGAATGGGTATCGGCATATACCTCTCTTTGTTTAATCACGCTTTTTTTATTTGTGTGTATAAACTCAATAGGGTCTTCAATACAGACCATCAGGCACTCTCTCTCGTTGTTAATTAAGTCTATCATAGCGGCCAGGGTGGTAGTTTTACCTACTCCTGTAGGCCCGGTTACCAAAACTAACCCATTAGATTTACGGGCAAGGTCTGTGAGTATCTGCGGTAACCCTAATTCTTCAAGGGTAGGTATAGCTAAAGGGACGCGGCGTAAGGCAGCTTCTACCGAACCTTTCTGCATGTGGATATTTACGCGGAACCTATCTATACCGGGAAGGGCCAGAGAAAAATCTAGCTCCAGGTCCTGCTCGAATTTTTCTTTCTGGGGATTAGTAAGCAGGCTATAAATCATTTTCTTCAGCTCTGCCTTATCTAACCTTGCATCATCTGTACGTGTCAATTTGCCGTCGATACGGATAATCGGCGGCTCATTTTCTGTAAGGTGTAAATCCGATGCCTTCTCTTTGATACATAATAAAAGCAAGTCTTGTATTAACATGGTTTCCCTCCGGATTATAGATAGTTTCTGGGATCAGTGATTTTTCCTGTAATGCTGGATGCCGCTACGGTTGCCGGCGAAGCCAAATAAATAAAGGCATTAGGATTACCCATCCTGCCTTTAAAATTCCGGTTAGCCGTAGATATAACTGTTTCCCCGTCGGCAGGTATACCGTTATGTGTTCCGACGCAGGGCCCGCACCCCGGAGCAACTATTACTGCCCCGGCTTTGACAAATATACCAATGATGCCTTCTGATAGGGCCTCTAGGTATATATCTCTTGAGCTGGGAGCAATAATAAATTTTACTTCTGAGTTTACTTTTTTTGATTTTAATATGGAAGCCGCGATTTTTAAATCTGCCAACCTGCCATTGGTGCAAGTGCCTAAAAAAGCCTCATTTATTTTAATATCTTTTAGTTCATCGACTGTTTTAGTGTTATCTACTGTGTGCGGGCAGGAAACCGTTGGCTTGAGTTTAGATATGTCATATTCTAAAACCGATTGATATCGCGCTTCTTTGTCCGCGGATACCGCGGATATTTTTTTATTTTTTGCTACTCTTGGGGAGAGCCAGGAAAAAGTTTTTTTATCCTGCGGCATAAAACCTGCCTTTGCCCCCATCTCCACTATCATATTACAGACGGTAAATCGCCCGTCCATATCTAGGGCATCTATTACAGGGCCGGAAAATTCCACGGCCTTATAGGTTGCGCCGTCGGATTTTATCTTGCCGATAATATGCAGTATTATATCTTTGGCGTAAATGCCTTTAGGGACTTTTCCCTTAATTACTATTTTAACCGATTCCGGCACTTTAAACCAGTTTTTTCCTGTAGCTAAAGTTATGGCCAAGTCTGTGGAGCCGACACCGGTAGAAAATGCCCCTAACGCTCCGTATGTGCAGGTATGCGAATCCGCCCCTAAAACTAAATCTCCGGGGAGGATTTGACCGGATTCTGGTATGACTTGATGGCAGACCCCGCAACCTATATCGCTAAAATCTGTCTGATATTCTTTTTGGAAAGAGCGCATTTTCTGGTGTACGCGCGACACCCCTTCATTAGGAGAGGGCGCGCTATGGTCTATCACCATACAGAACCTGGTATTTAATTTATTTACCCCCAGCTCTTTTATCCTGTCGATGATAATAGAAGAAGTTCCGTCCTGGCCAAAAGCAAAATCTACTTTGCAGACAGCAAAATCTCCGGCTTCCAAAGAGCGGCCGGCATGAGCGGATAGTATTTTTTCGGCTATGGTTTGAGGCATTAGAGGTTTTTTATCCAGTTGTTTATTCTGTCTAGGCCTTTTTCTATTTGTTCGATACCGGTAGCAAAACTGATGCGTATATAGTCGTCCCTGCCGAATGATTCTCCCGGGATTAATGCTACCATGGCCTCATCCAGCAGGCGGCTGGCAAAAGTAATAGAATCCAGCTGGGTTTTAGAAATATCGCAAAATATATAAAATGCGCCCTGCGGCACGATAAACTTAAGCTCCTTAATGTTTTCTAGTTTCTTAATAGCTAAGTCTCTCCTCTTCTGGAATTCACGGCGCATATTTTCGCTAAATTCATCGCCTGCATTCAAGGCAGCCAATGCTGCCTTTTGGCTAATAGAGGAAGGGCAAGAAGTAGTATGGTCCTGTAATTTGGAGATAGCTTCTACTATATCTGGTGGGCCGGCCAGGTACCCAACTCGCCAGCCGGTCATAGAGAAAGCCTTGGAAAGGCCGTTAACTGTAAGCGTCAGGTTATAAATATCTTTATTAAGCCCGGCTATAGATATATGTTTTATATTGTCATAGATAAGTTTTTCATAAATTTCATCGCTGATCAGGAAAATTTTATGCGCCAGGCATATTTTAGCTATAGCTTCCAGTTCCTTACGGTTATATACCGAACCGGTGGGATTGGCTGGGCTGTTTAAAATCAGTATTTTAGTGTTTGCGCTTATCTGCCTTTCCAGATCTTCAACAGTAAGCTTAAAATTATTTTCCGGGGATGTTTTTATAAAAAAGGGTTTTGCCTCTGCAAGGGTTACCATTTCCGGATAGCTTACCCAATAAGGGCTAGGGATTAATACCTCATCTTGGCTATCGGCCAATGTAAAAATAGCATTAAATATGCTGTGTTTTGCTCCGCAGGAAACTACTATTTGGTTTGGTTGATAAACCAGCCCGTTTTCTTTTTTTAATTTTTCGCAGATACTTTGTTTTAATTCGGGGATACCGGTGGTAGGGGTATATTTAGTGAAGCCGCTCTTTATGGCATCTATTGCTGCAGCTTTAATAAAATCCGGGGTATCAAAGTCGGGTTCTCCTGCGGCAAAATTTACGATATCCCGGCCTTCTGATTTTAACTTTTTTGCTTTGGAGGTTATAGCGAGGGTAGAGGAAGGATTTACTTTTTTAAGACGCCCGGTTAACCGCCTGTCTATGCGCATTTGGTTTTATAGCGAATCTCTTTCTTTTTTAAATATCCCTCTTAGGCCTCCTAAGAATTTCTTGGAAGGTTTTTGCGCAGTGCTGGGTTTCTCTTGAACACCTATGCCAGTTTTGGCCTTTTTTTGCTCAGCGACGGGTTTTTCTTTTTTTATTTCTGCCTCAGGCACCACTTCTCCTTCGATCTGTGGTTCCTTCTTTTTCTTAGGGGACTTCTTTATTTTTTTCTGAATTTCCGTCAACTCAAATATAACCATCAGGGCATTGTCGCCTCTTCTTGAGCCTAAGTTCATAATCCTGGTATAGCCGCTGTTTTTATGTTTAAAACGCGCTCCGATATCCTTAAAAAGTAAAGATACTAATTGATGGTCGCAAAGTATTTCATAGGCCTGCCTCCTTGAAAAAAGCGTATCGGATTTTGTCAAGGATATAAGCCTTTCTACTAAAGGCTGGGCAGCGCGGGCCTTGGCTTTAGTAGTTTTTATGCTCTGGTATTTGATGATACTCCTGGCCAGGCTTGTTAAAGTAGCCTTTCTCCAGCTGGTAAAACGATTTAAGCGGTGCCTTGCTTTTCTATGCCTCATCTTAAAATTATCCTTTAAATTTTTTGCTGTCTATTTGCATTCCTAAAGATAAACCCATTCCCGCTAAGAGCTCTTTTATTTCAGTTAATGATTTCTTGCCGAAATTTTTCAATCCCAGCATATCATCTTCGCCGTGTTTTACCAGGTCAGCAATAGTTTTTACATTGGCCTCTCTTAAACAGTTAGAGCTTCTTACAGACAGTTCCAGTTCCGATATGGGAAGTTTTAATTTCTCGTATAGCGCTATCTCTTCTTTGGTCATTTCCGGCTCTTCTTCAATTTCATCTTCCGGCAATTGGCCAAACCCGACAAAAATATCCATATGCCTCTGCAAGATATTGGAGGCATAAAGCAAGGCATCTTTAGGATTAATAGCGCCGTTAGTCCATATCTCTAAAATCAGTTTATCATAATCCGTTTTTTGCCCTACACGCGTATTTTCCACTACAAAATTCACCTTTTTTACCGGGGTAAATACCGTATCAATAGGCACCAATCCGATTGTTTTTTCCGGCTTTTTATTCAGCTCTGCGGGTACATAGCCCCTGCCTTTAGCCACTTCCATCTCCATGCGGAATTTTGTCTCTTTAGTTAAAGTAGCTATGTGCAGGTCAGGATTGATTATTTCTATGGTATCATCCGTCTGGATATCCTTGGCCTTAATCTCGCCTTTTGAATTTTTGCTGATAGAGATTGTTTTTGGTATTTTGGAATGCGAATTTAATACCAGGCTTTTTATATTCAGGATTATCTCCGGCACATCTTCTAATACCCCCGGTATGGTGGAAAATTCATGTTGTACCCCGTCAATTTTAATAGAGGTAACGGCGCTACCTTCAATAGAAGACAATAAAACCCGCCTTAAAGAATTACCCAGCGTAATTCCGTAACCCCTTTCAAAAGGGGCAGCTATAAATCTCCCGTAGGTATTTGTATAGGTAGACTCGTCGCATTCTAATCGTTTTGGTAACTGGAAATCTCTCCACTTTATACCCATTCGCTTCCTCCCTTAATTTATAGAGAATGAAAAAATAACTTTTTAAGAATTATTTGGAATATAACTCTACGATCAATTGTTCCTGAATGGTAGCGGGGATATCTTCTTTCTCAGGGAGCCTGGTAATTTTGGCTTTTAAACCCTGGGCATCTATTTCTAACCACGAAGGAACAGTCCTGTCTTTAGAAAACTCAATATTTTCTTTAACTTTTTTCTGGCATCTTTCTTTGGTTGCAACCTGAATAAGGTCTTCTTTTTTCACAAGAAAAGATGGTATGTTCACGCGCCTTGAATTTACATAGATAAAATTATGCCTGACCAGTTGCCTGCCTTGAGGCCGGGAAGCCGCAAACCCCAGGCGGAATATTACGTTATCCAGCCTTCTTTCCAGAAGCTGTAACAAAACCCTTCCGGTAACCCCTTTGGTTTTGGAGGCAATTTTAAAATACCTGCGGAACTGCCTCTCTAAGACGCCGTAAGTCCTTTTTACTTTTTGTTTTTCTCTTAGCTGCGAACCGTAGTTAGAAAGCTTGGGCTTGCCTTTCTGGCCGTGTTGGCCCGGCGCAAAACTCCTTTTAGCAAAAGTGCATTTAGGGGTATTGCATTTAGGCCCTTTTAAAAATAATTTTTCTCCTTCGCGCCTGCATAACCTGCAAACTGCGTTTATATATCGAGCCATCTATTAAACTCTCCTTTTCTTTTTAGGACGGCATCCGTTATGCGGGGTAGGAGTGACATCCTTAATAGAGATGACGTTTATTCCGGCTGCCTGCAAGGCCCTGATTGCTGATTCTCTTCCGGCACCCGGCCCTTTTACTAAAACTTCCACTTCTTTTATTCCGATTTCTTTGGCTTTTTTTGCCGCATCAGTAGCCGCAATTTGGGCTGCAAAGGGGGTGGATTTTTTTGCGCCGCTAAAACCTACCACGCCCGCGGAAGAACAAGCCAGGGTATTACCTTGTTTATCGGTTATCGCTATAATAGTATTATTAAAACTTGCCTGGATGTGGACAATCCCTGAAGTTACTCCTTTGGCAATTTTTTTCTTTTTTGCTTTCTCTGTAGTAGCCATTAAGTACTGCCTCCCTTATTTAGGCTTAGCTGCCGCCGGGCCAGCAGCAGCGGGTCTCTTTGCCGCCGTTGCCTCCGGTTTCTTCACCACTGCCAATCCGCCCTTGCGCTTGCCTTTTCTAGTCCTGGCATTAGTACGGGTGCGCTGTCCGCGTACCGGAAGGCCTCTTTTATGGCGTAGCCCCCGGTAAGTACCGATATCGATTAATCTTTTGATGTTTTGGGAGATTTCCCGTCGTAAATCCCCTTCCACTTTATAGCCGCTTTTCTGTATAGTATTAGTAATATGTAAAACTTCTTCCTCGGATAAATCCTTGGCCCTTTTATTGGGATCAACACCGGCCTCTTTAAGGATTTTATTAGATAAAACCCTGCCTAGACCATAGATGTAAGTTAAAGAAATCTCTATACGCTTTTCTTTAGGAATATCTATACCTAAAATTCTCGGCATTATTCTCTCCTCTTTCTATAGCTCTGTACCCTGTACTCTGTACACGGTACAATACACTATCCCTGTCTCTGCTTATGCTTGGGATTAACGCAAATAACCCGCACAATGCCTTTACGTTTGATAACTTTACATCTCTCGCAGATTTTTCTTACAGAAGCTTTTACTTTCATTTAATGAGCCCACAACTTACGGAATGAAATGAACGTAAGTTGTTTGGGCGAATTAATCCCCCTTCTTGCATTCTGGAAGAATGCAGGGGGATGTGTCCTCACTTATTTAACTCTAAAAGTTATCCTTCCCCGGTTTAGGTCGTAAGGGGAAAGCTCCAGCTTTACTTTGTCGCCGGGAAGTATTCTGATAAAATTCATCCGCATTTTTCCCGATATATGCGCGGTAATAATATGGCCGTTTTCAAGCTCCACCTTAAACATGGCATTAGGTAATGCCTCTATTATGGTCCCTTCGGTTTCAATCAGCTCTTCTTTTGCCATGCCTTATCCTTAAGCCATAATCAGATATTAGTCAGGATTTCCGGCCCGTTTTCCGTAATAGCCACTGTATGTTCAAAATGAGCGGATAAAAGCCCGTCTTTGGTTACTGCAGTCCAATTATTGTCCAATATCCGCGACTTCCAGGTCCCTACGTTTACCATCGGCTCAATCGCTAAAACCATGCCGCTTGCTAAAACCGGGCCTTGTCCGGAATTTCCAAAATTGGGTATTTCCGGCTCTTCGTGCAGTTTAGCCCCTATGCCGTGGCCGACAAATTCCCGCACTATAGAAAACCCGTTTTTTTCTACCATACCTTGAATGGCGCTGGATATATCATACAAGTGATTGCCTGCCTTGGCCTGTTTTATGCCTTCTGATAAAGAGCTTTTAGTAACTTCTAAAAGTTTTTGCGCCTGTGGGCTGATTTTTCCTATTCCTTTTGTCACAGCCGCATCTGAAAAATAGCCGTTATAAATAACCCCTACATCTAAGCCTATAATATCCCCTTCTTTGAGTTCTCTGCTTCCCGGTATGCCGTGCACTATTTCTGCATTAGTAGAGGTACATATACTAGCGGGGAACCCTTTGTATCCTTTAAAAGCAGGCTCTACTTTATTTTTCTTAAAAAGGCTCTCTGCTAAGCGGTCTATTTCTTCGGTAGAAACCCCTGCCTTGGTAAACTCAAAGAGCTCTTTTATTATTATTCCCAAAATCTTGCCTGCACGCCGCAGTATATCTAATTCTTCTTTAGACTTTATGGGAATCATGTATTTGCTTAACTAATTGAATAATTTTATTAAGCACTGTTTTGGCTGACTCATCAGCATTCAAATTATATAATTTTTGTTTTGATGCGTAATATTTAATCAGCCCGTCGGTTTCTTTGTGGTAAACCTCCAGGCGCTTTTTAATCGTGGGTTCCTGATCGTCGGTCCTCTGATAAAGTTTTGCACTACAGTTGTCACAGATCATATCAAGCTTAGGCGGCATATTTTTAATATGGAAGTTTAAGCCGCATTTGCTACAGACCAGCCGGCCCGTCAACCGCTGAATAATCACCGGCTCACTAGCCTCTAGATTAACCACGATATCTATGCCCATGTTTTTTTCTTTTAAAATATCATCCAGGGTCTTGGCCTGGTTTAGGTTTCTGGGATACCCGTCTAAAATAAAACCGTTTTTTGTATCCGCTTGAGTGAATCTTTCTTGTAACATTGCTGCCACTAATTCATCGGGAACCAAGCCCCCCTTCTCCATATAATCTTTGGCCTGTTTTCCTAGCGTAGTCAGAGAAGAAACATTCTGCCTTAATATATCCCCTGTCGAAATATGAGAAAGACCTAATTTTCTAGCTAATGCCTTGGCCTGCGTTCCCTTACCGGCTCCCGGTG
>Ga0154682_112_pt10 | contig 16014 bp, 15 predicted proteins | sample Rifle2008BG13ft_FD_116111 | JGI IMG/M metagenome (GOLD analysis project Ga0154682, IMG submission 116111) | Omnitrophica WOR_2 bacterium RBG_13_41_10
GCTTACCGGATAGAACCGAATCTGTTAATTCTTCGATTGCCCTGGGCTGGTCGCCGCAGGGCTGGTAATGAGAAACCAGTTGGAAATTTTGCATTAATCTACTACTTCCAGGCTAATATCAACGGTTTTTACGGAATGCGTAAGGGCTCCGATAGAGATGATGTCTATGCCGGTTGAGGCGATTTCTCTGACGCTGGCAAAATCTACTCCGCCGGAAGCCTCTAACTTGGTGGGGGAATGATGGCTTTTGAATTCCGTATCGTTTCTAATCTTCACTGCCTCTTTTATATCTAGGATACTCATATTATCCAGCATAATCACATCGGGCTTGAACTTTAAGGCATGCCGGAATTCATCAAGGTTCTGCACTTCTATTTCTATCTTAAAACCTTTGGGGATACTCGGTAGGCGGTCGTAACCATCAGTTACTTTAATATGATTGTCTTTGATGAGGATCATTTCATCTAATCCCATCCTGTGATTATGCCCACCGCCGATTCTCACGGCGTATTTCTGCAGCTCTCTTAAACCTGGAATAGTCTTACGGGTATCGGTAATTTTAGTTTTGTATGGCTCTATATGCGTTACGTATTCCCTGGTCTTTGTGGCTACTGCCGATAACATAGACAATAAATTAAGCGCTACTCTTTCTGCGGTGAGAATTCCTTTAGCCTTACCGCTAATTTTAGCAATGATTTTACCCTTTTTAGCTACCCGGCCATCTTTAAACTGGCTATCAAATTTAATATTGTTATCGATTATCTTAAAGGCTCTTTCAGCAACAGAAAGGCCGCAGATAATGCAATCTTCTTTCACTATCAAGACAGCTTTAATTTCTTTATCTTGGGGAATAGTCAGCTCCGTAGTAATATCCCCCTTACCGATGTCCTCTACCAAGGCATGACGCACTATAGAATCTAACTTTTGCGGGTTTAATTCTGGCTTCTTATCCGATAAAAAATAATTATCTGAACCCATCTCTGACTGCCTCCATTTTTTTTAATCTTTCACCAAGCTCAGCTAGTTTTATTTTCTCTGCCTCGACTATTTCCTGCGGCGCCCTCTTGATGAAATCAGTTTTAGTCAATAAAGCCTTTTTGTTATCTATTTCTGCCTTAACTCTTTTTATGTCGCTTTCTATTCTTTCTTTTTGTTTTTCTATATCTATAACTGCGGATAGCGGAATAACTATATGCATACCCTCTGATACTATATTAAACTCATTGTTCGTCCGACGGTATTCTCCTTCTAGTTTTGCGTCTAATAAATGATTCCTTGATACGGCTTCTATCTGTTTACTTAAAGACTTTATCAGCTCTTTATTTGGGCGGCTGGTAAAGACCATAAAATTCAGGGTATTTTCTAGCGGTATCTCCAATTGAAAACGGATATTACGCAGGATATTGATTAAGGTAAAGACACGCTGCATCTTGCTCTCTGTTGGCTTGTCAATAATATTCTCTTGCGTATGCGGCCAAGGCTGGACCATAATACTCTCATTCTTTATTTTCCGCCAGATCTCTTCAGTGACAAAAGGCATAAATGGGTGCATTGCTCGTAAAAATTTCTCCCAAACCTTATACATTACTATCTGGTTATGGGGATTTTTTATATCAGATTTAATTAATTCCAAATACCAGTCGCAAAATTCATGCCAGAAGAATGCATAAAGAGCGTTTGCCGCTTCATTAAACTTATACGACTCTAGGTCTTTATTTACCTCTTTGAGCACCGAATAAAATCTGCTTAATATCCAACGGTTAGTGATATCTAAGTCTTTTTGACTAAAAAATTGGCAGAGGTCTGTTTTAACTAAAGACGTATCCAAGTTCATCATGATGAGCCTGGAGGCGTTCCAGATTTTATTGGCAAAATTCCTGCCCTGCTCAAATCTCTCTTTTGATAAAAATACATCCTGGCCCTGACTGGTTATGGATATCAGGCTAAAACGTAAGGCGTCTGCACCGTATTCTTTGATGATATCCAAAGGATCGATAATGTTTCCTAGGGATTTAGACATTTTTTTGCCTTCAATATCGCGCACTGTGCCGTGGATATAAACATCGCGAAACGGGATATCTTTCATAAATTCTAATCCGGCCATGATCATGCGGGCTACCCAGAAAAAGATTATTTCTGGGGCAGTGACTAATACTGAAGTGGGGTAAAAGTAAGCTAAATCTTTCTTGTACTGGGTACCGTGTACAGTGTACGGTGCATTAGCATTAAATGGCCAATAAAATGTGGCAAATGGCCAAAGCCACGAGGAAAACCAGGTATCCAGGACGTCTTCGTCCTGGTAGATATCTGTTGAGCTGCATTTAGGGCATTTTTCTGGTTTTTCTCTCGAAACAATTATATCGGAACACTTCCGGCAATAATAGACTGGCAAACGGTGCCCCCACCAGATCTGGCGTGATATACACCAATCCTGGATGTTTTCCATCCAATTTAGGTAAACCTTGGTCCAACGTTTAGGATAAAATTTAATTTTTCCTAATTTCACTACCGCAATTGCCGGCTTGGCTAGCGGCTTCATCTTCACAAACCACTGTTTGGATAAATACGGCTCAATAATAGTATGGCAACGGTAACAGTGCCCGGCAGATAAATTATGTGTTTCTACTTTTTCCAAAAGGCCTTTTTCTTTTAAATCCTCGAGGATTACTTCTCTGGCCTGGAATCTATCCATATCTTTATATTTACCTGCATTTTCATTCATCCGGCCATCCGGCCGCATTACATTGATAAAATCAAGTTTATGCTTTTTCCCTAAAAGATAATCATTGGGGTCATGCGCAGGAGTAACTTTCACTGCACCTGTGCCAAATTTCATATCTACTAGCGCATCAGCGATAATTTTTATTTCCCTATCCATTAAAGGTAAAATTAAAGTTCTACCAATCAGCTTCTTGTATCTTTTATCCTTAGGATTAACTGCTACTGCCGTGTCTCCTAACATTGTCTCCGGCCTGGTCGTAGCTACGACTATATACTCTGCATCTTTTGCCCTGTACCCTGTACTCTGTACTCTGTACTTTTTCAAAGGATACCTTAAATAGTAAAGATTCCCCGAAAGTTCACGGTGCGGCGCTTCTTCATCAGAAAGCGCGGTCTGGCAGCGCGGGCACCAATTAATGATGTAGTTGCCCTGATAGATCAGGCCTTTTTCATACAATCTAATAAATACTTCATTGACAGAATTACTATATTCCTCATCCATGGTAAAGCGAGTCCTTTGCCAATCGCAAGATGCGCCCAGTTTTTTAAGCTGATGGATAATTGTGGAACCGTATTGCTCCCTCCATTGCCAAACCCGCTCTACAAACTTTTCTCTTCCTAAATCCTGCCGTTTAAGTCCGTCTTTAGCAATTGCTTTTTCTACCACATTCTGGGTGGCAATGCCAGCATGGTCTGTCCCCGGCATCCACAAAGATTCTTCACCTTTCATACGATGATACCTGATAAGAATATCCTGTATGGTATTATTTAGAGCATGGCCCATATGCAGAATTCCGGTGACATTAGGCGGAGGTATAACTATAGAGAAGGGGTTTTTGGCGGGGTTTACTTTGGCAGCAAAAAGATTATTTTCTTCCCAAAACTTATACCACTTATCTTCTGTACTTGCGGGGTCATAGCGGGTAGGTAGGTTATTTACGTCCATTATCAACCTTATCTTTTAACAACTTATATTCAACGCTATCTACTAAGGCCTGCCAAGAGGCTTCAATAATATTTTCTGAAACTCCAATAGTGCTCCAGGTGTCTTCTTTGTCCTGTGATTGGATTAAAACCCGCACCTTGGCTGCCGTTCCGGCCTTTTCATCTAATACGCGCACTTTAAAATCGGATAAATGCATCTGGGATAACGTCGGGTAAAAATCCTTTAAGGCCTTGCGCAGGGCATTATCTAAGGCATTTATCGGGCCATCTCCATCAGCGGCAGTATGTTCTTTGGCGCCTTTTACCTTTAATTTAATAATCGCTTCCGAACTAATTTTTTTATCCGAGCGTTTTTCTATTACTACGCGAAACCCCTCCAACTCAAAGAACCTTTTGTATTTCTTAAAGGCCCTGTTCATTAATAACTCAAAAGATGCCTCTGCCGCTTCAAAATGATAACCCTGATGCTCTAATTTCTGGATAAGCTGTAAAATCTTTTTCGTCTTGGGGTCTTCTTTACTTAAGTCAAATTCTAATTCTTTGGCGCGCACCAAAATACCGGTCTTACCGGCTAATTCAGAAACTAAAATGCGCCGGTGATTACCGACGAGCGAAGGGTCGATATGTTCGTAGGCCTTAGGGTTTTTCATGACCGCGTTAATGTGCACACCGCCTTTATGCGCAAAACTAGATGCGCCCACATAAGGCTGGTCGTTTCTTTGTTTTAAATTGCTGATTTCGCTGACAAAATGCGAGATCTTGGTTAATTCTTTGAGTTTTTCATCGCTAATGCAATCAACGCCGAGCTTTAATTTAAGATTGGCGATTAGAGGAATCAAATCGGCATTACCGCAGCGCTCTCCGATACCGTTAATAGTACCCTGCACCATATCCGAGCCTGCCTCTACTGCAGCTAAAGAATTAGCTACTGCCAGGCCCGCATCATTATGGCAATGTATACCTAACCAAATATGGATTTGACCGCGAACCTCTTTAATAATTTTAGAGATCTCAGAGGTAATCGTCCCTCCGTTAGTATCGCATAAAACTACGGCTCCAGCGCCTGCGCCCTGGGCTAGAAGCAAACATTTAAGGCTGTATTGAGGATTAGCCTTATATGCCTCAAAAAAATGTTCGGCATCGTAAAAGACAACTAACCCTTGCGTAACTAAAAAGCTTACGGTATCGGTAATCATTTTTAAATTTTCATCAAGAGTAGTCTTTAAAACATCTTTTACGTGCAAATCCCAGGTTTTACCAAATATGGCGATTGTTTTAACGCCGGCCTTTAAAAATGCCTTAAGATTATCATCGTCTTTCGCTTGAGAGTGGGGCCTGCGGGTTGAACCAAAGGCTACCAGCTGGGCATTTTTTAAATCCTTTTTGGACATCTTAAGAAAGAATTCCATATCCTTAGGATTAGAGCCCGGCCAACCGCCTTCAATATAATGGATACCCAACTTATCTAATTCCTGGGCGATAAGAATCTTATCCGTAACCGAATAAGAAATACCTTCTCCTTGAGCGCCGTCGCGTAGAGTAGTATCGTAGAGCCTGACTTTTTGCATCTTTAACCTCGCTTATTAACTAACCTAAATTTTTTATGTAAGACTTTTACAGCTTTCTCAATAAATTTCTTTTTTATAATACATGATATGCTTATATCGGAAGTAGAAATCATTTCTATATTAATCTTATTTTCTGCCAAGGCACCAAACATAGTAGCAGCAACTCCATGGTGAGACCTCATGCCTACCCCAACAATGGAAACCCTGGCTATATCTTCATCGCGTAAGACCTCTCCGGCACAGATGTTCTTAGCTACCTTCCTGGTCAACTTTAAGGCCTTTGCAATATCGGCCTTGTTTACAGTAAAGGATATATCGGTTTGGCGTAGGTGGCTTACATTCTGCACTATCATGTCTACGCTGATTCCATTAGCAGCCAGTTCCTTAAATATCCTTGCTGCCACCCCCGGCCTATCCGGAACATCACAAATCGTAATTTTGGCTTCCTTTCTATTTAAAGTTACGCCGGTTACTAACACATCTTCCATTTTTTTAACCTCCCTGATAATCATCGTCCCCCTATTATTAGAAAAAGAGGAGCGCACATGTATAGGCACATCAAACTTTTTTGCTACCTCAATGGAACGCGCCTGCATTACCTGCGCGCCTAAAGACGCCATCTCCAGCATCTCATCGTAGGTGATCTGTTCGATCTTTCTTGCTTTCGGCTCAATGTGCGGGTCAGTGGTATAAATGCCTTCTACGTCGGTATATATTTCGCATTCGTCTGCCTTTAGTTCCTTTGCCAAAGCCACGGCAGTTAAATCCGAGCCGCCACGGCCTAAGGTAGTAATATCCTGGTTTAAGGTTACGCCTTGAAAACCGGCAACTATGACAATTTTGCCTTGCCTTAATGCCTCTTTAATTTTATCAGTATTGATTTTTATAATCCTGGCGCGGGTGTGGCTGGTATCGGTAATAATACCTACCTGTAACCCGGTAAAGGATATGGCTTCGCTTCCTAATTTATGAATTGCCATGGCTAACAGCGCCACGGAAATTTGCTCTCCGGTAGATAATAACATATCCATTTCGCGCTCAGAGGGGTCGGAATTAATCTTATGCGCCAAGTCAATTAATTCATCAGTAGTGTCTCCGAGTGCTGAAACTACCACTACTAAATTATGGCCTTTCTTTCGGTAGCTTACTATGCGCTTAGCCACATTTTGTATACGCCGGACATCAGCTACAGAAGAACCCCCGAATTTTTGTACAATCAATTTCTTAGGACTCATGTTTTCTCCTTCTTGAAAATTATAGGCAGGACTTCCCATACGATAAAGCCGGCTAAAATAATCAAAAGGCAGGAAATAATCAAAAGTGCAGTGTCTTTATTCTTAAAATAAGTAACTGCCTGCAATAATAAAGCCGCTATGGTAGTGACGAGCATAAAACAAGCCGGAATAATAGTAAACTTAATGGTTTTACCTTTAGATAAAAGCCAGCAACTTAAAACAAATAACGCCAGCGCTGCCACCAACTGGTTAGATGCGCCGAATATTGGCCAGATTTTCTGCCATTTTCCGCTAAAGGCAAGGGTTAGGCTTAATACGATAATTATCAACGTAGAAAGATAACGGTTTTTAATGTTAAATAATTCCTCAATCAAATAACGGGATATCCTCGTAGCTGTGTCTAATGTAGTGAGAATAAAAGCATTCAATATAGTAATTGCAATAAAGGCGCCGCTTGCTCCTAATATAGTTTTAGTAATATTTCCAAAGCCCCTGCCAAAAATCCCGATAGGGCCGGCACTTTTCAAAACCCCGCTAAAATCAGTCCCCTTACGGAATAAACTGGCCACTGCGATTATGGCCAATACCGCAACCAAAGACTCTACCACCATGCCGCCGTAACCTATTCTTTTGGCGTGGCGCTCATTAGCTATTTGTTTAGAAGAGGTCCCGCTTGCGATTAAAGAATGAAACCCTGAAACTGCTCCACAGGCAACTGTCACGAATAAGGCCGGCCAAAGATAACCTTCTTGAGAACTAAATTTATGATAATACGGCATAGTAAGAATTGGCCTTTCTATAAACAATCCCAAATAACCTGCCCCTACCCCAAAAAATAAAAGGAAGCTGGATAAATAATCACGAGGCTGCAAAAGTATATTCACAGGTAAAATCGAAGCAAAGTAACAATAAATAAATAAAACCGCAATCCAGAAATTTATATTACTTTTTATAGGTAAACTATTACCCAGTAACAATAATCCGCCTAAAGCAACCAACCCGAATACGGTAGATAAAACTATATTAGCTCTTAGGTTATATAAAAGAAAACCCACCACCACCGCTACCGGAATTAACCCTAAGGAAGGTAAAACAATCTTCGGCTCTTTGACAAAGGTATCGGCACATAAATAAGCAAATACGGCAATCACCAGTATCAATGCCAGCCAGACAAACAAAGAAAATAGTATTTTTACGCGGCGCGATATGACGTGCTGGGCAATATCGGCAACTGAAGAACCCCTTTCTTTGACCGATGTTATCAACGAACCGAAATCATGCACCCCGCCGATAAAGATTGTTCCCAAGATTATCCAGAGCAAAGCGGGCAACCATCCCCATAACATTACTGCGATTACCGGCCCGATAATCGGGCCTGCACCGGCGATAGAAGCAAAATGATGCCCAAATAAAACTAACCAATTCTTAGCCGGAACATAATCGACGCTATCAAATTTAGCATAAGCCGGGGTGGCTTTTTTAGGATCAATATGCCATAAGGATTCCAGCTTTTTAGCGTAAAATAGATAGGCCCAACAGAATAAGACTATCGCGATAATGGCGATGATTAAAGAATTCATAATCTTATGCTCTAACCGCCCTTAATAAAATAATCCATCAATTCATGGCCTTTTTCAAAATAGAGGTCGGATTTCTCCGCTTCTTTTTCGCTGTAATTTAAAAAGCCCCTGCCTATTACATCTTTTCCGAAGATACCGAACAATACCGGATCGGCAACGTGGGTCTTTAAAGATATTGGCGTAGCATGGTCAGGCATAACTAAAAGACGAAAATTATTTTTATTTTTAAAAGCCTTTAATACCGTACCCACGACTAAACGGTCGAATCTTTCGATGGCGGTAATCTTTTCTCGTAAATCCCCGTTGTGGCTGGCTTCATCAGGGGCTTCTACGTGCACAAAAACAAAATCTTTTTTTTCTAGGGCACTTAAAGCAGCACGGGCCTTAGCTTCGTAATCAGTATCATAGTAACCGGTGGCGCCGGGCACATTTATCACCCCAAGGCCTAAGATCTTGCCTAATCCTTTTATTAAATCTACGGCGGAAATAACGCTGCCGCTGACATTGTATTTTTCGCTAAACTTAGGCAAGGCGGGTTTCTTGCCCTGCCCCCAAAGCCAGATCATATTAGCCGGGTTTTCTTTTAAATCAATCCTCACTAAATTGACCTCGTGATTCTCTAAAATATTACGTGAGGCCTGCATCAATTTTATTAAAATATCTGCACCATCCCCTTTAGGAAAATTCTTAAGGATATTCTCGCCCCTAATGTCGTGCGGGGCCTTACATTCTAAATCATCCAAAGACTCTTCGGTGCCGCGTTTAATCAATGCCAAGTGCCGGTAGCTAGTGCCGGGATAAAACCTAATCCTGTTAGTCCCTATTTTTTGATCAATAAACTTTATCAGGATTGACGCTTCTTTAGAACTGATGTGGCCTGCGCTATAATCTAATAGCTCATCACCCGATACGGTAATCAAGTTACAACGAAAAGCTACATCCTCCTCTTCTAACTCTATCCCTAAGTTTGCCGCTTCTAAGGGGCCGCGCCCGGTATAATAAATTTTAGGGTCATAGCCAAATATAGAAATATGGGCTACGTCAGAAGCAGGAGTCATGCCTTCGGGAATAGTCTTAATACGGCCGAGTCTCCCCGCCTTAGCAATATAATCCATATTAGGGGTGCGCGCTACCTCTAAGGGCGTAGAATTATCCAATTCTTTAATCGGATAATCCGCCATTCCGTCTGCGACTAAGATAATGTATTTCATATTATATTTTTTATGGTTTTAATCAACCCCTGCGCTAAATGTTCTTTCTTGCCTAAAGGGCCGCTAAGGCAAGATTTTCCTACTATATATGCTAAATAACGATTACCAAAAGTCGTATTAGCGACTACTAAATCGCAGCCATATTTATTTTGTAATATTTTTGCTTCTCTAATTAAACTTTCTGTTTTCGCCTGGGGCTTAAATTTGAAAGCTATTACGAATAAAGAATGCATTCTTTTCTTGAAGAGCCCTATCAGCTTTGGCGTTGCTTTTAACTTTAATACAAAACTCTTTTTTTGAGAATTAATTTTTCCGTTATATGTTACTACCGGCCTAAAATCAGATACCGCGGCTGAATGTATAAGAATATCGTATTTTTTAGACTTTAACTCTTTCCCGAGTTTATTTTTCAATTCCTCAAAGAATTTGAATCGTATCAGCCTGATATTTTTATTGAGACAGCAACTTTCAGCCGGGCCCAATAAAAGCGTAACCTTTGCACCCAACTTGGTTAATTTATCCGCTAAAAGAACCCCGGTCTCACCCGTAGCAATATTGCTGATTACCCTCACAGCGTCTATGGGAACCCATGTCGGCCCGGCAGTAATAAGAATTCTTTTATTTTTAATAGCCAATTTCTTTTAATACTGCTTTTAAATTCGGCTTGACTATTTTTGGCTCTTTAATGGTCTTTATAGCACGGTCCGGGTCTTTTAATCCATGGCCGGTTAATATACAAACTATTCGTGTACGGAGTACGGAGTACGGAGTACGGAGCTTTTTGAAATAACCTTTTTGCGCAAGTTTCAATAAACCTGCTATTGAAGCTGCGGAGGCTGGTTCCACGAATACTCCTTCTTTTGCCGCTAATAATTTATAGGCCTCTATAATTTCCCTATCCGAAACCATATCAATCAGCCCGCCGGATTCATCGCGCGCATCTTCAGCTTGTTGCCAGCTGGCAGGATTGCCGATACGGATAGCAGTAGCAATGGTTTCAGGATTTTTTATGGGGTGACCTCTTACTATCGGAGCGGCCCCTTCTGCTTGAAATCCCAACATTTTAGGTAGTTTTTTTATTTTAGCGTATTTTTTATATTCTTTATAACCCTTCCAGTAAGCAGTAATATTTCCGGCATTGCCTACGGGCATCACTTGAAAATCCGGGGCGCATCCTAAACAATCGCAGATTTCAAAACTGGCTGTCTTTTGCCCTTCGATACGGTAAGGATTTAAGGAATTCACTAAAGTTATGGGGTATTTACTAGCGATATCACGCACTAAATCAAGCGCATCATCAAAATTACCGTCTACAGCTAATACTTTAGCGCCATGAATTAGCGCCTGGCTAAGTTTTCCTAAAGCAATAGCTCCTTTAGGAATTAAAACAACGCATTTCATGGCAGCTTTAGCAGCGTATGCAGCGGAAGATGCTGAAGTATTACCGGTAGAAGCGCAGATCACAGCCTTTGAGCCTTCTTCGCATGCCTTAGATATAGCCAGGGTCATTCCCCTGTCTTTAAAAGAACCGGTAGGGTTTAGCCCTTCATATTTTAAGTACACCTCAATTTTTTTTCCTAATAATTTACTTAAGTAATTAGCATATATTAACGGAGTATTACCTTCCTTTAAAGTAACTACGGGTGTCTTATCCGTAACAGGAAGATACTTTTTATATCTTTCTATGATACCCCCGGAACCGTTGACAGTGGACAGTGGACAGCGGACTCTTCTCACACTTCCTCCATTCTAATAGCTACTGATTTATGCTTAATCACGCTTAAGCGGTCTATTATCCCTAACGCCTCTCTTAAATTTTTCTCCCTTGCTTCGTGAATAATCATCACGATAGGCACTACCTGTGCCCGGGTACGTTCTTTTTGCGTAACCGAAGCTATGCTTATGCCAAACTTAGCTAAGACCCCGGATATCTTGGCTAAAACCCCGGGTTTATCTTCGGCCATAAACCGTATATAATAACGGCTTTCAATATCGTCGATTTTACGTAATTTCTTTATGGTTTTATCCGGGACAATATTTAACGTCGGCCTAAATAACCCTGCCTTAATGCCTTGAGTTAAATCTACTAAATCCGAAACTACTGCTGATGCAGCGGACAATTGGCCTGCTCCCGGCCCATAAAATAAAAGGTTTCCGGCAAGGTCACTTGATACGTAGATAGCATTATTGATTCCTGTGACAGAAGATAAAAGATGCCCTTGAGGGATAAGCGTAGGATGCACCCTTACCTCTAATTCATCTTTTTCTTTTTTTGCAATAGCCAATAACTTTATCTGAAAGCCCAGCTCTTTAGCATAAGTAACATCGGCTAATGATATCTCGGCAATACCTTCGATAAAGATATCATTTATATTCACTAATCTGCCAAAACATAAATAAGTAAGCAATATTAATTTATGCGCAGAATCAATTCCTGCAATGTCTAAAGTATGATCCTTTTCCGCAAAGCCGTTTTCTTTTGCCTGGCGTAGCGCCTGATCAAAAGTACACTGATCATTGGCCATCTTAGATAAGATAAAATTTGAAGTGCCGTTTACGATTCCAAAAATATTGTAAAAATGGTTTGCTACCAAGCCTTCGCGCAAAGACTTTATAATAGGGATACCCGCGCCTACCGATGCTTCAAAATAAATACTTTTTCCGCGGTCCCGAGCCAAGGTAAATAACTCGCGGCCATGCTGCGCAAGAAGGGCTTTGTTAGCAGTAACGATATTTTTTCCTTTTTTTAAAGCTTCGGTTATATGTTCCTTGGCCGGATGTACGCCTCCTATTAGTTCTATGATAATATCTATCTGAGGGTCGTGAATAATATCTTTGGCGTCTTTGGTAATCAGGCTCTTATCGAGAGAAACATTCCTTTTAGCGGAAAAATCCTTATCGCAGACTTTTTTAATATTGATTTCTACGCCGACTTTTTCACTCAAAAGATTTCTCTTGTCATGTAAAATCTTTATTACTCCCGATCCTACATTGCCGAAACCAATCAAGCCTACATTTATTTTCTTCATTTCGTATCCCCTTTTTTCAGGTAAAAATCTACCGTCTGACTGAGTGTTTTTATATGCCGCTTATCTGTAGCTATAAATTTAACCCTGGTATCATAAATTAAATTCTTGGTAATTTCGCGGGAATCCACAACCTTACAGATAAGCATAATGGGACTGCGGTCATAAGGAAGCCTTATTTCTAAGGCAATATTAGACCCCACCTCGAATGGCCTGTTTGTGGTAAAAAGCAACCCTCCTATACTCAAATTCTTAGTCTGGGTTACGTCAACGTTATTTTCATCATCCAGAAGCCGGTAAGAAACGACAAAGCGGCCGTCTATTCGAGGATATCTTCTTCTTTCAGGCCCGGTATATGCCATCTTATGCCTCCTTGATCATCATCCTATTCTAAGAACCGACAAGGGTGAAAGTTATTTATAATCGGGGAGGTGGGACTTGAACCCACGACCTTTTGAACCCCATTCAAACGCGCTAGCCAAACTGCGCTACTCCCCGTTTTGCCTTAATTTTATTCCTTCTTTTTTTCTCTGGCCATTAAATCGCGTACTGCGCCTAGCGGCGATTTATTTTTATAAAGAACGGCGTATACCTCTTTAGTGATCGGCATATCCACTTTATATTTTAGGCTTAAAAAATATGTAGACTTTGCCGTCGGTATACCTTCTGCTATCATTTGCATATGCGACTCTATCTGTTTTAAGCGCCTGCCTTTACCGAGCTGTTCTCCCACAAACCTATTTCTGCTATAAGGGCTAATACAGGTTGTAACTAAATCACCTAAACCGCTGATGCCGCTAAAGGTCGTTGTTCTTGCACCCATAGCCCTGCCTAACCGGGAAATCTCTACCAACCCCCGCGCTAAAATTGCTGCCTTAGTATTAGTTCCGAAACCAAGCCCGTCGGATATACCGCAGGCAATGGCAATGACATTCTTGATGCTACCTCCGAGCTCAACCCCTACTACATCACTATTGGTATAGATCCTGAATCTATCCGTCATAAAAATTTCCTGCAAATATTGCCTCAAATAATTATCTGTAGAAGCAATTACTGCTGTAGTAGGTATCCCTTTAGCTACCTCATAGGCAATGGTAGGGCCGGAAAGCACCGCTAATTTTACCTTGCCTAGCTCTTGATATATAACTTGCGACATTCGCTTAAGAGATTTTAACTCAATGCCTTTAGTAACGCTTAGGAATATCGCCGCATGCGAAAATGAACAACGCCTGATTTTCTTTAAAACACTGCGTAAGTATTGTGACGGCGCAGCAAGAACTATAATTTGTTTATCTTTAATTGCTTCTTTTAAATCATAGGTAATTATTACTTGATCGGGAATTTTAATAGAAGGCAAAAATTTTGTATTTATCCTTTTTTTATTTAAATACCTGGCGTACTTTCTAAAGGCACTCCAGATAGTGACCTTAAAGCCTTTGCGGCATAATAATATCGCCAGTGCCGTGCCCCAGCCTCCGTCACCTAAAATCGCTATATTATTTTTTTTCACGTTCAAACCTAGCTTTTAAAAAATAAGTTTCCGGATATATGTTAGAGATGTTTTTCTCTTCGCGCGTGATAAAACAGACTCCTACATCAAAACTACCGTCAACCTTATCGTCTATACGGGCAACTTTCCCCAGAATGCCGTTTTGATAAATCAGGCTCCTTTTCTCTAATTCTGCGCAGATATTCAAGATGTCCTTTTCAAAAGAAAGCCATAATATATCGCCTTCGTTCACCCGATTATTTAGGTTACAAAGCAGGCCTGAGGGGCTGACATTGGAAGTATAGCCTTCTAAAATTTTAGAAACTGTTTCTTGTTTGCATATTTTATAAGAAAGCGGCTTGGTATATGCCAACCTTCTAAATTCCCTGCGTTCGGGTCCGTTATAGTTATCTGGATTCATCTTATTTTAAAATCGTGTTTATTTGTCCTGATCTTAGCTAAATCCCAAGCATAATCATAAAGATGCAGGCCCTTACTCACTGCGACAAATTCTCCGTCTGCTACGCCGATTTCTTCTGCCATATATTGTTTTACTAATTGTAGCCCTCCCATATTAGAAGGAAACCCTCCCCAAAGATCCCAGGAACGGAAATATAAAATAAAATTTAGTTTTCCGTAACGCACCCGGGTGTCGATCAGGCGTAGGCACGGCGGATCCGCTAGTTTTATATCAGAAGGCATACCGATCTCCATAATCGCTTGGTTTGTACCGAATCCTTTTTCTTTATATATTTTTATAACTTCTTCAATTTGATTTACTTGTAAAGGTAAATCTTTGATCATCTCTTTACCGTCAACGCGCTCCTGCACTTTTATTTTAGGATCTACCAACCGCTCTCCGTAAGTATAATCTTCAGTCTGTGTCTTGGCGCCGGTTAAAAGATAACTTAAATACCCTTGAATATAATCCATATCTGTGGGTGCCGGAATACTCATCCCCTCAGGAATAATGGGTATAATCTGATGTGCAGGCTTCCTTACTCTGATAGTAACAAAATCAAATTCCAAGCGTTTTTGGCCTTCATAACTGCCGCGGGTGATAGTATAGACATAGCCTTTTTCTAAAATCTGAGATAGACATTGAAACCAGGCATCGTCTAAGTCAAAGGCATCAATAAAAACCGGCTCTAAAAATTCTCTTTCTGGCATAATCTTCTGGAGCGGGCAACGGGACTCGAACCCGTGTAGGTAGCTTGGAAGGCTACTGCACTTCCTCTGTGCTATGCCCGCATACGTTAATTATTTATTTTTTAACATTAAGGTCCCTCGCTGCTACCGCAGCTTTAGGATCATTTTTCCTACAAGTTAGCAACAGAAAAATGACTATTGTTCTACCATTGTCCCGCTGTGCCATCTTAATTCCTACAGCGGGATCCCGCCCGCTAATGAATAGCTTAGCGGGAACCTACACCCGCGATAAGTTCTGCTGTAGGCACTCCGTTCGCTATGCGCCTTGTCGGCGCATTTAACGCTCGATTGAGTGCCACCATAATTTTCCTTATCGGAAAATTATGGTGGGCAGGAGAGGATTCGAACCTCTGAAGCACAAGTGCAGCAGATTTACAGTCTGTCCCCTTTGGCCACTTGGGTACCTGCCCATAATTCACATAAGCTGGCGACCCGAATTGAACGGGCGACCTCCTCATTACAAGTGAGGAGCTCTACCAACTGAGCTACGCCAGCAAATCTATTTCTCAAGCAAATCAAATCTCGATTCATATTTTGAAGCCATAACTACATATTTCTTCTGTTTATTTTTAGTCGGCCCTAATCGTAATTTACATGTACTTCTATTCCTAATACCGCTTAGTGGGACGAAATATACTTTGTTTTGTTTAGGAGAATATACAGCAATAATATCTATATCTTTTGGCGAGTAACGTATAATATTGTAATTATTACAGCTCCTCATTCTTACTTCGACTACGCCGTCTTTGGGGGTAGCGTACTTAACTTGAATACGTTTAAAAACTCCGTTCTTTTCAGTAACAAGATCATATCTGTTATCTTCGCCCCAAGGAACAAGTACATTAAATCCATTTTGTTTAAGTAAATATGTAACGAATGCTTCAGCAATATCGCCTTTTTGTTTTGTGATAGCCATTAGCTACTTCTCTTTATCGCCTCGGGAATCTTCTCAATTATATCCGAAGCAATCATGCCGATTTCGGTTTTTTCCTTTGCGGCTAAATCACCGGCTAAGCCGTGTAAATATACT
>Ga0154682_101_pt4 | contig 15209 bp, 16 predicted proteins | sample Rifle2008BG13ft_FD_116111 | JGI IMG/M metagenome (GOLD analysis project Ga0154682, IMG submission 116111) | Omnitrophica WOR_2 bacterium RBG_13_41_10
GCGGCTGTTGGGCTGATTCAGGGATATTTAAAGACAGCTACTTTGCGGGGCGCTTATTTATTTACAGGCGAAGAAGGAATAGGAAAATATCTGGCATCTTGCGTATTAGCTAAGGCAGTAAATTGCCTTAATAAACAAATGGATGCCTGTGATAGTTGCCCTTCCTGTTTAAAGATTGATAAAAGAGAGCATCCCGACGTGCATTTTATTGTTCCCGCAGATTCAGGCGCCATTAAGATAGAGTTCGCGCGCGAACTTAAAAAAGATGTTAACCTGAAAGCCTATGAAGCAAAAGTTAAAGTATTTATTATTAATGACGCCCACTTGCTTACTGCCGAGGCCTCCGGCGCCCTTCTTAAAATATTAGAAGAGCCCTTAGGCAATACCCTGATTATTCTCATCACCGCAAAACCCAACCTTCTATTGAAAACCATTGTTTCCCGTTGCAAGGTAATCAGATTTCATCCCTTAAAAAGAAAGGCCCTTCAAGAGATGTTAGAGAGTGATTATGCCTTAGATGGCGCCTTAAGCCATTTTTTGGCTTATTTTTCCGAAGGGAGAATCGGTGCAGCCTTAAAGTTAAAGGATACGGATATATTTACCAGGAAAAACAGGATTATCGATGAATTTACAGGCCCTGCCAATACTGATTACGGCAATTTTCTTGAAAATAAAAATGATTTGCCTTTAATTCTGAATATCTTAGCCGGTTGGATTAGAGATATTTATTTACTCCGCGTAGGCCTTCTACCTCTAGAGCTGATTAATTTGGACCGTAAAACTGATATATTGCGCCTTACCCATCGTTATACCTCTTTTAGTTTAGATGAAATGCTCAAGGCGGTTTCTGATTCGTCTTTATACTTACAAGAGAATATAAATGTTAAGCTATTGCTGTCTAATTTAAAGGCGGAATTATGGAAAAAATGATTTTAGTAAGATTGCGGGATTCCGGGCAAACCTATTTTTATAAATCCGTTGATTTAGAGGTAAAAGAAGGCACCTATGTTATTGTGGAGCACGATCGCGGCCTAGATTACGGACAGATCATTTCTCCCAAAGATGCAATATTGGGTACTGAATCCAAGGAGCCGCTAAAAAAAATACTGCGTATGGCTACGCAGGTAGATCTAAAGCAGATCGAAGAAAATCGGCTCAAGGCCAAAGAGGCATTTATCAGCTGTATAAAAAAGATAGACGAGCATAAATTAGAGATGAAATTAGTGCGGGCAGAATATTCCTTTGACCGCACCAAGATTATCTTTTACTTTACCGCTCCCGATAGGATTGACTTTCGCAATTTAGTAAAAGACCTGGCTAAGATTTTTAAGGCCCGGATAGAATTAAGGCAGATCGGCGTCAGAGACGAAGCAAAGTTAATCGGAGGTTTTGGCCCCTGCGGCAGAGAGCTTTGTTGCGCGCGATTTTTAAAAGATTTTGAACCCGTAACTATTAAGATGGCCAAAGAAGAAGGCCTGCATTTAAACCCGCCAAAGATTTCCGGTTTATGCGGAAGGCTGATGTGCTGCCTGTATTTTGAATACGAAGTATATAAGGCGCTTTCCAAGGGCCTGCCACGGGAGGGTGAACGCGTCCATATTCCGGAAGGTAAAGGCAAGGTCTTAAGCGTAAACGTGTTTAAACGCACGGCAACCATAGAATTAGAGGACGGCAGGCAGATCCAGGTCAATTATAAGCCGGTATGAGAAAAAAATTTTATATTACAACAGCAATCGATTATCCCTCGGCTCCACCGCATATCGGGCATGTTTATGAGAAAGTTTGTGCTGATGTTATTGCAAGATGGCATCGAAAGATCGGTGATGATGTATTTTTTTCCACAGGTACAGATGAACATGGGCAAAAGATACAAAGATACGCCTTAAAATCAAACGAAAAACCTCAAGAGTTTGTTGAAAGAATGTCCCAGAAATTTATTGACCTTTGGGAGAAGTTAAATATATCTTATGATAAATTTGTAAGGACTACTCAAAGTCAACATATAGAAATTGTCCAAGATTTATTTAAAAAAATTTATGAAAAAGGCGATATTTATAAAGGGCTATATGAAGGATTATACTGTGTTGATTGTGAAAATTTTTATCCCGAGAAAGACTTAGAAGATGGTTTTTGCCCTATACACAATAAGAAAGTAGAAAAAATACAAGAAGAAAGTTATTTCTTCAAAATGAGTAAATACCAAGAGAGGATTCTTGAGTATATTCGAGACAATAAAGATTTTATTCAGCCGCAAACAAGAAGAGATGAGATTATTAATAGGATAAAAGAGGGAATCAGAGACTTAAGCATTTCTCGGTCTAGCTTTAACTGGGGGATCCCCCTTTCTATAGATAAAAGACATATAATTTTTGTTTGGTTCGATGCTTTGATAAATTATGTTTCTGTTTTAGAATATCCTAAAGAAAAATTTAGAAAATATTGGCCAGCAGATATCCATTTAATCGGCAAGGATATTTTATGGTTTCATGGAGTGGTTTGGTTGGCAATCTTATTGGCTGTTGATATTGAATTGCCCAGAAAAATTTTTGTGCACGGTTTCATTAATATCAAAGGAGAAAAAATAAGTAAAAGTAAGGGTATTTTGGTTGATCCCGTAGAATTATTAACTAGATATGATGCAGATGCCTTAAGGTATTTTTTACTCAGAGAAATTAGTTTTGGAGAAGATGGTGATTTTTCCGAAGACGCTTTAATTAAGCGTATCAACAGTGACCTTGCCAACGATTTAGGTAACCTTGTTTATAGGACACTAACAATGGTAGAGAAGTATTTTAATGGATACGTCCCTTACGGCGATATTTTAGATAAAAAATGGAAACAAAAATTAGATGGATTTTCAGGTGATATTAATCTCTGTATGTCAAATCTAGATTTTAACTTAGCATTAGAGAAAATCTGGGAGCTAATTAATATGGCGAATAAATATATAGAAGATACTAAGCCTTGGAATTTGCTAAAGGAAAACAAGGCCGAAGAACTGAAAGAATTTATATGCGTATTGATTGAGGTGATAAGAAAAGTTGCCGATGAAATTTCGCCTTTTATGCCAAATACTGCTAAGTCTATTCTAGAACAGATAGGTAAAGATGCAATTAAAAAAGGCAAACCTCTATTTCCTCGTATAGAATAATCCCCATGGACTACATAGACACGCATTGCCATCTGGATTTTCCCGAATTTGACCATGACAGGCAGGAAGTTATCCAACGAGCAAGAAAAGAGGGCCTAAGTTATATTATTAATATCGGTTCAAGTATAAAGGGCTCTAGGAAGTCAGTAGAATTAGCTAATGAATATGATTTTATTTATGCTAGCGTAGGTATTCATCCCCATGAAGCAGATAAGGCGGGAGAAAAACAAATAGATATTTTAAAGGAATTGGCAGATAATCCAAAAGTCGTAGCTATAGGAGAAATAGGCCTGGATTATTACAGGAATTATTCTAAAACAGAAAATCAAAAGTCTCTTTTTTTAGATCTGGTAAAACTGGCCAAAGATTTAGGATTACCTGTTGTTATCCATAACCGTCAGGCAGAAAGCGATGTTTTAAAAGTTCTAAAAGAAGCTATGCCCATACAGGCAGTGATACACTGTTTTTCCGCAGATGAAAAGTTTTTAAAAGAAATTCTGGATTTAGGCTTTTTTGTTTCCTATACCTGTAACATTACCTATAAGAAAGCGCAAAATTTAAGGGATTTGGTGGAAAAAACCCCTCTGGATAGAATTTTTTTAGAGACAGATGCTCCATATTTGCCTCCGGAGGGATTGCGCGGTAAGAGAAATGAGCCGTTTTGGGTAAAGCGCTTGGCTGGGGAGATAGCAAAGATTAAAAATACTACAGGCGAAGAAGTAGCTAAAATTACTACACAGAACGCCAAGGCCTTTTTTAAACTAAAATGAAAAGTATTATTTCTATTGTAAAATGTCAAGATTATGATCAGCAAAGGGTTTTTCAGGCTACCAAAAAAGCCCTAGATTTAATCGGAGGTATCAATAGTTTCATTAAACCCCAGAGTAAGGTATTGGTCAAGCCCAATCTCTTATTGGCTATCGAGCCTGAAACGGCAGTAGATACTCATCCGGAAGTTGTGCGGGCAGTAGTGAAGCTTTTAAAAGAAATTCAGTGCCATATTTATCTAGGCGATGGGCCCAATGTTTGGGGCAACCAAATAGAGAACTTAGAAGGAGTTTACCGCAGATCCGGGATGAAACAAATTTGTGATGAAGAAGGTGTAGAGTTAGTGAATTTTGACAAAAGGCGCTGGCGTAAAAAATTTCCCTTAACTACCTGGCTTGACCATTGCGATTACCTTGTTTCGGTCCCTAAATTTAAGACACATAGCTTTACCGTTTTTTCAGGAGCCATTAAAAATCTTTTTGGTTTGGTTTGCGGTACCTATAAGACGGAGCTGCATAAACAATATTTTAAACGAGAGGATTTTTCTAAAATGTTAGTGGATATTTTAGAAGAGGTAAAGCCGGCATTAACTGTTATTGACGGAATTATTTCTCTGGAAGGAGACGGGCCGGGAACCAGCGGTAAGCCGCGCCATACCGGGCTATTATTTGCAGGCCAAGATTGCGTTGCTTTGGATAGTATTCTATCCGTAATTATGGGTTTAAAAGCCGATGAAATTTTAACTACCAAAGAAGCTGCAAAGAGGGGATTAGGTATAAGCGACATTAAGGCTATTGAATTAAAAGGGGAGCGCTTAGAAAATGTAATACAAAGGCTTTTTAAGCTGCCCGCCACTTCCCTTAAATACCGCATTCCTCAGCCGGTTGTAGAATTAGCTAAGAAGCTGATAAAGTATTATCCTTGTGTTGAGCGTGATAATTGTACCAAGTGCGCTAGCTGTATTAAGGCCTGTCCTACTAAGGCTATAAGTATGCAGAAAAAAGGAATTGCCTTTAATTATAAAAAATGCATTGCTTGTTTTTGCTGCCAGGAGGCCTGTTCTAATGCAGCGATAAAAACCAAAAAGAGTATTTTAGCCAAAATAATTGGTTTGTAGAGAGGAGAAATTTATGCATATCCGGACCATAGCATGGCAGCGCGATGCCGTTAAAATTATTGACCAGACAAAATTACCGCAAAGGTTAGAGTATCTTTATATCAAAGATTTAAAATCTCTCTGGCAGGCCATAAAGCTGATGCGGATAAGGGGGGCACCGGCATTAGGTGCAGCAGCGGCTTTGGGGGTTTATTTGGGCATTAGAGATAGCAAAACAAAAGATTTCAAACAATTTAAAAAAGAATTAGAAAAGGCAATTTCATTTTTAGGGACCTCGCGTCCTACGGCAAGAAACCTTTTCTGGGGCTTGGAAAGGATGCATCGTGCCGCCACAATCAATAAGGACAAGGCCATCCCCAGAATAAAAGAGATTTTATTCAAAGAAGCGCAAAAGATAATAGAAGAAGATAGAGTTACTTGCCGTAGAATAGGCTATTACGGAGCTAAATTAATTAAAGATAAAGATACGATATTAACTATCTGTAACGCCGGTATTTTAGCTACCATAGATTATGGCACTGCCTTAGGGGTGGTTTATCGCGCTAAAGAAGAAAAAAAGAGAATCAAAGTTTATGCCTGCGAAACTAGGCCAATGTTGCAAGGTAGCCGCCTGACCACCTGGGAACTAAAGAAGAATGGTATCGATGTTACGCTTATCTGCGATAATATGGCAGCAACCCTGATGAGGCAGGGCAAAATTACTAAAGTAATTACCGGGGCCGACAGAATAGCGGCAAATGGAGACAGCGCCAACAAGATAGGCACCTATAATTTAGCCGTATTAAGCCGCTATCATAAGGTGCCTTTTTTTGTAGCTGCACCCGCATCTACTTTTGACCTTTCCATAAAGTCAGGTAAAAGTATTCCTATTGAACAACGTAGCGAAAGAGAAGTAACGGAGCTATTTTTTAAGCTCCCTATCGCAGAAAAAAATATCAAAGTATTTAACCCTGCCTTTGATGTTACCGATAATGCATTAATCACGGCTATAATTACCGATAAGGGCATCATCCGCCCGCCGTATTTTAAGAATATTAGGAAAATAATTAAGAATATTTTTAGGGACACCCTTAGCTTTGGCTGAAAGGGTGTCCCTGATGGTCGTATGAATATACCAATAACTAAAATCGGTGAATTTGGTTTAATCGAAAGGTTTAGAAAACAGCTGAAGACTGATTCCTCGGTAATTGTAGGCAGCGGCGATGACTGCGCGGTTTTAGAGTTTAACCGGGATAATTACCTTTTGTTTACCTGCGACACAATAATCGAAGGCATAGATTTTAGCGGAAAAACTCTACCGTATCTAGTAGGTAGAAAGTCCCTTGCCACTAGCTTAAGCGATATTGCTGCCTGCGCTGGTAAAGCGCGTTATGCATTAGTAACTATTGGGTTACCTAAAAAATCATCTTTAAGAAAAATAGAGGAAATATCCCGGGGGATTTTTGATTTAGCGAAAAAATATCAAGTAAATATTGTAGGTGGAGACATAAGTCGAGCCAAGCAGTTATTTATTGATACCAGTGTCTTAGGGACGGTAGAAAAGAAAGCTTTAGTTTTAAGAAAGGGCGCAAAAAAGGGGGATATAATTTTTGTCAGCGGAAAATTAGGCGGGTCTATAAAAGGAAAACACCTTGAGTTTACGCCTCGCATCAAAGAAGCCAGGTTCTTAGTAAAAAACTTTAAGTTAAATTCTATGATTGATATTTCTGACGGCCTCATTCAGGATTTAGCGCATATCCTAAAACAAAGCTGCGCTGGAGCCTTTTTATACGAAGAGTTAATTCCTTTGGCAAGACAGGCCTCTGGTATCGACGATGCTCTTTACGCAGGAGAAGACTTTGAATTGCTTTTTACTTTGCCTCTAGACGAAGCGCGGAAACTTAATGCTATGAAGAAAAAATTTCCTTTTTGGCCTATCGGAGAAATCGTAGAGCAAAAATATGGCTTAAGGTTAGTGGATAAAAAAGGTAAGGATAAAATATTAAAAATAAAAGGATTCCGGCATTTTTAAATTATGCAGATAATCTCAAATGCCAGGCAGGCTACTTTAAAAATAGGCAAGGCCTTAGCTAAAAAATTAAAAAAAGGCGATATCGTTTGTTTATTTGGCCAGTTAGGCTCAGGCAAGACCGTTTTAGCTAAAGGGATAGCATCGGGTTTAGGCATAGATAAGAAAGATATTATTAGCCCTACCTTTGTCTTAATCCGCGAATATAAAAAAGGGAGGCTACCGTTTTATCACTTTGATCTATATAGGTTAGCCAACCCGCGGGAAATTCTGGCATTAGGATATGAAGAATATTTAGAGGCAGGCGGTTTGGTATTGATAGAATGGGCAGATAGGTTAAAAGGTTACTTACCAGGCGAATATCTAAAGATAGAGCTTATCATAAAAAATGAAAAAAAGAGATTATTAAGGTTTTCTGCTTACGGCAGGCGTTATCAAGATTTACTCAAGGCATTTATGCAGGACATTGCAAAGAATGGTAGTTTCTAATTTCGACATATTGAAGGGTTTAACCAGGTAACCGTCAGCCCCTAATTCCATGGCTTCTTTGATAACCCTTTCTTCTCCCAAGGCAGAGGTCATAATTACCCCTATAGACTTATCCATATCTTTTATGGTTTTTAAGGCGATTAAACCGTCCATTCCCGGAAGGCGGATATCTAAAAAAACGACATTGGGTTTATTGGCCTTTACTTTCGCTATTGCTTCTTCTCCGGAAGAGGCGGTATTTACATTATAGCCTTTTCTGGAAAGATACTTTTCAATTAATTCCCTGCAGTCTTTTTCATCATCCACTGCCAAGACATTAATATTAAGCGTAGTTTCTTCTTTGATTGGCAAGGAAGCGGGCTTTTCTCTGAGTATTTTAATAATACCTTGGATAGACTGGACTCTATTTTCGTTTTCTTCTAAAATGATAAACTTGATATTTTTATCAATGGCTTCAATTTTTTCTTTAACCGCCTGATTAGCTATGTCAAATACCGTAGGGTCCACGAGAATAAAATAGGGCTTCTCTTTTTTTACAATCCCCATGAGTTCGCCAGGGGTCAATACCGTAGTCACCCTATAGCCCAAATCAGAGAGTATCTCATAGAGAATGCTGCGGGTTTCGGTATTATTATGCGCCAGTATGATATATTCAAACATAGATAAGATTATATCATTTTTTATAGGTAATGTGCAATATTTTAAAGATCTGGAGATTGACAGGCCGACTTAATGATAGTAAAATGAAGTATAATGAAAATATTGGCTATTGACACCAGCACAAAATTTTTATGCCTGGGCCTATCAGATAATACAAAAGTCTATGAATATAAATTAGAGGTATCTAGGCTGCTCTCTACGTTAATTATCCAGACCATTAAGAGGGCACTTGATAGCTTGGGTTGGAAGGTATCCGATATCGACTATTTTGCCTGCGGCCTGGGGCCCGGGTCCTTTACCGGTATACGCATTGGTGTAGCTACCATAAAGGGGTTGAGCTGGCCCTTAAATAAGCCGGTATTAGGCATAGCTACCTTAGACATATTAGCTAAAAACGCCCAATCACTAGAATCCTATATTATGCCTGCAGTAGATGCAAAAAGAGGGTTGATTTATACCAGCATCTATCAAGTCAAAAATAAAGTTTTTAAAAGAATATCGCCTTACATGCTGTTGAATGAGAAAGAATTTTTAAAAAAAATAAAAGATAACTGCGTAATCTTAGGGGATGCTGTTGATTTATATAAAGAGGATATTTTAAAAAGCAGAAAGAAGGCGGTTATTTTAGATAAGGACTATTGGTATCCGCAGGTTTTTCATATTGTTGAGCTGGCAAAGGAAAGAATCAGGGATAGGGAAAATAGCGATTCTTTTAAGGTAAAGCCAGTCTATCTTTACCCTAAAGAATGTCAGATAAGAAGCTAGGGGCCTATGGCTCTGGATTTAATATCGTTGTTTCTAATTTAGCAAAGTTAAAGGGCTTGACTAAATAGCCATTTGCGCCCAATTTCATAGCTTCTTTAATAACTTGCTCATCTGAGATTACACTAGTCATAATTACCATTATAGATTTATCAATATCTTTGATGGTTTTTAAAACAATTATCCCGTCAATCCCCGTCATTTTGATATCGAGTAATACGATATCGGGCTTGCTATTTTTTACTTTCATTATTGCTTCTTCTCCCGATAAGGCAGTATCCACGCTACAGCCCCTTCTTATAAAATAGTTTTTAAGCATTTCCGTGCACTCTTTTTCATCATCAACTATCAGGATGCTTGATTTTAAATGCACTTTTTTTGGCTCTTTAAAGGTTGATGCAGAATGTTCTTTTTCTTTCAAGACCTTAAGAATATCACGGACTATCTGAAATACGTTTTTATCGGGATCCAAGATAATAATTTTTATATTTTCATCTATCAGCCTAATTTCTTTTAATGTTTCCTCTAGCTCTGAGCCAGCGGCAGCTTGGTTTATAATTATATAGTCAGGCCTTTCGTTTTTTAATGTATCCAACAGGCCCGTATTGTTAAGGACAGTAGTTACCCGGTATCCTAAATCAGTGAGGATTTCATATAACATACTTCTTATCTCACTATTGTTATGAACGAGTATAATATATTCAAACATCTTTTCCACCCCCCTTTATAGATAAAAAAACCCCAAAGGCAAGCCTCTAGGGTTTTATCTTCTCTCTTTGACAACGCAGCCTGCTTGACATCAAAGATGTCAAGCACTGTCGCTTTGCTCCGACGCTCTGGTCGGAGTCCCGATCTTACAATCGGGACGTCCTACGATTACTCGCAGTTTGCCTTTATCAGTAGATTTAAGGATACACCTACTCTTTAATTATCTCTAATAGTAAGTATAACATATATTTAAGATAGTTTCCAGGTTAACCAACTGAATTGACATCTCAAGATAATAATAGTAAAATAAGGAACAATGAAGAAGATGTCTGCCAAATATACCGGTTACCGGCCTACCTGGGCAGAGGTTAACTTAGGAAACTTGGAACACAACTTTCAGCAGATAAAAAGGCTGCTTATCCCCCATACTAAAATCATGGTCTGCGTGAAGGCCGATGCCTACGGCCATGGTTTGGTTAAAGTATCCAGAAAGTTAATCTCTTGCGGGGTAGACTATTTAGGGGTTGCTTCTATTGATGAAGGCCTGTGCCTGCGTAGAGAAAGAATAAATACCCCCATTCTAATATTAGGGCTTTTGCTAGAAAAAGATATCGGGCCTTTATTTGATTCTAGCCTCACCCCCACTGTCTGCACCGATGATTTTGCTATTTTCCTAAATAACGCTGCCCGTAAAAGGAAGAAAATTATTAAAGTGCATATCAAGGTAGATACCGGGATGGGTAGGCTGGGTATTTTACATAAGGATGCCTTTGGATTTATCAAAAAAATCCATAAATTAAAATTTTTAGATATAGAGGGGGTATTTACCCATATTGCCTGTGCGGATATAAATAGAGAGTTTACTCTTTATCAGATCAAGATATTTAAGAATCTGCTAGCGCAGCTAAAAGAAGCAGGCATACATATTCCTTTAATTCATGCGGCAAATAGTTTGGGGGTGATTAATTATAAAGAGAGCCATTTTAATATGGTCAGGCCCGGTTTAGTAATCTACGGCCTCTATCCTAAAAGAGGCCTGGATATAAATTTAAAACCGGTATTAGCCCTTAAGACTAAAGTTATCTATTACAAAAAAGTCCCGTATAAATACGGAATAAGTTACGGGCATACCTATGTTACCAAAAGAAAGGCTACTATCGTAACTTTACCCATTGGTTACGGTGATGGCTACCCGCGTAATTTATCCAACCGCGCACCGGTTTTAATAAGGGGGAGGCGTTTTCGTATCAGCGGCCGGATATGTATGGACCAGATGATGGTAGATGTAAATGATTTTCCCGTAAAAATAGGGGATGAAGTAGTGCTTATTGGTTTTCAAGGAAGAAAAAGAATTACCGTGGAAGAATTAGCGCAATTGGCCGGGACTATTCCTTATGAAATCGTCTGCGGACTGGGAAACCGTATTCCGCGGATATATATTTAATTATTAAGGCTGTTCGAATATCAAGTATAGGCTAAGGGAAAATACGACTAAGTGGCTTAGAGAAACTGCTATCAGAGGTTCCAGGACACCGGCTTTACCCAAAGCAATACAGACTGCATTGAAAACATAATATAAGAATCCTATCGTCATTGCCAGGCCCATTGCAGATAATCCGGTTGCGCGTTTTTTCATCCTTAAGGAAAAAGGTATGCCAATAAGCACCATAATCAGGCTAGTAATGGGCATGAAATATCGTTGGTAAAGGTCAACCCTGAGGTTCCTCAAAGCTGTGCTGGCGCCGCTTTTAGATAATCTCCAGATATAATCGCTAATCTGGCTGATATTCATAAATTCCGGATTCTTCCTTTGGTTTAAGAATTCCCGTGGGGTTTCGGATATAGGCATGATTTCTTCTTCCAAATAGCGCGGCTCCTGTTTGATCTGCCCGTTTTCGTCAAAATCATAAGTAATCGCCTGATAAAATCTCCAGAGCCCATCCTTGTAGATGCCTTTGGCGGCAACTATTTTGCTGGTAAGGCTTTGATGTTGGTTGTGCTCAAGGACGACGATGCCCTCCATGGTATTTGTCGGGATGATAAATTTATTGATGAAAAAAAGCCGGTTTTTTAAGCCGTACATCGAGAGGTTTTTCACAGCTTCTTTTTCCATTACCTTTGTTGCATCCATTCCCATTCTATCCCGCATCTTTTGATTCAGGCTCCAGGAGTCCGGGACGAACCTATCGTTTACGAAAAATACGGCGACACTGATAAGGATACTGAATATAATCACGGTTTTAGATATCTGTAAGATACTCAGGCCCGATGAGCGCATGGCAATGATTTCATTATCGCGGTTTAATTTTCCGAAAGTATATAAGGTCGCCAGGATACAGGCGATAGGGGCAAGTTGCACGAAGATTACCGGGATGTAGGAAAGATAATACGGCCGTAAAATATCCATGCCCACATGCTGTTTTAAGATATCGTCTAAATTAGCAAACACGTCAATAATAATATATAGGAAAAGGAAGGAAAAGAAACAGCTAAAGAATACGCTTAATACGGATTTTAGTATATAACGGTCTAATATGCGCATAGCCTATAGGTAAGAAACGCCCCTAATATTGCGAAGATGATATTCGGCAGCCACATGGCAATTGACGGGTTAATCGTCCCGTGCAAGCTTAATCCTTGGGCGCCTATCAAAAGAAGATAATATAATCCTACGATTAAGATAGCAATACCCAGATTTATGGATTTTTCCCTCCGGCGGGTGATGATCGCTAAAGGTATACTGATGAGTATAAATATTAATGCAGAAAATGCTATGGCTAATTTTGTATGGATTTCCGTAATCAGAGGTGCCGGGTCAATATTGTCTTCTTTTAGCTTAGTGATTTCCTGTTTTAACTCCGCTATAGTCATATCCTTGGCTTTTTTTCCCACATCGTCTTTATTCTGGGCTTTGGTCACATTTAAATTCATAAAATAAGTCTTAAAATTTAGTTTGAAGAAATTAATAGGGTTTTCCGGGTCCGGTTCATCAGAGGTGCCGTCTATCAGTTTAAATTTTACCATGTTCTTTTCCGGTATAGAGATAAATTCCCCCCGTTTTGCCACAATGGTGCGGGTGGGTTTACCCTCTCCCTGCGGCTCATAGATACGCACGTTATAAAGTTTATTATCTTCAATACGGTAAATAAAGATGATATATTTTTCAAAAGAATCAATAAATATCCCCGGTTCTAAGTATGCCGTAGGATTTTTTATTCCTACTTCTACTAAGGTCTTACGCATGGCAAAGTGCGCATAAGGCACAACCGCATCGTTGAATATCACCAAGACCAGGCTTAATATTAAACCCACGATTAAAAGCGGCAATATCAGGGTAAATAAGTTTATTCCGCTTGCCTTTATCGCCACTATTTCATTATCGCTAGAGAGTCTACCCAAAGACAGTAATACTGCAGCTAAGGCTGCGATGGGAATGGTATAGGTAAGCAAGGCAGGTAGCATAAACATGAATAATTTTCCTACGCTAAAGATATCCACGCCTTTATTTATTACCAGATTTGCTATTCTCACCATGTTACCTAAAATCATAATAAAGGTAAGCACGCATAAGGCCAAAAAGAGCGGCCCGATAAATTCTCTCAAAAAATAATTTCTTAAAATTTTCATATATTAATTAGCTAAGGTCAGGACAAAAACAATATTTGCTCCGGCCTCTTTTAAAGTAAAAGCAGCCTCTGAAGTAGTGGCGCCCGTAGTAAAGACATCGTCTACCAAAAGGATGTTTTTATTTTTCATATCATGCCCGTCATCTACAAAGAAACTCTCTCTAATATTTGATAGGCGCTCTTTATCTGACAACTCCGTCTGGCTTTTGGTATTACGGATACGCTTTAAGGCGCTAGGTAATATAATTCTCTTAAATTCTGCGGCAATATAATTACTTAAAAGTTGAGCCTGGTTGAATTCTCTTTCGCGTAGCCTCATTTTATGTAATGGTATAGGAATGATAAAATCCATAAGTTCTATGGGCAGGCTGTATTCCTTAATAAAATTAATCATAAATTTGCTTAAAGGTAAGCCCAGATAATCCTTATTATTATACTTAAATTCATAAATTAATTTTTTCATTATGCCTTCATAGGCACAGGGGCTGAAGGCACGGTCAAAATAATGCTCTCTTTTTACGCAGGATGGGCAGATATTCTTCGTAAGATTATTCGCGTTTAGGTGCCTGCCGCAGCGGTAGCAAAAAGGGGGCAGGTTCCTTTTGGCCTTTTGCCAGCATTCTAGGCAGATAAAATTATCTATCGCAGCCCTGTTTTTAAGTTTAGTTTTGCAGGCATTGCAGGTGGCCGGATAAATAATCTCTGCTATTGTTTTTAACAGGCTCTGTAACATAGCTTATCAATGATAGCAATTAAATCAGGGTTTGTCAATCCTTCCACATGTAACATGTAAATGGGGTCAGAATTATTTTTTTCCTAAAAATGCGGTCAGATGAAAAAATAATTCTGACCCCATTTACTGCTGACCCCATTTACTGGCCGAACAATAGAATTGACAAGGGGCTTGGGGAATAGTAGAATAAAACTGCAATGAAAAGAGAAAATACGCAAGAACTAAAAAAGAGGTTGTTGGTGTTATTAAAGCAAAGGGCCTTCAAAAGGGGCAAGTTTGTTTTATCCTCTGGCAAGGCCAGCAATTATTATCTTGACGGAAGATTGATTACTTTAGATGCCGAGGGTGCATATTTGATAGCCAGCTTAATTTTAGATATGATAAAGAGCGATAATATTGATGCTATTGGCGGTCCGACATTAGGAGCAGATCCTATTGTAGGGGCGTTGGCCGTATTAAGCTATATCAATAAAAACCCCTTGAAGACTTTTATCGTCAGAAAAACTCCTAAAACTCACGGTATGAACCGGCATATAGAAGGCCCGGCTTTAAAGAAGGAAGAGAGGGTAGTGTTAGTGGATGATGTGGCTACTACGGGTGAGGCATTAATTGAAGCAAAACATGTATTAAGTGCCATAGGAGCAAAAATAGTAAAAGCGGTTGTTATTGTAGACAGATGCGAAGGCGCAAAGGAAAACCTGGAAAAAGAAGGCGTGCGGCTTAATTCAATATTCAAAATAGCAGATTTTGGTATTTAAATTGAGTGCAGCCGTTAATAGATGCACAAAATAATAATAGTAGTAGGCGCAGGGCCTGCCGGAATGATGGCAGCGATTCGTGCAAGCGCACTCGGCCAAGAAGTAATCCTCATAGAAAAAAATCCTTACCCCGGTAAAAAGCTGCTTTTAAGCGGCAAGGGCCGTTGTAATCTTACCAATGCCGGCGATTTAAATTCCTTCTTACAAAGATTTTCCAAAAACGGCGCATTCCTAAGAGATGCCTTCCGCAAGTTTTTTAATCTAGATTTGATGCAATTTTTCCAAAAGCGCGGCCTAAAAGTAAAGGTAGAAAGGCAGCTGCGCGTTTTTCCGGTAAGCGATAGGTCATCCAGCATCGTAAAAATATTGACCCAAGAGCTTATAAAAAATAAAGTTACATTTCTCTATAAAAATAAGATAAAGGATGTA
>Ga0154682_103_pt3 | contig 15179 bp, 11 predicted proteins | sample Rifle2008BG13ft_FD_116111 | JGI IMG/M metagenome (GOLD analysis project Ga0154682, IMG submission 116111) | Omnitrophica WOR_2 bacterium RBG_13_41_10
CTTACCCCTTTTTCTACGGCATGATTTAAAAATTCTGCGGTTTCTTTTCCCATGCCGAATTTACCGGATTTTAAATTTTCCCCTACGTCCTCTGAAGTCTCACCCTGAAAGGCAATCTCAAAATCATGGATTATGCCTGCGCCGTTTAAACAAATACAGTTGATAACTTTCTTTTTTACTAACTCAATCAAAACCGGATTAAGGCCGCATTTTATCACATGGGCGCCGGCCATAAAAATAACTGCTTTTTTCTCATCTTTGGCCTTTACTATTGCCTCAACTATGGCGCGTAGGTCCTTTGCCTTTAATATGTTAGGTAAGCTGGCAAGAAATTGAGAAAAACCCTGGCCCTTAGCAGGGGCTTTAGCAAAATCTGCCTTATTCACCTTGCTGTGCCTTTGCCTGATAGAATATGTTTTTATCTGGTTTAGATTAATCATACGAACTTACGAGTTTAGCATAAATCTAGGATTAAATCAACTTAATTTTGTGCTCATTTTAGCGGGTCCTGTCTTGGTTTGTAAATGGGGTCAGAATTATTTTTTCCTAAAAATGCGGTCAGATAAAAAATAATTCTGACCCCATTTACCCATTTACTGTTAGCTTATTCTTTCAAAATTGAATCTGCTACATTCACTACGTCTTCTACAGTGATTGCCTTTAGACAGGCGAATTCTTTGACACAGTTATGGGCAAGGCAGTAGATGCAGCCTACTTCTTTATGTAATACCCGGTCTTTTTTACCGACGGGCCCCCAACGCTTGGGGCTTAAGCCTTTTTGATTTCTGCCAAAAATAGAGATTACCGGCGTACCTACGGCTGAGGCAATATGCACCGGCCCGGAATCATTGGAAATAAACAACCGGCATCTTTTAAGCACGCTAGCTAATTGGCTGATAGAAGTTTTACCGGATAAATCAATCACGGCATGGCGCATATTTCTGGCTACAACTTTAGCATAAGCAATATCTTTGGGTCCGGCAATAATTAATACCTTAAAACCATGCTCATCAATCAACCTATCAGTTGCCTGGGCAAATCTTTCCTGCGGCCAAATCTTAGAAGGACAACTGGCGCCCGGATGTATAGCCAAAAGCCGATCCAATTTATCTATTTTTTCCTGATCAAATAAATCTTCAACCCATTTTTCCGATTCGGCTTTTATGGGTATAAATATATTCTTATCCTGTCCCTTAATACCCAAATGCCCCAATAAATCTAAAGAATATTCTAACTCGTGTTTCTGGCCGAGCTGCTTGGTATGTTTTACCCTGTCGGTAAGTAAAAAACCAAACTTTCTGTCATAACCGAGCCTCCTGGGGATCCCGGCAAAAAAAGTAACCAGGTGTACACGGTTAGTCGGATGCAGAATAACTGCTAATTCAAATTTCCTTTTGCTTAAAAGAAAAGAAAATTTTACGGAACTTAACCAACCCTTATGCCGGTTGTCTTTATCATAAATAATTACTTCATCTAAATAGGGGTTGCCTTCTATTATTTCTTTGGCGTAGGGGCCAACCATCATCGCGATATAAGCCTGAGGGTAAGTTTCTCTTATGGCCTTAATCACCGGGGTAGATAAAAGTACGTCTCCGACTCTGTCTGTACGTATAATTAATATCCTTTGAAAAGCAAAAATACTCGGTACTCGGTACTCGGTACTCGGTACCAATATGTCCCTTACCCCTCTTAATACGTCCTCTACTTTTATCACTCCCAGACACTTTGGCGTAGCGAATCTACACTGTGCCTCTTCGCAGGGCCGGCAAAACAAATCTTTTTTTATTACAATGGATACATCTGACCAAGGGCCGTATTTTCCCTCATCGGTGGGGCCAAATATTGCTACGGTCGGGGTATTGAGGTAACCGGCCATATGTAAAACTGCGCTATCATTAGTGACAACAAGGTTAGCCTTCTTGACGACACAGGCTAGTTGCGCGATATCGGTACACCCAGTTAAATCTAATATGGGGTTTTTAAGATTATCGGTAATATATTTATTAACAGTTAAATCATTCTTATCGCCGACTAAAACAACCCTTACCTTTAAGTCTTCTATTAAAAGGGATGTTAATTTTACGAATTTCTCTTTGGGCCACCTCTTGGTGTGGCTTCTGGCTCCGGCAGATACCACGATAATTTTACTATCCTTATTGATACCGCTATGGCTCAATAAATTATCTAAGGCTACTCTATCGGATACCTGCGAGAAAAAAAACTTGCTCTGAATATTCTTTAGCGAGCTGGCGGGTTTTCCAAGAGCCGAGATTACCCTGTAAAGATGTTGCTGGCTCATATGTTTGATATATTTTGGCAAACGCAAGAAAGGCGAAGTTTTAAATTTAGCAGGGAGCATGAGCCCAAAGAAACTATTACGCAAGTCAACAACTACATCAAATTTTTCTCTTTTTAGCTTATGGAACAATGCTATTTTTTCCTTTAATCCAGAGTGTTTGTCGAAAATAATAAGCTGGTGTATTGCCGGGTTATTTTCAAATATGTCTTTTGCGCGGGGTCCTGCCATTACCGTTATAAAACTATCCACAAAACTTTCCCTTAAGTAATCTAATGCAGGCAAACTTAATAGGCAATCGCCAATATTGCTTAAAGTAATAAAGAGAATTTTATTAATTTTTTGCATATTCTATTTTTTTAATAATTTTACCCCGTTAGAAAACCCCGTCCTTTCTAACGGGGTTTACCTGCTCTAAAACTTCATCTACCGTCACGGCCTTCATGCACCGATTATCTTTGCAATCCACCACATAACAAGGTATTTTACATCCTATATCTTTTGATATGATAGTGACATTTTTATCCGGGTAAGGGCCAGTGATTGCGCAAGAGGTTGGCCCAAAAATAGCGATTATTTTTTTGCTACCGACGGCATTAGCAATATGCAAAGGCCCGGTATCGGCAGTAACAAATAAATCTAACTTTTGAGAAAGGCTGGCAAATTGTTTTAAATTAAAAATATTGCAGGCGATAATAGGTTTTTCTTTCATTAAATGCTGTATATCTTTAACTAAAGCCATATCTTGGGGGCTGCCGGTAATTATCACTTTAGCGCCAAAATCACAAATTAAGCGATCTGCCAATATCGCCCAATATTCCCTAGGCCAACGCTTAGGCAGCCAATTACCCCCGGGATTTATCCCTACTAAGAAATCTTTTTCATCTATCGCCTGCTGACGCAAGAAATCATGGATAATTTTTTTATCGTCTTCGCTGGTAAAAAAATCTAAGGCCCTATCCTCAACCCTTAGGCCTGCCTTTTCAATAATTCCTAAATAATAATCGATGCGGTGGCAGGAATTTTTTAAAGGGGGTGTAATTTTCTCAGACAAAAATAAAGAGCGCTTCTTGGTATAATATCCTATTATCTTAGGGACCCTGGCAAGCCGGCAGATCAGTGCCCGGGTAAAGGAACGGTGCAAAATAAATGCGGTATCAAATTTTTTATGTCTTAAAAATTTAACGAAAGCGAATTTTGCTAAGGTGCCTTTGTGCCTGTCTTTTTCATCGTAGATTATTATTTCATCAAGATAAGGATTGTCTTTTAAAACTAAGTAACAACGGCTGGGTATAATACAGGCGATATAACTATCTGGATAATTATGGCGTATATTCCTGATACAGGGGGTAGAAAATAAAACATCCCCTAGCCAATTGACATTAAAAATAAGGATGCGCTTGGCATTTATTTTTGGTTTAAGCATTGCTGATAAAACCTCTCGGTTTCTTCAATCATTTTTTCTTGGCGGAACTCATCGCTAATAAAACTGCACCCATAAGCAGCTAGAGATTGCGCCTTGCCAGAATCCTCTAATAATTCTATTATACTGGCGGCAAGCCCTTGGACATCTGCGGGTTTAACCAATAAACCGTTATATCCATGCCGGATTAAAGTTTTGATCCCCCCCACATCTGAACCGATAACCGGTAAGGCTGCTGCCATGGCCTCCATCAGGCTTAGGCCTAATCCTTCCTTTAAAGAAGGTAACACAAATAAATCCATGGCCATTAATGCCTGACAGGTATTATTAACCGTCGGGATAAGAAAAATATTTTTTTCTAATCGTAAATTCCTGATCAGGCCAAGCAAGTTTTCTTTGGTTTTACCTTCTCCTATAATTACCAGCTGCGCATTAGGAATTTTTCCTAAGACGATTTTCATGGCTTCGATAAGATAGCTATGCCCTTTTTCTAAAGACAAACGGGCGATTGTTCCTACCACAGGGCCGTTACCCAACCCCAGCTCTTTTTTAATTTCACTTTTTGCTTTTTGCTTTTTACTTTTGAATTTTTCTACATCTACTCCGCTATGGATAACGGTGATTGCTTGGCTTTTGACGCCAAGGTCAAGAATTAAGTGGTCTTTTACCGCTTCGCTGATGGCTATTACTTTATTGCCCCATCCGGGAAAAATCCGGCGAAATAATCTCTTCTTAAAAAAACCGTGACAGGTAGAAATATGCCTTACCCCTGTTGTTCGGTGTAAAAGCCAACCTAAAATTTGCGTAGTCCTGGTATGGGTATGGATAATATCGATACGGTATTTTTTTATCAGCGGCAATAATTTAATTAGCGATAAAAAAATCTTGGGGCTGGCCTCTGATTTTGTCTTTATAGGTATGGCTAGATAAACTATCTTCCCCCTGATAAAATCTTCCAGGCGCTCTCCGCCGCTAGATGCAACATATACCTTATGGCCCTTTGTCCTTAAACCCCTGGCCAAAGTAAAAACGTAGCTAGTGATCCCGCCTACATTAAGGTGATTGGTGATATATAATATATTCATACTCACTTTGCTAATAATTTATCAAGCGCTTCCAAGACTTCCTGATGACTTATCATCTGCATACACTTTTTGGATTTACATTTTGGCTTATAGCAGGGGCTGCAGGACAAATCTTTTTTTATCACTATGCAGTTCTTTACGGGTGCAATGTGGCGCCGGGGATCCGTCGGCCCAAACAGTCCAATAAAAGGGGTGCCTACCGCTGCTGCAATGTGTAAAGGAGCTGAATCAGGGGAAATATAGGCGCTGCACCTTTTGATTAAAGCCGCTAATTGATTGACCGTAGTTTTACCACAGGCATTGATGGGTTTGGCAGACTTCAAGGAACTGATTAAAATATTTGCGTCATCTAGGTCTTTTTCCGATCCGGTAATGATTACGCGCATATCTAGGCGCGATAATTCTTCGCATAATCTGGTAATGTAAGATAAAGGCCAATTCTTGGTTAACCATTTTCGGCTGGCACTAATATTTATTCCCACAAATCTTTGATTTTTACTTACCCATTCGCTGCTAAATAATTCTTCTATATAATTCTGATCTCCCAGAGCAGGCCATAGCTCTAAATTAATTCGATCGAATTCTATCCCCAACATTTTTAATATCCTAAACTGATGGGTCAAAGGGTCGATAATGGGTTTTTTGTCTTTAATGCGGTAGTTAAGCAAAAAACCGAATTTTTTATCGTAACCATAACGCTCTAAGGCTAAAGATAAACGGGAAAGAAGATGGCTTCTTTGGTTATTTTGTAGGTCAACTACCTTATCAAAATATTTTTTCCTTAAAATAGCGCCTAACCCCAATAACCCCTTTAATCCTTTATCTTTATTTTTAAAATCGCACACTAACAGTTCATCTATATAGGGGCAGCCTAAAAGCACCTCTTTACATTCATCGCTTACCAATAGACTAATTTTATAATGGGGTAAGGGGAATTTCTCCCTGATTGCCTTAATAGCATTAGTAGATAAGATAATGTCGCCTAAGGAGCTAAATTTAATAATCAAAATCTTAAAATTTTCTAAAGCATCTTTATAAACCCCAAGAGTGCTCTTAAACATAAGTTCCAAATTATATTTTTCTTTTACTTTCTCCAGGGCGCTCTCGGACAATCGGCGTGCCAGAGCCGGATCTTTAAATATTTTTATGGTTGCCTCGGCTATGGCGGTATGGTCTTCCGGAGAAACCAATAAGCCGGTTTTTCCCTCTTCAATTATATCGACTATACCACCTACCTTGGTGGCTATTACCGGTACACCCGCTGCCTGAGCCTCGATGATTACCCTGCCAAATGCCTCCTGTGTTGTAGTAGGCACCACCAACAAATCTAAATGTGCTAAAATTGCAGGAATATCTCTTTGGGTCCCTAAAAATTGAGTATTATGCCAAAGGCCCAGCCTCTTTACTAAAACCTGTATCTGTTCTTTATATCCCTGACGCGAACTTGGGGCATCTCCGATAATCCAAATTTTAAGTTGCGGTATGGTCCTTGAGGCCCTGGCCATGGCTTTGATAAAATGTAAGTGGCCTTTTATAGGGGTCATTCTTGCGATCATACCGACGTTAAACTCTTTTTTTCTTTTTTTATCCGGGCTTAAATATTTAAACCTCTCTAAATCTACGCTGCGCGGTATCAGACGTATACGTTCGTGCGCAACAGAAAAATCCTCTATCATATGCCGGGCGATAACATTACTTAAGACAATCACGCGCTTAGCCCAACCCATAACATAACTAAAAATATGCTTACTATAATAACCGTGACAGGTAGTAATAAAAACGCATCTGGTTTTGCGGCAGGCAAAATAAGCAATCCAGGCAGGAACCCGGGAACGGGCATGCACAATATCAATCTGTTCTTTTTTAATTACCTGGGCCACCAGGGGAACTGTTTTAATCATAGTAAATAAGGATTTTTTATTAACCGACAGTTGGTAGTGTACGGCGCCGGAAGATTCTAGCTCCCTAACCAAATCTCCTCCGGCGGAAACCACTATTGCCTTGTGGCCTGCGCGCACTAAATATTTCGCCAGATCCAACGTCCCTGTCTCAACTCCGCCTACGTTAAGTTCCGGTAATATCTGTAATATATTCATTCTATAGTAATTTTTTTATTGCCTCTGATACGGCAAAATTATCTTTCAGCGATTTTACTTCCGGCTTTCTCTGCCATACCCCTTCAATCGTCATGGATAAATCTCTAGGTGAAGAAAGATAAATATATTTTTTCCGGGCCATATGGTTTAAAAAATCATTATGCCTTCGGCTGACTCTAGCCTTTAAAACAATAACATAGCGGCCGCTAGAGGCTGCCTCGGAAATCATGGAGATACTCTCCGGAGAAACAATAATGACCTCACTAAGAGCCAATATCCCGCCTACTGCTTCCGGAATATTATTTTCATTAGCAACAATAAGCAGCTTACATCGGGGATAATCCGCGAATTCTTTCTTTATCAGGCTTGTTATTGCACTTGGGGTACGGCGCGAGGTAGTAATAAGAACTTCAGCATCATGCGCTTCTAAAAAGCCCTTGGCCTGCTGAATCACTTCCTGCATCAGCTCTAGGCTTAAATGAAAATCTTTGCTGTCCCCTCCGATTAAGATACCTAATACCAGAGACTTGGTTATTTCTAGCTGCGGTGCTATCTTATCTAGGCAGGAATCTAAGTAAGTTTTATTGATTGTGTTTAGCGCTCCCACAGTCACTACAACATTTTTTCTTACCGGCGGCTGGTCATGCCTAGGTATAATCGCTAAATCAAATCTGTCTACGCTTAAAACAGAAGGCTTCATAATTATAATCGATTTAGCAAAATTTTCTCTTGCTATAATAAAATTAACCGTGGCCAAAGAGGAGCCGCAGGCTATCACTAAATCGGGTTTTATTTTTATCAAAGCATCATAAGTTTCTTTTTTTAAGAAAGCATTCAGGCACCACAGGCACCCTTGGCAACTGTATTTACCGCTTAAAATGCTGCTTATATTCAGGGAAAAACGGGAAAATTTATTTTTAAATTTTACCTCAATGGTTTCTACTTCTATTGTAGCATCGTTATTCCTAAGCTCCTCCTTAATTATTTTAACTAACCCTTGGGATTGCCTTAAATGCCCGGTTTTCCCATCGTTTAAAATTAAGATTTTTTTCTTTTTAGCATACTTCCATATTTTATAGGCCCAGAAATATTCTTTAGGATACCTTAAAATAAAACTTTCGAATATACGCACTAACCGTTGGAGGTTATGGTGTATATCTAAGTCCTTCTGCGTTGTTTTTTTAATTTCAAAAGGCTCCCCTACGATAATATTTACATAGGGTCCTTTGGTTCGGTTAAAAAAACAGGGAATTATCGTTGTGCCGTATTTTAAGGCTAATTTTACTGCGCCCTGCGCCATGGAGGAATCTTTGCCGAAAAATTCTACCAGAATTCCCATCTTGCCCCCCTGGTCAACAGTCATGCCTATGGCTTCATTATTTTTCAGTACCTGAATCAGCTGTCGGGTCTGATTTTGCCTTTGGATTAATCTATAACCGCTGTGTATACGATAGGTGTTAAGTAATTTATCCATGCGCGGGTGCCTCTGGTCCCGGACAAGCAGACTAAAAGGAAACCCCAAATGCGCACAGATCACATTAGTAAGCTCCCAGCTCCCCGCATGCACCCCTAAAAGAATTACGCCTTTACCTTTTCCAAAGGCTTTTTCTATGTTCGCCAACCCCTCAAAACTAATGTACCTATCCATATATTGCTGATTAATCAAAGGGATAAAAAATATTTCTATAAGATTCTGTCCGAATGAACGGTAGAATTGACGGGTGAGTTTTTTAAGCTGGTGGGGAGATAATTTGTCCGCAAAGGCTACTTTAATATTGGAATAGGCGATACCACGGTGTTTTAAATCAAAACAATAGAATAAATCACCTAGCCTTTCTCCAAAAAAAAGGCTAACTGAGAAAGGTAATCTTCTAAATATCGGGCCTAATAGCCTAAGCAGGAAATAACCCAGCCAATCTGTGAAATAATCTTTCTTCATCTTTTGGCACCGCCAATTCAATACCTAATACTAAAATAGGCAACATCTTGGAGTCCAGGCCCAATAGCGAAATCCTGGCTGCATCTTTTTCCGTAGTAATAATAGTGTGTATATTTTTCTTTTGGGAATCCTGGGCTATTTTATCTAAATCCTGTTGTAAATAGCTGTAGTGGTCGCCAAATTTAAAGGATAGGCCGACATTTATCCCCATACCCATAATCATACTTTCAAAAGAATCAGGGTCTCCGATACCGCAAAATAAAGCAACTGTTGCCCCTTTTAAATCTTGCATTCTTGATAGCTCTTTTTTGTCGGTGAGAGCATAAAACCCTACCGGCTGATGAATCGATTCTATCACCAAGGCTTTTGCATTAAGGGAATTTAACCGGTCTTTTATCTCCTGAAAATCCGGATTAAGGTTGGTTTTAGTCAAGATAAAAATATCCGCGCGTTTTAGCGCAGATAAAGGTTCGCGCAATATTCCCCGGGGCAGCAAATGCTGATTACCGAAGGGACAAGTGACGTCAATAGCCACTATCTCTAAATCCTTCTTGATCCGCCACTGTTGAAATCCGTCATCTAAAATAACAGCTTTTACCTGGTAATCACTTATGGCACGTTCTGCCGCACGCACCCTATCTGCATCCACGATTACGGGAATATCGCCTAAATTGCGTTTTAACATCAGCGGCTCATCCGGTGTTTTATAACCCCTGCTTAATATCGCGCTCTTTAAGCCTTTTTCCTTAAGAAACTTAGCGATAAACTCTACAAGAGCAGTCTTGCCTGTCCCCCCCAAGGTAATATTACCGACGCTGATTACTTTACAATCTAGGCGCTTAGGGTTAATACTATAACGCCATATTAATACCTTAACTATTAAGCCATATATAAGCGAAAGGATAAAAAGCAACACTTTTAATAGGCCGGCAATAAAACCGTTATCTCTATCTGTAGCTAAATTATATAAATAATCTAGGGACATGAGTTACTCCTGACTAATCATCTGTGGACGATAGCGACAGGTTTCTTTCGATAAATTCGATTAGTTTTTCTTGGACCGAGGGCGAAATATGAGAAAACTCTACCCCCATGCCGGGGTAGTGATGGGGTTGCACCTGTTTATCCGGTAACCAGACCACCTTTGCTTCCAATTGGATTTCTTGCTGCTTGGGAGGGAGCTTAAGGCTTAAGATAACCTCATCTCCCAACTTAAATTTATCACAGCCGTAAATATACGCGCCGATTGCACTTAAGTTTAAAACATCCAGCCTTAAACATTCCTCCAGCTCTTTATTATGCTTGACCTTCAATTCTATCTTAATATCAATAGGCAGGCGCTTAAATCTGCGGCGCAGCTGCATTTTCTTTATATTTTCTATGACTTTATCCTCCTTAAAGCTGTCTATGGCTAGCTCCTCCGTGGCATAAATATCAATAACCCTATCCAGGCCGGCAACGGAAAATACCCCCTTAAGATGCACGGGTATACCGCTAAACTTCATCCTGCCGTTATTGTTCATAACTTCTTTATAGGCAATCACTATCACTGAAATCCCCATATAATCAACCAGCTCCACTTCTTCAAAGTTACAAAGAATATCGTAATAACCGTCGCGCAGGCACTGCCCTACGACTTCAATCAGGCCGGCGGAATTAACGTCAATAGAGCCGCATAAATCCAGTATTACGATATTGCCCTTACGCCTTGCTTTTATCTCCATAATACGGCTTATTTTACTTTAAATTATAGCCTAAAGCAATGAATAAATTCAGCCCTTGCAAAGTTTATAAAGATGGGGCTGGGGCCAAAAGACGTAAAATGGATAAAAAATATCGTCTTAATCGCCGAGTGGATAATCGTGCCTTGGATGCCCAGACCAGGCTTTTATTGGGAAGGTATATGCAATTTCAGACTACGAGGAAGTGGCGTAAGAAATAATATATTTTATATTTCTTTGGGTGGCGCCCTGATTATTCAAAATCAAATCTTTGCCCCGCCAGCCTAACTCCATAGCTTCTTGGGGATTATTTAAAAGTTTTGTCAGTGCTGTTTTTAACTCTTCTTTATTATTTATTAACAGCACTGCATGGCTTTCTAAAAATAAATCCGCTATATCACGAAAATTAAACATATACGCTCCGATAATGACGGGCTTTCCTAAAGAAACGGGTTCCAAAATATTGTGCCCGCCTTTTTTCACCAGGCTACCCCCTACGAAAACAATATCGGCAATGTTATAGAAAGATAAAAGTTGGCCTATGGTATCTAAAATAAAGACTGCCGGCTTACTCGCTTCTTGACTGGTTAAGCTCCCTTGAGAACTAACTCGAAGCGGTAGGAAATCAAATTTAGTAATTAAATTATTTATCTGCGCTGCCCGTTCAGGATGGCGCGGGGCAATAAGCAGTTTTAAATCAGGAAATTTAGCCAGGAGCTCTTTATAGGCCTCTAAAATAATTTCTTCTTCGCCAGGATGGGTGCTACCCGCTACAAAAAGTTTCTCTCTAGATTTAAGCCCTAATTTAAGCTTATCATCTGTGTGGTCTTTTTTATCATCTCTGTCATCTTTAATATCAAACTTCATATTACCTGTTATCTCTATTTTATTTTTATCCACCCCTAAGGAAATTAACCTTTGGGCATCAACCTTGGTCTGTACGCAAAAAAGACTCACCTTTCTTAAGAAAGGCCTGATGAAAAAGCTTATCAGGCGATACCCTTTAAAGGAGCTATCGGAAATTCTGCCGTTGACTATAATTATGGGAATGTTTTTTCTTTTTAGATAAGAGATGAGATTGGGCCAGAGTTCTGTTTCGGCAATGATAAAAAGACAAGGATTTATTCTGTTGATCACAGGCTTTAGACAAAAACTTAAGTCTAAAGGTAGGTAAGTCACAAAATCGCACTTTTTAGCTAATGTCTTGGCGATTTTATTTCCGGTAACAGTAACCGTAGATATTACAAATGCCTTATTCGCTAGGTTGGCCCTTAGTTTTTCTAATAAGCCTCTCATTGCCATGGCCTCACCCACGCTTACCGCATGTATCCAAATAGGCCTATTTAATTTTAGCTCCTTAGGCAATATTCCTAAACGCCGCAAAAAATCTTTATGGAATTTCCTCTTGAATAAATATACAGGCAGGTAAATTATTGCTATAACTAAAAATATTAAGTCATAAATTATAAACATAAGAAATTACGCCCGCGGATGCGCCTTATCATATACGCTTTTTAACCTTTCGGTTGTTAAATGGGTATAGATTTGCGTGGTGGAAAGATTAGCATGGCCCAATAACTCCTGGACACACCGTAAGTCCGCCCCCCGATTTAAAAGGTGGGTAGCAAAAGAGTGCCTGAGAGTATGCGCTGATACCCCTTGTTTTATACTGGCCAGGCGCAGGTATTTTGTAACTATATTCCTGATGCCCCTAGTAGTAATACGCTTGCCGTTTTTATTTAAAAAAATCGCCTCGGTTTGTTTTCTTTTTTTTTCTAAATAAGCCCTGATTGCCGCAATAGCTATCTCTCCTATCGGGACAATGCGTTCTTTTTTACCTTTACCCATCACCTTAACTATGCCGCCGATAATATCTAAATCTTCGCCGTTTAACCCGGCAAGCTCCGATATCCTCATTCCCGTACTATAGAAAGTTTCCAGTATCGCCCTATCGCGCAGGCCTCTTTCATCTTTAGATACGGCTGACTCTAGAAGCTTGGCGACTTCTCCTTCGGTTAAAAAAGAAGGCAGGTGTTTATCCATTTTTAGAGTAAGCAGGCTTGCGGCAGGATTGGTCTTGATATAGCCTTCGCGGGTTAAGAATTTAAAAAATGACCTTAAGGTAGAGATATGCCGCACGATGGTCCTATTGTTTAAGTTTTTCTCTTTTAAAAATGCCAGGTATTTTCTTAAAGTGAGGTAATCTATTTTTTCTATCTCTTGGTCGCTGATAAATTTCTTAAAATCCTCTAAATCTAAATTATAATTTAAAATAGTATGCTGCGAATAATTCTTCTCTATTTCTAGGTATCGGATGAATTTTTCGATTTCCCTTTGCATATTTTATGCCGGTTCTTTATCTTGGTCTTGAGGCAAATTCTTAGAGATAAAATTGCATTTGGGATAATTGGAGCAACCGAAGAAAAAACCCCGCCGGGAACGGCGTTCAATCAGCTCTCCGCCGCAACCAACCTCAGGACATTTTACGCCGCTGGTAATGGATTTGGCGAATTTACACTGCGGAAAGCCAAAACAGCTTAAGAATTTACCCTTGCGGCCCCATTTAATCACCATAGGCTTACCGCACTGCGGGCAGGTTTCATTGGTAGTAAGCACCTCTTTCTTGATATTCGCCTGTGCATAATCCAGGCTGGCCTTAAAAGGCTGGTAAAATTCTTCTAATATTGTAGTATTATTGAGCCTGCCTTCTTCTACTTCATCAAGCTCTTCCTCCATATGGGCGGTAAACTTTACGTCCATAATCTTAGGAAAATAATTTACCAAAAGGTCGCAGACTTTAGAACCTAACTCCGTAGCATAAAAATAACCCCTCAGGCGCCGCGCATAGTCACGCATCACCAAGGTCTGTATTATGGGCGCATAGGTAGAGGGCCGGCCAATACCTTCTTCTTCCAGTTTTTTCACTAGAGAGCTATCGGAGTATCTTGCAGGGGGCTTGGTGAAATGTTGCGAAGGCGATAAATTCACTAAATCCAAAATTTCATCTTTTTCTAGCGCCGGGATAACATTTTTTTCTTTATCAAGCTCATTATGATTATAGATTTTAGCAAAGCCGTCAAAAATAAGGGTGGAACCAGAAGCAGAAAACAGGTATTTACCAACGGCTATATCCACGGTAGTAACGGAGTAACGGCTGGGGGTCATCTGACTGGCAATAAAACGGCGGTAAATTAATTCGTATAATTTATATTGCTCCTCATTCAGATATTTAGCAATGCCCTCCGGAGGTTTGGCAATAAATGTCGGCCGGATAGCTTCATGCGCTGCCTGGGCATGCTTTTTTAATTTGTAGGTATTGGGCTCTTTGGGTAAATAATCCTTCCCGAATTTTTTTAAAATATGGCTCCTTACTTCTTTTAGTGCTTCTTCGGCAACGTGCGTAGAATCGGTACGCATGTAAGTGATAAGGCCGATAGGATTATCATCTCCAATATCTATACCTTCATAAAGCTGCTGGGCTACAATCATAGTTTTTGTAGCATTAAACCTTAATTTATTAAATGCCTCCTGCTGTAATGTGCTGGTAATAAAAGGGGGGTCGGCATAACGCTTTTTTTCTTTGGTATTTATATCCAAAACCTTGAAAGTATTATTTTTGATGTCTAAAACGATATCATCAGCCTGCTGTTTATTTTTTATTTCTGCCTTCTCTTCGGATATCTTTACTAATTTGGCCATAAAAGAGCTCTGTACTCTGTACTCTGTACTCTGTACTTTCTTTAATTCTGCTTCAATCTCCCAATACTCTTGAGGGATAAAATTATTAATTTGGCGTTCTCTTTCTACGATTAACCTTAAGGCTACTGACTGTACTCTGCCAGCACTCAAGCCCCGGGCAATTTTTTTCCAAAGTAATGGGCTTAAAAAATACCCCACTACCCTATCTAAAATTCTTCTACCGGCCTGTGCCTCCACCATATTTAAATCAAAATCCCGCGGCTGGACAAAGGCGTTCTTTAACGCAGATGGCGTAATCTCATGAAAAACTACCCTAAGAACTTTTTTATTCTTAAAAATCTGATTCTTAATATGCCAGCCGATAGCTTCACCTTCCCTGTCCGGGTCAGTAGCCATATATATTTTATTTTTGCCTTTGGCTTCTTTTTTTAGAAGCTCCAGTACTTTTTTCCTGCCGGGGATAACTACATAAGAAGGCTGAAAATTCTTCTCCACATCCACCCCTAATTTCTTCTGAGGCAAATCTATGAGATGGCCCATGGAAGAGACTACTAAAAAATCATTACCTAAAATTTTACTTAATGTCTTGGCTTTCGTCGGGGATTCCACTATTACTAAGTTTTGCTTTTTCATTTAAGAGGCCCTTATAAATTGTTTTCCCGGAAGCTGCCGGATTAATTTTCTTAATTGTAGCCGTAAAATAATATCGGCGACAGTGGTAAAATCTAAACCTGCCTTTTCTACGATTTCATCAAAAGATATGGCTCTATCGGATACCAGATCGTACAAATTGCGCTCTTGCGTACAAAGCTCATTCTTGGGCATTATTTTTGCATCATTGTTTTTTCTCTTTTCTGTAAAATTCTCGTTAAGGATAAGATCTAAATTTAATTCCTGTAATATATCGCTAACATCAGATA
>Ga0154682_103_pt1 | contig 15038 bp, 16 predicted proteins | sample Rifle2008BG13ft_FD_116111 | JGI IMG/M metagenome (GOLD analysis project Ga0154682, IMG submission 116111) | Omnitrophica WOR_2 bacterium RBG_13_41_10
CCTAACCGTCCTCTTAACTTATCCAAGGCGCCCGAAGTAACCTCCCAATAGGCGTATATCCACCAGGGATCGCGCACCTGTAGTATAATTTTATCCTCACCGTAACCAGCGGGCAAGTCTTGGGGAATAGGCCTATAAGGCCGGGCTATTTCGGCATGAGAAAACTTTGCCTTCTCTATCATTACCTGCTGTGTCCCGAAAACTTCTTCTTTTGTTGGCATAGAGGCCAAAATTTTTTTTCGTGGACGAGAAATCCTTTTTACTATTTTTGATGATATCCGGCGAGTCTTCTTAATTTTCATTTTTTTTCTGCGTGCGACTGTCATCTTACTACCCCCTTTTAGCAATAAAAAAGGGGACGGTATCCCCTTTTCTTTAAAAAGCTTTTGCTCCTTGCCCACCTCTTTTTATATCATTTTTTCTGTTTTGCTGCCTTATTGGCTGCCAGCGCTTCTCTTAGGCTCTTCTCTAAAGCCTCTTTAAGTTTATTTACCTTCAGAAGCTCATCCTGCAGGCTCTCATTTACCAGATCTTCTTGTTTTAAGTCATCTTTTGTGGCTTGGTGCGCTGCTTTTTCTTTCTCTAATTCCTGGGTAGCGGTATTAGCTTTATTCTCTAACGCTGTTTTTTCCTGCAAAAATTTATTTAATTTTTCTTCGGAATCTAAACGCAATCTCATTTCTTTGTCGAAAGCAGCTTTATTGTGATTCGCCCTAGCGCAGGAACCTACCGTACTAATAAAAAATATGGCAGTTAATATCACCAATATCAAAATAACCCTATTCTTTAAGTTCTCTTCCATATGAATACCGCCCCCTAGCTTCTCTAAAAGATTAGCCATCTATTACTTTAGGTTTTCTACTGGTTCTTTGAGAGTTTTCTGCTCGACCTTCTTTGCGTCTTTGGCCTTGGTAAGTTGCGGCAAAATTACAATTTCTACTCTGCGATTTAACTTACGGTCCTCTCTGGTGTCATTTGAGGCTACGGGGCTATATTCACCGTAACCGATAGCAGATACGCGCTCAGGAGAAATCCCATCTTTATCAACGAGATAATGTAAAACGCTTAAGGCGCGCGCAGTGGATAATTCCCAGTTTGATTTCCAAGAAGAATACTGTATTGGCACATTATCGGTATGGCCTTCAATACCGACATTTAACTGGGGGACATCTTCTTTTAAAACACCGGAAACTTTATCTAAAATCGCATATCCTTCGGATTTAATCTTGGCTTTCCCGGAGTCAAATAAAACATCTCCCACAACCGTAATCACCAAACCCTTTTCCATCATCTGTAACTTTACTTGTTTATCCAGAATTTCCTGGTTAAGCTTGCTTTCCAAGAGGCCCCTTGCCTGGCTTAATTCATCTATTTGGCGGGACAACTCTTCGATTTTTTGCACATCCGAACGCCTGCCTTTTTGAAAAATAAAGGTACAGCCGGCTAATCCTAAACATAGTAACGTGATCAGGGTAATTTTACTTAATATTGAGATTTTCATATTTCCTCCTATTATGTTCATAGACAAGTTTGAACTATAACACAATCACCAAATTTAGTCAAGAAGTTTTAAGCTATCTAAAAATGGTCTCTTCCCTTGAGGAGCCGACTGAAACTATAGAAACACCCACCCCAAGAGAATCTTCTAATTCCGATAAATAATTCTTGGCGTTGGCCGGTAAGTCTTTGAAGTGCCTAACATTACTAACAGAATCCTCCCAACCCGGCATCTCTTTATATACGGTCCTGGCATTCTCCAGCACTTCTAAATCATGAGGGAATTCTTTAAATAGCTTTCCTTTATATTTATAGGCTGTGCATATCTTTATTGTTTTTAAGCCATCCAGTACATCTAATTTCATTACTGCCAGTTCCGATATGCCGTTTAAAATTACCGCTTCTCTCACCATTACCAGATCAAACCAACCGCACCTGCGCGGCCGTCCGGTAGTTGCGCCGAATTCATTGCCCTTTTCCCTGATAAATTTATCAAAGGCCGGTGTAAATTGAGCAGGAAACGGCCCTTCACCTACTCTGGTAGTATAGGCCTTTGCTACCCCTATAATCTTATTTAATTTTATGGGAGCAACTCCAGTGCCGATACAGGCTCCTCCTGCGGTAGCTGAGGAGGAAGTAACAAAAGGATAGGTTCCAAAATCGATATCTAAGAATGTCCCTTGCGCTCCTTCAAAAAGAACATCTTTATCCTGCCCTATTACTTTATTTAATAAAAGGTGGGTGTTAGAGATGTATTTAGAGAGGGTTTTGCCGTAATGCAAATATTCTTTATAAATGCTCTGGAATTTAAACCCGGGGTGGCCATAAACTTTTTCCAGTATTTGGCGTTTCTCATCTAAGTTATCCTTCAATTTTTCTCTTAAAATACGGGGATTTAAAAGATCAACCATCCTGATCCCGCAGCGGTTAATCTTATCGGCATAACAAGGGCCGATTCCTCTTTTAGTGGTGCCGATTTTCTTGCTTCTCTTTGCCTCGCGTAATTCATCGAGAATCTTATGGTAGGGAAAAATTACATGCGCCAAGGAAGATATTTTTAAACGATTGCCGATATGTACGCCAGAGGACTCTAAACCGTTTATTTCTTTAATCAATGCCGCGCAGTCTATCACCACACCGTTACCGATACAACAGATCTTGCCCTTATGCAAAATACCCGAAGGTATAAGGTGAAAAATGTATTCCTTATCTTCTACTACCACAGTATGCCCGGCATTACTGCCGCCTTGATAACGCACAATATAATCTACTTTTTTAGATAATATATCGATTATCTTGCCTTTGCCTTCGTCTCCCCATTGTATACCGACAATAACTATATTCATAAAGAGTGCCCTTTAAGGCGCCATGGTAAAAATTTTACGGGCGATATCCGGATACCTGGCGATAAACCTGAGTTCATCATCCACTAGCGGTTTTTGATTGTGGACATTGGCATAACGGGCAAGCTCTAAGATTTCGCTTGCCTCTTTATCATCGGCAAATGCCACTTCTAACTTATCGTAGACATTCCTAAAACCCTTTATACCTGAATATTCACCGGCGGTAATCTTACGCCCTGTCTCGATTATTTCCGGATCCCCCCTGCCCAATTCTTCAAAATCATAAAGCTCATAATTTCTCCTGTCTTTCAAGGCACCGTCAGCATGTATACCTGACTCATGTGCAAAGGCATTTGCGCCCACCCCGGGTTGATTAATAGGTATGGGTACGCCAAAGGCGTATGAGGCGTACTTACAGATTTTCCAGGCCATCTTAAGATTTATTTTTTCATCGAGGCAGTAACCGGTAAGGCCGCTGCCATATTTTATTGCTAGTATTACCGAGACGATATCGGCATTACCTGAGCGTTCACCCATGCCGTTAACGCAGGTATTGATAAAGGTATCGACGCCGCAATCAATAGCTGCTTTTGCCCCGGCGATAGAATTTGCCACCACCATCCCTAAATCATTGTGGCAATGAATCTCGACGGGAATTTTGACTGCGCCGGCAATAATCTTAATACGCTCATAAATAGTAAAAGGCGTATCGCAACCGAGAGTATCGCAATAGCGTATCCGGTCTGCCCCGGCTTCCTTGGCCTGTAAGCTAAACTCTGTAAGATAATCCATCCTGCTGCGGGAGGCATCTTCAGCATTCACGCCTATAGATTCCGCCCCTAACTTACGCGCTTCCTTTACTGCTTCCATCATCTCCTTGATTACCGACTGATGATCAAGCTTGCCTTTGAATTTATGCGTAATCATCTGGTCGGAGGTAGAGATAGAAAGGTTTAGATGTTTAAGTTGCGGCACTTGCTTAAAGGCTACCTTTACATCATCCTTAGTGGCGCGAAGCCAGCCTCCTAAACGTAGAGATAACCCCGCTCTTTTAGCCAATTCTAAATTAGCATTTAGGTAGTTAGTCTCATGGTGCGTAACCGGAAAACCAAACTCTGATTGAAATACACCCATATCATTGAGGTACATATTAATCATAGTCTTTTCTAACTTGGAAAGGCAGATACGAGAGGTCTGGACTCCGTCGCGGTTGGTAACGTCAATAATATATATTTTGGGTTTTTTCGTCATCTGGTCACCTCTTGAGTATTTTTTTTAATTCTTCTTTCGACGGCACGCCGCTAAATATCTCCTGATTATCTATTAAATAAGTCGGCCCAAACATAATACTTAATTCTTTGTTTAAAGCAATATTATCTCGTAGGAGCTCTTTTGCCTCGGGGCTGCGGGCACAGGTTTTAATAGTATCCTGCATGGCTTGGTCTTTTAGACAATCATCCCACCAGCTGCTATTGATATTTTTACTGCGGCATTCTAGATACTGCCAGAAAGTGGCAGGGTAATATTTACGCAGGCATACTGAACGCAGGCATTCCTCCGTCTCAAGGTATCCGCCGGCTGCCTCAAAATTATCTTGTTGTTGGACTACTAAAAAATGTATTTCCGGATTAAATTCTCTGACCGTCTCTAGTAATATAGGGGTATCTTTATTAAATAAACTGATAAATAGATCAAATTTTTGCGGTATCGTTTTTCGCTTTAAATAATAAGACAGGCCAGTAAAAGTGTTTTTTAAGACATAGGCATCCCCTCGGGCCTCCATATTTGTTTTAAAATTAGCGAAGACAGCTTCTTTTTCTATTTCTTTACCCAAAATATATGCCGGTAAGGTTTCCAGTTTGAATGCTTTAATCTTTTTAGCAGCTTCTCTACCGGGATAATAAAGATAGGAAACCGCCAAACCCGGAAAGTGAATTTTCAGGTGATTCACCAAGGTCTGGGTATTGCAGGCCTGGCAAACCTTTGGCGTAATAACTAAAAGGTTAACGGGGTTTGCCGGGGTAAAATTACATTTAGCCTGTAAGGTGCCCGGCTCTTGGCAGGAGCCGATAAATCCTTCTTTCTTGCAATTAGCATCGGAAAAACAAACCGGCAATATAGCAAGGATATCCGGATCCTGGCTTATCTCATCGGAAAGACGGATCTCTTCTGTTTTTGAATCGATAATCTTTTTGTTTTCTATCTCTAAAGAGGCCCTGTTTAAACGCCGGCCCTGCCAGGAGGGCCTTAAAATTAAGGTAGAGCCTATTTTTTCCGAAGGCGCATCTTTTATCCGGCTGTGGCCGACAATAAGCACATCTATGCCCGGTACCTCTTCTATCAATTTTAAATCATTATTTTCGCCTAAATGACTGAGTAATATCACAATATCAGCTTTAGCTTTTTGCAGTTCTTTTAAGGCATTCTCTAATGCCACCTTCGGTTCTGTAACTATTACCGCGGCAGATTTATCCTTAGCAGCCATATTAGTTAAGCCGATGATACCGACTTTGATACCATTGAATTCTTTTATAAGGTATGGCCTAACCTTATCTAATTTAATATTTGCGGAAACAAAACTTAAGGTGCTCTTGCTTATATCTTGCGAAAGGAAATCTTCGCCAAAATTAAATTCATCATCACCAATTGCCAAAGCATCGTATTTCATCAATTCCATGGCTTTTAACTGAACTAATGTACGCTGGGTATCTAGCTGCGTGTTCTGGCTGTATTCATCCATCTGACCGCCGGCAAAAAAACCTCCTGAATCTAAAAGTAACGTATTAGGATTTTCTGTTTTCAATTTTTTAATCAAAGTCACTCTGCGGGCTATTCCGCCGTCCGGCTCATAAGGGCAGTTGCAATGATAAATCATGGCATGGGTTTCGCCGGTATAGAGAATGGTAATTTCTTCGGCATAACTGTTCAACGCAAAACTTAAAGCGCAAAGCGCAAAACTAAAACTTAAAATGTAAAACTTTAAGTTTTGAGTTAAAGCCCTGTACTCTGTACCCTGTACTCTGTACTTATTAATCATATCCTTATCCCCTTTACCGAAAGGACATTTTCCGTCTTTTTTATTTTCTCCATAAGCTCTGCGGAAATTGGGCTGTCTACATTAAATACGCTGATAGCTTTTTCACCCGGCGCCTGACGGCCAAAAGTCATAGAAGCAATATTTATATTGTGCTTAGCTAATAATGTGCCTAAATTACCGATAATCCCAGGTTTATCCCAATTCTGCAGCACTACCATGTCTCCTTCGGGAGAGGCCTCCACATAGTATTCATCGATTTTTACGATGCGCGGCTTTTTATTGGCGGAAAGGGTACCAGCGACTTTTCGGGATTCCTTATCGGTCTTGACCTCTAGCTGCACCAGATTAACAAATTCACCTGCCTTGGAGGATTTTGCTTCTTTGATATTGATCCCCCTTTCTTTGGCCAGGGCTAAAGAATTAATAAAGTTTACGGTTTCTTTTAAAATCGGCGATAGCACTCCTTTTACTAAAGCAAAGGTAAGCGGTGCTAAATCATATTGATTGATTTCTCCGCTGTAAGTAATATTTAGCTCCTGGAATCTACCCGCTGCTAATTGGCTGGTGAATAATCCCATTTTTTCCGATAAAGCTATGTAAGGCTCTAATACTTTACATACCTCTGCTTCTAGGCACGGGTAATTGGCGGCATTACGTATGCCTTTACCTAAAAGCGCATCGCGGACAATTTCTACCACCTCTATAGCTACATTTACCTGGGCCTCCTCGGTGGATGCCCCCAGGTGGGGGGTAATGATGACATTATCTAATTTAAGTAGGGGGTTATCGCTAGATAACGGCTCTTTTTCAAAAACATCCAAAGCCGCACCCATTACCTTGCCTTCTTTGATGGCTTCTACCAATGCCTGCTCATCAATAATACCGCCTCTGGCACAATTGATAATACGCACACCCTTCTTCATCAAACTAAATTCCTTAGCCGATATCATATGCTTGGTCTCTTCAGTAAGCGGAGTATGCACAGTTATATAATCAGACCTGGTAAATAATTCTTTTAATTCTATCACCTCAACACCTATACTCTCCGCTACTTCTTTGGATAAAAACGGGTCATAGGCTATTACCCTCATCCCAAAAGAAAGAGCGCGTTTTGCTACTTCCGAACCTATGCGGCCAAATCCTACGATTCCCAATGTTTTATTGTAAAGCTCTACACCCATAAATTTGGAACGTTTCCATTCCCCGGTTTTTGTAGAGGCATTTGCCTGAGGAATATTCCTGGACAGCGCCAAAATCATACTTACCGTATGCTCGGCAGTAGAAATAGTGTTTCCCGCCGGCGTATTCATCACGATAATACCCTTTTGTGTTGCCGCTTCCAAATCTACATTATCCAGGCCCACCCCTGCCCGGCCGATAACTTTTAAGGACCCGGCAGCATCAATGATTTCTTTGGTCACCTTGGTGGCACTCCTGACGATCAAGGCATCATAATTTTTAATGATCTCTTTTAAGGCATCAGGCTTTAGGTCAGTCTTGACATCAACCTGAAATTCCTTAACTTCTTTTAAGATCTTTAATCCTTCCTCTGACAAAGGATCGCTGACTAGTATCTTCATAATCTCTCCTTATTATTAATTATTATTTCAAAAATACTTCCTCGGCTGCCGCGACCCCTGTGCCTAAATTAAATTTATATCCCATTTGTGCCAAAACTTTTTCTAGACAGGCAATACCTAATATAATATCTGATTCTTCAATATAACCCATATGGGCGATTCTAAACACTTTACCTTTCAGCTCTGACTGGCCTCCGGCAATGGTCACACCATAAACATCGCGCATGGTCTTGACCAGCTTTTCTCCGTCGATACCCTGCGGTACCTTGACCGCAGTTACCACATCAGAACCGGCAGTAGGTGCAAATAATTCTAAACCTAAGGCCTGCATTGCCGAACGCGTAGCATCCGCCATCTTTTTGTGCCTGGCAAATATATTTTCTAATCCGTCTTGCTTCATCATTTTTAAGGCTTCCTTCAGCGCTATCACTAAACTTATCGCCGGAGTAAAAGGGGTGTCGGTTTGATCTAAGGCAGATTTAGCAGCGATTAGATCAAAATAGTACCTGGGGCTTTTGGCTTCTTTGACTTTGCTCCAGGCTTTGGCAGAAACAGAAATAAAAGCCAGCCCCGGAGGCAACATCAGCCCTTTTTGCGAACCGCAAACTACCATATCCACTGACCAGTCATCCGTTAACAAAGGAATTGCCCCCAATCCGCTGATAGCATCCACCACCAATACGGCATCGCTATTTTTGACTACCCTGCCGATGGCTTCAATATCGCAAACTACACCGGTAGAGGTTTCACAAAGTGTGGCAAAAACCGCTTTTATTTTAGGGTTTTCTTTAAGTTTCTTTTCTATATCTTTAGGGTTAACTGCTTGGCCCCAGACTACATCAATAATTTCTGTATTGATGCCGTAACTTTTGCAGATCTGTGTCCATCTCTCTCCGAATTTTCCGCCTTGAACCGTTAAAGCAGTATCTTGCATAGATAATAGGTTAACTACTGCTGCTTCCATAGCCCCTGTACCTGAAGAGGCAAGAATAAAGACATCACACTTTGTACAAAAAACATATTTTAGCCCCTCTGTGGTTTCTTTTAATATTGCCTGAAACTGGGGTGTGCGATGATGAATAATGGGTTGAGCCATTGCCTGGCAAACCTTCGGCGGAAGAGGCGTAGGGCCGGGCGTCAATAGATAATTCTTTCTCATTTTTTTTAAACTCCTTTCTTTATTTTTTCTTTACGGCAATTACTTCATCCACTAGGCCATATTCTTTAGCTTCCTCGGCAGACATAAAATAATCACGGTCGGTATCCTTCTGAATCTTATCTAGGGATTGGCCCGTATGCATCGATAAAATCTTATTAATTAGGTCGCGCATTTCTAATATTTCTTTGGCATGGCGTGATATATCTTCAGCTGCTCCCTGAATACCACCCCAGGGCTGATGAATCATTACCCGGGAGTTAGGCAGGGTAAAACGTTTTCCTTTGGTGCCGGCGCACAAAAGAAGTGCCCCCATACTGGTAGCTTGCCCTACGCAGTAAGTGGCGACATCGGGCTTCACGAACTGTATAGTATCATATATGGCTAATCCTGCTGTTACTGAACCTCCAGGAGAATTGATATAGATATTAATATCTTTATTTACGTCTTCCATCTGCAAAAATAACATCTGCGCAACAATCAGGTTAGCTATAATATCATCAATGGGTGCACCGATAAAAATAATCCGGTCTTTTAATAAACGGGAGTAAATATCGTAAGCCCGTTCATAACCGCGGCTGGTCTGTTCAATTACCATTGGCACTAGCGTCTGCATCTTTGTACCCATTATCCACCTCCGTATTATGGTTTCTTTTTTAAGATCATTCCTGCCAGTCAGCTTGCTTTAATAAAAATTCCATTACTTTGTGAGTCATGTGATCATCCAAAGCAATATTTTCTTTTTTGGCGATTTCAGCTAAGACTAAATAAACCCTCACTTGTTTTTCTGCCTGGGGAGTTAATTCTTTTTCTAAAGTAGCTTCTTGTTTATCAATCTCTTCTTTGGGTAGCCCCCGCAAAGCCAAGTCCACCTTAGCTTGTTTTACCATCTCTTTTAAGTGGCGCGCGATTAATGATTGCGGCAGTTTAAAATCTAGGTCTTTAATGATACCCTCAATAATATCTGCTTCGATTCTCTGGCGCTCTTGGTTCTCTTTTTGAATAAATAGCTGTCGTTGGACCGCTTCTTGTAACTGGGATACATTGGGATACCCTAGGCCCTTAGCAAAATTATCATCCAGAGAATCAACCCTGTGTGCTTCCTTTAAGGAATCCATATTGCGCTTAAGATCATCGGCTGTTACCTCTATTTTTTTATAATTTACTTTTAAGCCTTTATAATTTTTGATTTTAATCTCAGGGGCCACTTCCACTGTAGCCTTAAAAGAAAGGGTTTCTCTATCTAGCTTAACCTCGCTTATGGCCGGTAAATCTATGACATCGAGCGTTTCTTTCTCGATAGCCTGATTATAGACATCCGGGATTAGCTCCTTTAATACCTCTTGATGTGCATCTGCTAAAAACCTTTTTTCCAGGATATCGCGAGGAACATTACCGGGACGAAAACCCGGCACCTTGGCCTCCTGGCCGATCTTCTTAAAAATATCTTCAAATTTATTTTTTACGATATCTCCGCTTACCTCAATGTTGATTTCTCTTTTTGTTGCGTCTAACTTTTTTATTTCTGTTTTCATCAATCCCTTAAATTACATTCTGAACTTTTCGCCTAAGTATATTTCTCTGGCCTTAGGATTATTGATTAGTTCATCGGCTGTGCCAGAGATAAGAATCTGGCCTTGCGCCACTAAATATGCCCTATCGGTTATAGACAATGTTTCTCTGACGTTATGGTCGGTTAATAATATACCCAATCCTTTATCTTTTAATTCTTTAATAATCTCCTGGGCTTCGTTGACTACAATAGGGTCAATGCCGGAAAAAGGCTCATCCAAAAGTATGAAAGACGGATTAGTCACTAATGCCCGGGTAATCTCCAGGCGCCTTCTTTCTCCGCCTGATAAGGTATAGGCCTTATTATTGGCTAAATAAGAAATATTTAACTCTTCCAGCAGGCTTTCTAGCCTACGCTTTCTTTCTTCTTTGGCTATCGGCAATGTCTCTAATATTGCCAGTATATTTTCCTTCACCGTCAGTTTTCTGAAAACAGACGGCTCCTGCGCCAGATACCCTATGCCGTAACGCGCGCGCTCATGAATAGGCAGATCTGTAATATCTACGTTATCAAATATGATTCTTCCGCGGTTAGGCGGGACAATCCCTACGATCATATAGAAAGTAGTAGTTTTGCCTGCGCCGTTAGGGCCTAATAGGCCAACAATCTCTGCGCGCTTGACTACCAGGTCTACCTCTTTAACTATTTGCCTGCCGTCGTAGGATTTACAAAGGCCTTTAATTTCTAAAAGCCGCATTCATATCCTCCGTAGAATAGATTACCAACCGGGGTTTACCTAAAAGCGTAATCTTTTTATCGGTAGCCGAATAAACCGCTTCATCGCTGTAAGAGACGTTGTCGCCGCGCATAATCCTCACGTGGCCTTTGGCAACAATCTTATCTATTTTATTGCTCATTCCTGCGGCAGCGTTATCTTTTATAGTTTTGGCTTTGTCTGATATAGTAAAATAAACTTCCATGGTATCGCTATAAATAGTAGATTCGTTATTTTCCACTTTTACGTTATCATTAAACTTAGCCAGGTTTTTTTCGTAATCTACCTGCAATGGCCCGTCGCAAGTAATAATAATTCTGTTTTTTTCTATCTCCTGCGGCTGGCTGTTTTTTTCCGAAGGATTAATTTTTACGGTTACATCTTTATCTAAGGTAACCTTATTGAGGCTCGGTTCACCCTTAGCACCCTGCGCAATAGTGATAATACCTTCCCGCTCAATATTAACTATATCGTCAGTTGTAACTAGCTGATTTTTTCTATCCCAGTCTAAAGAGTCTGTAGTAAGTTTTGCTCCGGAGGTGGTAGTGATAATTACGTTCTGTTCCAGGTGCACCTGATTATTGACTTTGTCAAAAGCTCCCCTATCAGCAGTAAGCTGAATATCTTCCTGTTCTCTGTAGAGATTCCCAATAATATCTTTGAGTTTTACTACATCCGGAAAAATATCTGCGGATTTGGCTGAAAGATCCCAGGTCTTTTTGCCTTTGTCTCCGAAGCCTGCCAGAGAAAAATCATTAATCTGCTGGTCTGAATCCTGTTGCACGGCTTGCGCGTATAAATCTACGCTAAAAAAAGCTGTAAAGAGCAAAATAAAAAATAGGCTGTATTTTTTAAGCATCGTAATCTTTTAAAGCTTTTTCCCACTTGCCCTGGGCCTTGAGTATTAATTCCGCCACTTCCCGCACCGCACCCCTGCCGCCTTCCCTGACAGTAATATAGTTACTGACTTGCTTGATTTCTGGGCAGGCATTAAATACTGCAACGGGAAAGCCTACTTTTTTCATCAGGCATAAATCCACAAAGTCATCCCCTACGAAACATAATTCTTCGGAAGTTACTTTATACCTCTTTAAGATCTTATCTAAAACCGCGGTCTTAGGAGAAATATTTTCAAATACCGCTTCTACCCGCATATCACGAGCCCGCGGCCTGATTGCCTGCGAGCCCTTAGCGGTAATCAATATGGTTTTTATCCCTGCCTTGTATAAAAGGTAAACTCCCATTCCGTCATGCACGTCAAAAAATTTAGAGTCCCGTCCTTTAGAATCGTAGATTATTCTGCCGTCGGTTAAAACTCCATCCACATCCAATAATAAGAGTTTAATCTTTTTTAATTTCTCTAATAAGTGCTCTTGCATTTAGACTAACCCTGCCTTCAACAAATCCTGTACATCCAAAAGCCCTACAGGCCGATTATTTTTATCCACCACCGGCATCTCGTCAATCTTTTTTTCTTTTAAGATGCGCATGGCTTCATAAGCCAGCATCTCTTTTCTGGCTACCGTAGGATTTTTGGTCATTACCTCTTTGATCTTACGTTTAGGCAAATCCCTGTCTATCCTTAAATGCCGGCGCAGGTCTCCGTCGGTAAATATGCCTTTTAATTTACCGCTCTTATCCACTACGGTCGCCGAACCTGCCCTGGCCTGGGTAATCTTCAGCAAGGCCTGAGAAACTCTTTTGTCTTCACGGATAATGGGGTTGGCTTGGCCGGTGCGCATAATATCTTCCACCTTCAAAAGCAGTTTTTTACCTAATAAACCGCCGGGATGATAAAAGGCAAAATCTTTTTCTTTAAAACCCTTTGATTCCAACAAACAAACTGCCAAGGCATCGGCCATAGCTAAAGTAGCAGTAGTAGAGGCAGTAGGAGCTAATCCCAAAGGGCAGGCCTCTCTTTTCACTGCTACATCTAAAACCACATCGCTATACTGGCTAAGTAAAGACTTGGCATTTCCGGTTAAGGCAATAATCTTGGTGCCGATTTTTTTTAAGAGCGGCAGCAATTGTTTAATCTCCTCCCCTACGCCACTATTAGAAACAATAATAACCACATCGTCGCTGATAACCTTGCCCAGGTCTCCGTGGACGGCCTCGGCAGTATGCAGGAATAAACTCGGGGTTCCCGTAGAGGCAAGGGTAGCAGAAAATTTTTGGGCAATAATACCGGTCTTTCCCATACCGCTCACTACTACCCTGGCCTTGGCCTTAAGCATTAAATTTAAAGCCTTCTGAAAATTTTTTCCTATCCGGGGTTTTAAGGCCTTGATTGCCAAGGATTCGATATCCAAGACTTCCCTTGCCCTTTTTAAAACATTTATCTTCATAATAGAATCCCCTCTATTTTTTTAATCTGTTTTAAGAGCTTCTCTAATTCTGTCAGGCTAATCATATTTGCCGCATCGCAAAGAGCTTTATCCGGTTGGGGGTGAACCTCCAGAAATAATCCGTCGCAACCAAAGGCTACTGCTGCCCGTGACAAACCGGCTACGAATTCGCGCCCTCCCCCGGAACAGCTGCCTCTCCCGCCGGGAAGTTGAATACTGTGCGTGGCATCATAAATAACCGGATACCCGAACTCCCGCATAATAGCAAGGCTCCTTAAATCAGAAACTAAATTATTGTATCCGAAGGAAACTCCTCTTTCGGTAATTAAAATCTTTTTATTGCCGGTAGACTCTATTTTACGGATTATCGGCAATATATCCTGCGGGGCTAAGAATTGCCCTTTTTTAATATTTACGATTTTACCTGTTTTAGCCGCAGCGATGACAATATCGGTCTGACGGCATAAGAAAGCCGGTATCTGGACGATATCTAAAACTTTTTTTGCGGCATCAACTTCTTTTTGACAGTGTATGTCGCTTAAAATCGGCACCTTTAATTTTTGTTTTACTTTTTCTAAAATCTCTAATCCCCGCCTTAAGCCCGGGCCGCGGTAAGAATCTAACGATAACCTGTTTGCCTTATCAAAACTGGATTTAAAAATAAAAGGGATATTCAGCTTATGGGTTATATCTTTAAGTTTTTTGGCAGCCTCAAGGCAGCTGGCCTCTGACTCAATCACGCAAGGCCCGGCAATTAAAACTAAAGGGTTGCCTTGGCCTATCTTTATATTCCCAACATTAACTAGCCGCATGATATTTTTCCTTTGCTAAAATTTCCTTTACCTTTTCCAGGTCTTCGGGTGTATCTACACCTATAGTATCATATTTTGTCTCGATAACTTTTATGCGAAAACCCTCCTCTAATACCCTTAGTTGCTCTAAGGCCTCTGTCCTTTCTAGGTTGGAAAGAGGTATATTCTTATAGGTAAAAAGAAAGTCTTTAGTATATCCGTACAAACCGATATGTTTATAATATACCGGGCAATCAATTTCTGAATTCTGCGCCCTAAAAGGAATTGCCGCGCGCGAAAAATATAAGGCAAAATTATTTTTATCCACCACCACCTTAACTACGTGGGGATCGCTTAAATCAGAAAGGTCTTCGATTTTTTTTACGAGCGTTGCCATAGCTAGCGCCTGATCATCCAACAAGGCCTGAGCTACATTATCAATCATTATCGGGTTAATCAAAGGCTCATCGGCCTGTATATTAATTACTATTTTGACGTCTATGGGATTAATTACTTCGATAATTCTATCTGTCCCCGAGAGATGCCCCTTGGCAGTTAAAACAATATTGGCCCCGAATCCTTTGGTTACGTCGGCTACCCGTTCATCGTCGCAGGCAATAATCAAATCATCCAGAAGAAATGCCTGTTTTGCCCGCTCCCAGACATGTTGAATCATAGGCTTACCTAAGATATCTGCTAAGACCTTACCTTGAAAACGGCTGGAAGAGTACCTGGCGGGAATAATACCAATCACATTCATTAGTTATTTTAACCTTTCCAATAATTCTTTTCTGGTGGTTACCGCGGTGCCGACCTTTCCTACAACAATGCCTGCGGCAAAATTGGCAATATGCGCAGCCTCTAATTTCGTGGCAGAAGATGAAAGCCCTAAAGTAAAAGTGGCAATTACCGTATCCCCAGCTCCGGAAACGTCAAATACTTCCTGAGCTACTGTAGGAATATGGGTAAGGCGACCGTTTTTTTCAAATAGTTTCATG
>Ga0154682_113_pt25 | contig 14738 bp, 13 predicted proteins | sample Rifle2008BG13ft_FD_116111 | JGI IMG/M metagenome (GOLD analysis project Ga0154682, IMG submission 116111) | Omnitrophica WOR_2 bacterium RBG_13_41_10
GCTTCATCAATAATAATCACGGTATGTTTATTTCCCTCGGCGGTTTTATAAAGAATTTCGTTTAAGGCGCGCAATATATCTATTTTTCTGTCTTGGCGGGAGGTCTCTATACCTAGCTGATAGACGATTTCGCTTAAAAGCTCTAATACCGGTATGGCAGGATTAACAATTAAGGCAACCTTATATTTATCTTCTTCCTGCAATAATTTGCCCATTACTACCCTGCTGAGCAAAGTTTTGCCGCTACCGTATTCGCCTGAGAGCATGGCGCTACCCTTGCGCTCCTCTACCGCATACATCAGGCGCATCAACGCTTCTTCGTGCTTACTGGAGCAGTAAAAAAAGCGCGGGTCAGGGGTATTCTCAAACGGCTTTTCAGTTAAACCCCAATAATTTTCGTACACCCGTCTCTCCTCTTTTAAACTATATCACCCTGGGTACCAAAGTCAATGTTTTTTATCCTTCTAAGTCTTTTACCGTCTCTAAAATTATCTTTTCGTCAATCATCTCGCTATGTAAGCCAAACCCTGTTAAAAGGGCCATATCGCAAATCTGATTAATGCGCCGCGGTATCCCCCCTGACTGCTCATAGATTAACTTAAGGCTCCTATCGTCAAAAATTAACTTTCCAGCTCCGGCAACTTTTAAGCGATGGTTTATATACTCGTTTGTTTCAGTTTCTGACAATCCGCTTAAATGATATTTTATAGCTACCCTCTGGGCGAATTGCTTAATATTATTGATTTTCTCTTTTAATTCCGGTTGGCCCAAAAGAATTAAAGTAAGCAAGAATTTATTTTTATACTGAAAATTTAATAAAAGGCGTAACTCTTCAAAAATGAGTTTATCTTCTATTAAGTGTGCTTCATCCACTATGACTACCGTTTGTTTGCCGTCGTCCATATTATTATGCAGAAGCTCGCTTAAACGGTGTAATATATCGGTTTTTTGGGTAGGTAAGTTATCCTTTATGCCTAAGTCATAAAGGATTTCACGCAAAAGCTCAGCGCCGGAAAGCTGGGGATTAATTACAAAAGCAGTTTCGTATTTACCTTTGCTTAAAGAAGCCAGCACTGCTTGGGCAATCACGGTCTTACCGCAGCCGAATATACCAGTTAAGACTGCTGCCCCCTTTTGTTCAGAAATGGCGTAAGTGAGCCGGGTAAAGGCCTCTTCATGCTGGTGAGAATAATAAAGAAACTTGGGATCCGCAGTATTCTCAAATGGTTTTTCGCTTAATCCCCAATATGCCTCATACATGATAAGTTATTATATTATAAAATCAACGATAATAAAAATTATTTTTATATGTCCCATTTGGTTTTCAGGGTTACTAAAAAAGACTTGGCAATTAATTTAATATCTAACCTGAAATTCATATTATTTATATACCATAAATCATATTTGAATTTTTCCTCTGGGGCCAAGTTACGCGAAGCAAAAATTTGTGCCACACCAGTAAGGCCTGGCCTTACCTTAGATCTGATTTCAAAACCGGGAATCTCAAAAATTGATCTTGTCTTAGATGAATTATTCAGTTCTCTTTCTTCTGGGCGTAACGCCCGCGGCCCTACAAAAGACATATCACCTTTTAAGATATTGATAAGCTGCGGCAGTTCATCCATAGCCGTAACCCTTAAGATCTGACCTATGTTAGTATTACGGGGGTCATTCATCTTAGCCGAGATAGGACCTGAGTCTTTCTCTGCCTGTGGTATCATGGAACGAAATTTTATACTTTTAAAAATCTTGCCGTCCTTTCCTGCTCTTTCCTGAACGTAAAATATGGACCCCCTATCTTCTAGCCATACCGCAAAAGCAAAAATAACCCATAAGGGAAAAGAAAATATTAATCCGGTGCCGGATAAAAAAATATCAAAAGCTCTTTTTTGTGCTAAGTAATCTTTTAAAAAGTTCATAATAAGCCTGGGCTCCTAAGTGACGGTCAAATAAAAATGCAGCATTTCCGGCATTCTCTCCCATTTTGATTCTTAAGTCTTTATTTTTATATAGGAGAGTAATCTTCTCTGCTAAGTCGCAGGGATCTTCCGGATTAGCAAGTAAGCCACTTTCAAACCTCTTAGTAATTTCTGCTACCTCACTTTCCTCGTCCATACAGGCAATATATGGCCTTGCGCTAGCTAAGATTTTGTAAATTTTAGAGGGAACGCTGTATCCTGCCAGGCCCTTCTTAAGCAGTATCAGGGAAATATCTGCGCTAGAAAACGCATAAGATAACATGTCTTTAAACTGGTTAGGGATAAATTTCACGTTTTCTAGGTGACGTCTCTTGGCAAGTTCAATAAGCCTATCTTTCATTATGCCCTCTCCAGTAAATACAAACAAAATATCTTTGTAATCTTTTAATAACTCTGCGCAATAAACTACAGTTTCCAAAACGCTAGATGCCCCTATATTCCCAACATACATAACCACAAAGAAATCAGCAAGATTATGAAGAAGAGAAAACGGGTTTTTCTTAGAAGCAGGAAATATCTTTGAACAATCAGTCCAATTGGAAATTACAGAAACCTTATTCTCTTCTACCCTCTTTTCTATTATCCGTTTACGCATTATTTTACCCAATGCAATTATGTGGTTGGCTTTCTTTAGACAAAAACGATTAATACGGTCTAAGAAAAAATTAATGCTTTTGCTCTGATTACCCTCCAGCCCTTTAGCAGCTTCAGGAAATAAGTCTTGGACAGAAATAATAAACGGAATATTAAACCTTCGGGAAACCAATAATCCTATTAACCCAATGATAGGTGGGTCTGTCAAGGCAACGACTAAATCTGGTTTTGCTAATTTAAAAGAGGCGAAAAAAGACAAAATAAAGTAGGTTAAATAGTTAGAAATCCTTCCCAAAAAATATTTTTGGGAAAAACCTGTATTCTTTACCCTAATAATCTCAATGCCACAAAATTGCTCCTTCTGAATTATCTTTCCACTAATGGCTCCAGAGGAATAAGGAATATAATGAGTCAAAGGCATCCCAGCAACTACACAAACCTGACAGTTATAATCTTTAACTAAATCTTCCGAAAGTTCAGCGAGGAGTTGACCGGTGGCACTGGTATCGGGATAAAAAGAACGGTTAAAAAAAACAATTCGCATTTTATTTATTAATTATAAAATTTTCTAATACTAACATATCCATCTTAGTGCGCAAAAAACAACCTAATGCTTCTTTGGGGCTACAAACAATAGGTTCATTTTCATTAAAAGAAGTATTCAAAACTACAGGGATCCCGGTTATTTTTTCAAATTCTTTAATCAGCTGCCAGTAGAGAGGGTTAGTTTGATAATTTACAGATTGGATCCTTGCAGTGCCATCTATATGAATGACTGCAGGGATTAATTTTAATTTTTCCGGCTTTATTTTATAGGCAAAGAGCATAAAAGGCGAAGGATAGGACTGTTGACAATATTCGCCTAATTTTTCTTCAAGCATAGAAGGCGCAAATGGCCTGAAAGGTTCTCTGTGTTTTATACGCAGGTTAAGCAGATCTTTTATTTCGGGCCTTCTAGGATCAACAACAATACTCCTGTTCCCCAATGCCCTTGGCCCCCACTCCATCCTTCCCTGAAACCACCCTACCACCTTGCCATCTGCAATACATCCAGCTGTCCTTTGACAAAGTTCTTTTTTATCTTCTATTTTTATTATTTTACATCCCTGCCTCTCTAACTCTTGGCTCCTAGCTGCTAACTCATAGTTCAATTCTGCATAGTTAAATTGCGGCCCCCAATAAGCATGCTGCATCATAAACTCCCGGGGCTTATTTAATAGCTGATTCCAGATATAATATGCCGCGCCAACTGCCAAACCCGCATCCCCGCAGGCAGGCGGAATATATACCTCTTTAAAATGGGTTTCTTGAAAAATCTTTCCGTTAGCTACACAATTAAAAGCAACGCCTCCGGATAGGCTGAGCCTATTATCTCCTTTAGAATGATACTTCTCATAAAAACTATTTAGCAAGGTGAACAAAACCTCTTCTAATCTTTCCTGTAAAGATGCGGCGATATTTTTATGCCGGGTTTCTATCGGTTCTGATTCGTTGCGATGCGGCCCCAAACGTTTCTCTAAATATCCGGAATAAAGGGGTTGTAAAGCAGGGTAGCCATCTTCAAAATGCATATCTACTAATTTCTTGTGATATATAAAATAATCCAAGCCTAGTTTAAATCCTAAATCAACTGTATTAAAAATGATTTTTTTAAATTCTTCCCGGTATTCAGGTTCACCATAAGCAGCCAGGCCCATTACTTTATATTCATCTCCATAATTAGGAAAACCTAAGTATTGGGTAATAGCGGTATAATACAGCCCTAAGGAATGCGGAAAAGTAACCTCTCCTAATATTTGAATCTTATTGCCTTTTCCTATCCCCCACATAGTAGAAGCAAAATCACCCATGCCGTCCGCTGAAAAAAGAAGCGATTTTTCAAAAGGCGATACAAAAAAACTGGAAGCGAGATGAGAGCGATGGTGTTCTACGTTTATTATCTTTGCTTTTATCTGGCTCGGGTCTATACCTAAAATCTCTGCAAGCCTATTCTTGATGCCCTGCGTTTTCCTTAATGCTAAAAGCCTTCTTAATGCAAGCTTGGGAATCTTAATACCATAATAAATTTTTCTAAAGATTCTTACCTTTGGATTTCTCGGAACAGCTATATAATCTAAGTCTTTAATAGAAACTCTGGCTTCTTTTAAGCAACAACGTATTGCTTTACCAGGAAAACCTGCGGAATGTTTTATACGATTAAAACGTTCTTCCTCTGCTGCCGCAACAAGTTTACCATCCCTAATGATTGCTGCCGCAGCATCCCCATGATAAGCATTTATCCCTAGAATGATCATTTTATTTTAAGTATCTCCTGATAAGCGGTTATCATTTTATCCGCAACCTTATCTATATCATAATATTCTTCTGCCATTTTCCTGCCGTTAATAGATACCTCTTTTCTTAAGCCGGCGTTTTCTAAAAGCAACTTCATTGCCTGATACAGGCTTTGTGCATTTGGCTCTATCACAATGCCTGCTTTGTTGCATTCTATCTCTTTGTGAATACCTACTTTATCCGATATTATTACCGGCACTCCACAGGCCATAGCTTCTACTATTGTCATCCCAAAGTTTTCAGAATATGACGGCAAAACAAAAATATCGCAAGCCTTATAAGCCTTTAGTTTATCATTGCCGGTAAGCATTCCCGTAAAAGTTATATCAGTATCCAAATTCATCCCGCGCTCACGAACCCATCTTTTGATCTTTTGGCTATAGCTTTTCTGATCTATCCCTACAATAAGCAGGTGTGCATCTTTTACGTCTTTACGCAACATCGCATAAGCTTGTACTAGTATATCTAATCCTTTTGTCCAAGTAAGCCTTCCTAAAAACAGGATTATTTTTTTATCTTTAAGAAGGGGCATTTCTGCCCTTAACGCGTGGCTATTAGCAAAGTTAGAAAATTCGCTTAATTCTATGCCATTGGGAATAACAATTGCCCGATTATTTAAATTCAAAAAAGAATGCGTTTTTTCTGCCTCATCTCTACTGGTATAATGAATAGCCGATGCCTCTTCTAAATATCTTTTTATCGCAAAATGGTAATACGGCCACTTTTTCCATATCTTTTTATAGAAGGTACGAGGATAAAACATACCGCTTGGCACAACGACATATGGCTTACCGTAAAGCCTGCTGTAATAAGCGGCGATGGTTGCTGGATAACTCCAGATATCGACAATATAAATCAATTCAAAGGCCGCTAAATTACTTTTTAAAGCCCGCGTTATGTGACGGGAAAACTGCCAGCCTACCGTACCCAGAAATTCAAATAATTTTATAAATCCGAAATAAGTGACCTTGACTCCTTCGATATCGAGTTCTTGATTTACCGCAACACTATCATCCAAACCCACATTAGTAGTATAAACAGTTACCTCAATACCCTTTTTAACCAAGGCCCTGTTCAAGTAATGCGTTGAAGACACCGTCCCTCCGTATTGAAAATTCGGCCAATAATGAGGCATGACGCAGAGGATTTTCATGGCAACGCCTCTAGAACCCCCAGGGCACATCTCTGGGGTGAAAAATTCTGGATAATCTCATAAGATTTTTTCCCCATCAACTCGCGGTTACTATTTAAAGCTTTTTTTAGAGTTTCCATCAGTTCCTCTATATTTCCCTTCTCGTAAGTATATCCGTTTTCTCCGTTAATGATTAAATCACCTGCCGCCCCTGCTACACTCGAGGAGATAACCGGCAATTTAGAAGCCATGGCTTCGTTTAAAACCAATCCCCATCGATCGGTATGGGTAGGCAGGATAAAAATATCTGCTACAGCGTAATAGCGAGGAAGAGTCTCCTGATGCACAAACCCTTCGAAGAACACGTTTTTTATTTGATTGTCCCGACAAAAATTCCTGTATCGCTTTTCTCCTTCGCCGTTTCCTATAAGTACTAAACCCAGGTGGGGCTGTTCCTTAGAAAGTATCTGGAAGGCTTTTAAGAGATCTGAAATTCCCTTTTGGTCAATCAGGTGACCTACGTATAGAAAGACTTTTTTGGGATAACCCTTGGATTGTCTAAATTGTTCTTGGTCCTCTCTATATTTATCGGATGCTTGGGTAAAATAATCGTTATCTACGGCGTTGGGAGCCAAATGTATTTTCTTAGGCTCCGCCCCCAACAAAATAAGATATTCAAAAGAAGCCTTACCCGGAACTATATAGCCTGCGCAGTTTCTTACGAACCAGCGTTTATAGGCTTCTATCATTGGGTGATTGTAACGCTCGTCGTATCGAGTGCTTTCGCACCACAAAATGAGCGGCTTTCTGAATAACCTGGTATAGGCTATGGTAAAAAAAGAACTGGGTTGATAATAGCCACTAACGATTACGGTGTCTGCAGAATATTTTATGAGCTTATAAAAAATTGTGGGATTGAAAAAATATGGCGTTGACCCTTTCTTTTGAAAGAGGATGTTCGGCAATACTTCATAGCGAAATTTTATTCTTTCCTTATAAATCTTCCATCGCTGCCTCTTTTCTGTCTTACCCAAAAAAAGGACTAGAAATTGCTCTTTCAAATTTTGCGCTATCTCATTAAAAACAGGTATCCTATATGGAGATATAGTTTCGGTTAAAATTATAACTTTTATTTGCATATTAAACTTTCTTGATTCATCCTTATTCTCTCAATTATATCATTTATTAAATATCCGCGTTCAAACCACAAGCCTATTGTAAAAGTGGTTGCATTATTCGGTACATCTGGTTTCGCAATGTTAATATTGATAAAATTGTAGGAAAATTGGACAATGATTAGCAAAATAATAAGCGACCTATATTTCTTAAGGGCTATGCCAAGAAGCATTAATGCAAATGGAAGCACAGGAAGTAGGTAAAGTCTATGCGCGGGGATTTCAAGATACATTATTTCAAATACTAATATCATAAGTATAGATGTTACAATCACATTTTTATATCTTAGTTCATAGTTCCTTTTTAAACTTTTGATGATAAGAAATAAAAGCAATAAAAACGTAAGCACTGTTTGCAACCCCCAAAAGTATATATTTTTATAAACGAACCTTGCAAAATGCCCCCACCAATTCCAGGGACCGGCAAAATGTCTGAAAAATCCAAAAGTACAACTTGCGTGTAAAAAAGGCAAGATATAGAAAGAAGCCCCGATTATGGCTGATATACTTACCGATACTAAAACCTTATTTTTATCTGGTTCTTTAGTCAAAAAATAAGCAAAAAGTAATACAGCAATAAATAGAATTGATGATATGCGCGTCCCTATGGCTAAAGCCCAGAATATAACGGTAATAAAATATTTCTTCTTTATAAGCATTGTGTATCCGATAAAAAGAAACCCTAAGGCCCAAAGGTTATCCATGGTAAATGTGGAGGCCACATAGTAAACGGGATTAATAGCCATAAAGATTGCTAACAGATACTTGTGTGGAATATTATGATATTCACAGATTTTAATAAAGAAATAAATTGTCAATAACGACATTACAAGCGTGCCTAAATTAGTGAGCACACTGCCTCCGATTATGAACAATAATGTAGTGGCTAACTCATGGACAACGTTTCCCGGATAACGGGAAGGAACATATTTATGCTGCTGAATAAGCGTCTTGGCTGTGTTTATCAAAAACCAAGAACACTCGCTAGATCCGGGACCGAGGAAGATAAACGGAAAATATAATAAAAAAGCTAATAAAATAATAGAAATTGTTTTTTTTCTTTCCATAAATATTACCTCCCCATAAATATCCTCAAGCCTTTTTGGATACTTTTGGTTATTCCTAACTCTTTCATCATATCAAGCGTAGTTAAGGAGAATATTCTTTTTATCCGGTTTATACAGTTCTTTTTATCCACCATTCTCTCTATTTGGGAAGCTAATTGCCTAAACCTCGCTGGCGCTATATTCATACAAAAATAGTTAGCGGGACTTTGATGATTGTATAAAGAGACATCGTGGTCTTCTTGGATTAAACCGTTATTTTTGCAAAACTCAAAGGCCTCTGTGCCAGGATAAGGCGTAAAAATGCTGTAAGTTAAAACATCGCATTTAATCCTGCGTATTGCCTTTATAGTATCCTGCAAAGTTTGTTCGGTCTCTTGGGGAAAACCAACTATAAAAAATACCTGTAGTTCAATGCCGTATTTTTTAATTATTCTTGCCGCCGAGAATGCTTGTTCGATAGAGATATTTTTTCGCATTTTCCTTAATATTTCATTGTTACCAGATTCAATACCTATCTGTATAAAAAAACAGCCCGCTTTTTTCATAAGCGATATAACTTCATCTTCTGCCAGGTTTATATGAAATTCACAACTCCACCTTATCCCCGAACAATACTTTATAAGGGCATTACATAAATCAGTTATATACCGCTTATTAACACCGAAGGTATCATCAACAAAATAAAATAATTTCACTCCATCTTTTTGAAGAAGTTTTATCTCGCTTATAACGCTAGCGGGAGAACGAAACCTAACTTTTCTGCTCCAGATATAACGAGAACCACAAAAAAAACAATCATAAGGACAGCCTCTTGTTGCAAAAATATACCCAAAAGCTGCTTTAGAATATTTGCCATAATCCTTCAGTACCTCTTTTGCGTAGCTATAAGGAAAACTCAAATTATCCAAGTCGCTGATAAATTCTCTGGGAGAGTTTTCAACGATAAGGTTATCCTCTCTATAAACTATGCCTTTTATGGCATCAAAACCATTACCTCGCTCTATAGCGTTCAGTAACTCCACTATCGTAATCTCGCCTTCGCCTTCAACTGCCAAGTCAATATCCGGGCATTTCAAGGCTTCCCGGCCTACCATTGAGAGGTGCGGCCCGCCCATTATCACAGTGGTATTTTCATTTAATTCTTTGACCAGCTTAGCGATTATACATGCAGAAGTAAAATTTTGGGATTTAGCCGAGATACCCACCACCGTAGGTTTAAATTCTAGGATAGCGGTTTTAACTTCTTTCCAGATAGGAGCAGATAGATTTTTAAGGTTGGCTAAATAATTATCGAAACCTATTCCTCCTAAGAAACTAACTTTAATCGGATCTCTTCCAGGATAAAAATCAGTATTGTAAGCCATAACTGCCCAGTCCGTATTCTTACGCACCGCTTGTGTAAGGTAGCCTAAAGAAAGAGGGTAGCGGTCAAGCGAATATGTATTTTTGAAAAGGCGGTAAAAGGGCGGCTCTATAAATAGAATTTTTCTTTCTTTTTGCCCCATGTCTAAGCTCTTCAATATTAAAAAATTATTGAACCTTCTGCATCACTATAACATAGCCCTCAGGGCGAAAGTTATTAAGCCCCATCCGAGATAATAAATTAGAAAGCATAAATAGCAATGATGAAGGTTTAAGCAAGTTAGTTAATTTCATGCGGTCTTCATCAAAATATAAGCCAAGAGGTAGTTGATAAATCTGGGTATATCTGTACCTAAGTTTTATGAATTTTATCTGATATGGTAATGATTCATAGGTAGTTTGCGTCCCAATACCTTTATCTGTATCTTTAACAAAATATGATAACAGACATTGGGGTGGATATGGACGAATGTGAGAGGGGTCGTTCCAGAACATCCGTGACGGTAAGGGAGTCCCTACAGCTAAAATTCCTCCGACCCTTAAGACCCTTAACATCTCAATGAGCAGACTTCTTGTATCAGAAGGAGAAAAGTGTTCAATAAGGTCAGCGCAATGAATGCCATCAAAGGATTGTTCGGCGAAAGGAAGTCTTAAGGCATCTCCTTTTATAATCATACCACCTTCTTTTGCGCATTCTTTTAAAGAACTCCAATTTCTATCTATCCCGATGATTCTCTGGGGAGCAAATTTGATAAACAATCCCCTCCCGCAACCAACATCTAGAATTTTTTTGCAATCAGAAAGGAGATTAAAATTTGCTTTGTGCCAATCTATTCTAGGGTTATAGAATAGTCTTTTTATAAAATTAAAAGTTTTTGCGTTTATCATGGCTTACCAACCCTCTGATTTTATCTTGCTTCTCATTCTATGTCCACCTCTTCATATAAACGTAACGTTTTCATTGATCGAACATAAAGGCTATCAGCCAAATATACAATCGGTGAAAAAATTTTACTCATTCTTCTTAATGCTTCAGAAACATTAATAATGATCTGGTGGAATTTCGACATTAATTCTATATCGCTCTTTTGGATGCCTAATCCGAAATAACCATCGACCTCTAGCGAAGTTTCACCTATAAATGCGTTAAATGCGGCTACCATTTCGGACGGCGTCCAATATCTTACCTCAAAGTTAAGGGATTCTCTGAATCCTCTCTTTAACTGATGGTAAAAGCTTCTCATTCCAAATTTATTTGCGAGTTGAATAAAACTATATCCATTATCTTTCAGCAAGCGCGACGTCTCTTTTAAACATAATTCAACATTGCGTCTGTCCAAATGTTGTAAAACACTGTATGAAAATACAACATCAAAATATTTATTTGAAAATGGCAGGAATCTTGCATCTGCTACAACGTATTTTATATCAAAATTTAAACTATTGCTTACGCGTTTAGCGGCCATTATGGCCCCTAAACTTGGATCTATGCCAACCACTCCATATCCTAATTTATAAGCCGCCGCAGACCAACGTCCCCAATTACAGCCTATGTCCAGTAACTTCTTGCCATGCCCACCCTCTAATCTCAGCTCCGGGATCGGATAACTTTCTAATCTTCCTATCAAATCTTTATATAGATGCCCCGAGGTGGCACCTATGATAACATTGACAACGGGATCTATCTTAGTCTTTCCTATTAAGGATACAGCTAATAATTTCTCTTTTTCGCTTATACCAAGTGATTCCAGATATAATTCCGGGGCGCGCGCATCCACCAATTCTCCTTTTGCGCGCTTAATCGAATTGTTAATTAAATCCATCGTTTGATCTTTCTCTTCCAGCAGCATAACCGGTATACCCTCTACGATAGGGTAACAATGACGATGGTTTTGTTCACAACAAAACCTATCGTTTTTAAGCATAAGCCTTGAATAATCCCGTGGACAAACCAAATTTTCTACATACCATGAATCGATCGAAACCATATCCATTCACCTATTATTTAACCCATACCACCCAGTCTTTTTAATATCCCCAAACTACTCTAACTGTCTGTTCTTACGTTCGGTCCCCTTTTTACCTATTTTCGTAACTCCTTATGCTACAAATAATTAATCCCTATCATACTACTCCCTTAGCGAGTGTAAAATCCGAGCGTAACAATTTGTCCGCGTGGCAACCCAGGGTGCGAATGGGCCACCCCTGGCCTTACAGACGCTTTCAGAACCAATCGGGAAAGTATCCTAAAGGGGTACCAAATCTGGGTAGCTCTGTGTTATTACCTTCTCCTTGCCTATATCAAATACCAAGCCAGATAAAAATATTCGTTGTTTTATCTATACAGGGTCATCAGAGAGACCCTACTGGCACGCTTTACGCTGATAGATTTACTGCGTGCTTCAGAACGTGTATTACCAAGACTAAAAGATACCGAGGTTCAGTTTGCCTTTTGCTAAAACTTTAGCGGACAGCAATGATAGATTATATATAATTTATTTAGGCAATAATCAAAGTAATTCCTCATATATGGCCAGAGTCTGGTGCGCTACTGTATCCCAGGAAAAAAATTTGGCTCTTTCTAACCCCTTCTGGCGCATTGACTGCCGAAGCTCTACATCTGTGATTACCCGCGCTAGAGCGGACGCCAAGTCATCAATATCAGTTGGACTTACAAGAATTGCGATATCGCCAACAATTTCAGGTAGCGAAGTTACATTAGAGGTAATCACGGCAATGCCGCAGCTCATCGCCTCAATGACCTGCAGCCCAAAGCCTTCATATAGCGAAGGGTCCACAAATAAATCAGCTGCCTGATAAAGTGCCACTAACTCTATTTCTGACAGACGCCCTGTAAATATTATGCTATTTTTTAAATTCAATTCTGCAATCAATTTCTCTAATCCCGTTTCCTTCGGGTCAACATTTCCACCGATTACGAGCTTTTGAGAAAATTTTGATTCCTTTAGCGCCTTATGATAAGCACGAATAACTGCCGACGTATTATCACGGGGGTCAAACGAAGAAATATGCAAGATGTATCCTGCTTCGGCGTTATACTTCTTCTTTGTATTAAGCAAAACTCTTTCATCATTAGCCACACAAAATTGCTCATCGGGAGCATGATATAAAACCCGTATCTTTTTTTCATTCACATTATATCTCTGAATAAGGTCTTTTTTCGTACTATTAGAGCAGGCTATAATTAGTTTTGCCTTTTTTAGACTGGGGCGAAATAAAAGCATATTATATTTCTGGCTTAATCTCATATATAAATAATTATGCCTACTCTTGCGTGCCAACTCTATTCTATAATCTGGTATCTCAACTACAGATAACACAAACTTTACTTTACCGATAACCGGTAAAGTGTCGATTAAGGAGTGATATATATCTAGTTTGTATTTTATAATAGCCATTGGAACTTGAAATTGATCCCAGACTATACGTTTCGGTATCCGAATGCTAACATGGTGAAAATTCTCCTGCTGGGGTAACTCAGGAAGGATATTTTTTTTATTGAGAAAAATATAATAACAATTTTTCTTATCAATTTTTGATAAACTCTTAATAAGATTGTATTGATGCCGAGATACACCCTTACCATATATTGAAAGATGAGTTGCATCTAAGCCTATAACTGCCATTACCTCTCCGCAAGAACTTCTTTATATATATCCATTACCTTATTAAGCATTTGTGGTAGAGAAAAAAATTGCCTTACCCTTTCATAACCTTTCTCTCCCATCCTTTTTGATATTTCAGGGTTGTTAAGATGATATAGAATCGCTTCAGCCAATTTATCCGGGTCTTCCGGAGAAATAAGGGTTCCAGTTTCACCATCTATCACGACTTCCGGATTGCCTCCTACGGAAGTGGTAATTACGGGTTTCTTTGCTGCCATGGCTTCCAAGATAACAACTGGCAGTCCTTCAATTAGCGAAGGAAGGACAAAAAGATCAAAGACATTCATTATATCCATAATATCTGGGTGGTATCCGGTGAATACAACATGATCGATAACATTTAGATTCTTCGCGAGAGTCTTAAGTTGCTCTTGATAAACGCCATTGCGAAAATCTTCTCCTACAATAAGAAACGCCGTATTAGGAAAATCTTCAAGCACCCTCTGCGCCGCCCTAATAAATATATGTTGGCCTTTTTTCTCATCAATACGTCCAACTTGTCCGATAAGCAAAAGAGAAGAAGATAAGCCAAGTTCTTTTAAGATTTCATTCCGAGACCTAAGATTGGTAGTTTGTCCGTTTTCTACAAGAACTCCATTATAGATAAGACGAACTATCTCTTTGGGGATACCGCGTTGAATAAGACCTGTCCTTGTGGCTTGGGAAACAGCAATTATCCTACAAACAACGGACTTTACTGTAAGGGTGTTCAAAAAGAGCTGGCATCGTCTAATAAGCGAATTTGAATTCAAAGACGATAATCCGTGTTCATGATTTACTAATGGAATATTGCTCAACTTGGCAGCCATACGGCTTATAATGGCTCCCGACAAAGGAGTATGCGTATGTATCAGACTAATACCTTCTTTTTTTATTATCCGTGCTAACTTTATTGCGCTGTCTAACCTAAATGTCCTGCGCGTATCAATATTGTACACCTTAATGCCTTTTTCTTTTAAAAGATGCGTAAATTTACCTTCGGCGGGAGAATTAACAATAGTCTGATACCCTCTTTTTAAGGCTTCTTCAATAATTTTAAAGCAGATTATATTCCCGCCAGTAATTTCGCCGTCAATAATAGGATATAAAATCTTCATTCTCAAATTACTTCTTAGGATATCGGCATATTCCAATCAACTCCGTTGCTCGCCTTAGCCCTTCTTTGCTAATGTCAAAATCCTCAAGACCTGCCTCATCCCATGAACGGGTAGCCACCGTATGACAAATTTTTCTTCGCAAAAAATTAGGCAATATCGCCCGTAAGTGAAAAATATCTATTTTCTGTAGGCAGTAATGCAGAGTTGACTGTCGTCGTCTTTGTCCGAAAATTTCTACGCTGGTAAAACATTTTTTTAGAATATCTTCGAAATCTTTCTTGCAAAATTCTGTTTTATGGTAGGGGTCTTTAG
>Ga0154682_101_pt5 | contig 14469 bp, 9 predicted proteins | sample Rifle2008BG13ft_FD_116111 | JGI IMG/M metagenome (GOLD analysis project Ga0154682, IMG submission 116111) | Omnitrophica WOR_2 bacterium RBG_13_41_10
CTGGCCTTAAAAAATATCCGCCTGAAGTTTTCTAGCGGTGAAAAACAATTAATTTCGGAAATAGGGGAATTATTGTTTACTGGGGGAGGTATCTCCGGGCCTTTAGTTTTATCCTTAAGTGGACAAATATTAGATTGGTTAGAAAAAAGCAAAAATATTTCTCTAGAGATAGACTTAAAACCAGGATTATCTCGCGAACAGCTTGATGCGCGGCTGTTAAGAGAGTTTAAATCGAATTCCAAAAAAACGCTCAAGAACATGCTAAAGAGTTTGCTGCCGGTTAGTCTAATAGAGGTGGCGCTTGGAATAGTTAACATACCGGCTGATAAGAAAGCCAGTCAAATTGGCAAAGAAGAACGCGCAAGATTAGTCTCATTGCTTAAGGGCTTACATTTAGATATAATATCATCAGAAGGGTTAGAGTTTGCCATGGTGACGCGAGGAGGAGTGTCTTTAAAGGATATTAATCCCCGTACCATGGAGTCGCGTATTATGAAAGGATTATATTTTGCCGGCGAGATGATAGATCTAGATGCCGATACCGGCGGGTTTAATTTACAGGCGGCGTTTTCTACCGGGTATCTGGCTGGTGAAAGCGCTTGCGGCTATTTTAAGATATGAGAAAAATATATTTGGCTTCCGGATCTTGTGCTCGGGCGAAACTTCTTAAGGCGCTGGGCTTTAAATTTAAGGTTTTGCCGAGTAAAATTAAAGAAGAAAGAAAGAAGGGTTCTTTATCTTATGCGCAGTTAGTCAAAAATAATGCTTTAAGAAAAGCAAAAGCAATAGCAAAAAGGGTAAAAAGCGGTATTATCATAGCAGCAGATACTATAGTAGTCCAAGACGGCCGTATATTCGGCAAGCCAAAAAATTTAAGGGGTGCTCAAAAGACGCTAAAAAGATTATCTAGAAAACCTCAGCGGCTTTATACCGGTATTTGTGTTATAGATAAAGATAAAAATCGCCAGAAAACGGCTTATGAAAAAACTAAAATTTATATGGACAGCCTGACCGATAAAGAAATAAAAAGTTATTTTGCCAAGGCTTCACCTTTAGGCAAAGCCGGCAGCTTTGATATACAGGGTAAGGGCGCATTTTTTATCCGGAGCATAGAAGGATGTTTCTATAATGTGGTAGGTTTACCCTTAAGAAGATTGTATCGGATGTTCAAGGAATTGGGCATAAATATATTTATCATCTTGTTTTGCGTTTTGAGTTTTGCGTTTTGCGCTTTTTTGTCCGGCTGTTCCCCGGAATACAACATTGTCACCGGTAAAGAAGAATCTTATTATTACAGTACGGATCAGGAAGTAGAGATGGGCCGCAATATTAGCCGGGAAGTGGCAAAAAAATATAAAAACGTAGATGACCCCTTAATACAAAAAAGGCTGGAAGATATCGGTAAAAAAATCGTAGCGGTTTGCGACAGAAAAGATATAAGTTATCATTTTACGGTTTTGGATGATGAGGATATAAATGCGGTTTCTCTTCCCGGAGGATTTGTTTACGTAAATAAAGGATTAATTGATAAAGTGGCTAATGATGATGAGCTGGCCGGGGTATTAGCCCATGAAATAGGGCATATTGTTGCCAGGCACAGTATTAAAAAATTGCAGGCACTAAACAGCTATTCAATTTTAAGAATTTTAGTTGCCGCCGCACCCCAGTCAGGAGCAGTAGGCGCTGCAGCAGATAGCGCTTTTACCGAATTGATATTAGGCTACAGCCGAGAGGATGAGCTTCTGGCGGATCAATTGGCAGCGCGCTATACGAGGCTCGCCGGATATGACCCCCGCGGGATTATAAATTTTTTAGAACGCCTAGAGGTGATAGAGAAAAGGAAACCCTTGCAGCCCAAGATATATTTTAAAACCCATCCTTATGTCCCCGACAGAGTCCGCGTTGTAAAAGAAGAGTTGGGTGAGAAGATCGGCTTTGAAGATTATATAAATATAGAAGAGACAAAAGGTCAATAAAAAAGGGGACGTTTCTATTTTTTATTCAGTATTCAGGGCTGCTGTCTAAAAAATAGAAACGTCCCCATTGTTTTCGAATCACATTATATTCTTCGGCTATCGCCTTAGAATCAAGAAAAAGTTTCATTAATGAAACTTTTTCTTGACAATTCTGGATTATATGGTATATCTGAGAGTTATGGTAACCACCGTAACTCTTAAGGGAACATTATGATAAAGGCAGTCAATAAAAATTCCTTAATCTCTGCTAAAGATATCACTGTCAAATATAAAATTACTTACCAGACAGTAAACCATTATACTGATTTTGGCCTGCTTCCGGTGTCATTTAAGAAGGGGAATGTGCGTTTCTATGATAAAAATTTGGTTAAACGGCGCTTAAGAGAAGTTACGGGTTTAATCCATGAGGGTTATTCCTTGCGTTTAATCAGAAAGAAGTTGATTGGCATCTAGGTTTCTAATTTTACCAGGGACGAAAGATGAGTTATTTCAAGGTCTTAGGATTAGATAAGGAGCCATTTTCTACCAGCCCTGACCCGCATTTTTTCTATCAATCTCAGGAACATCAGGCAGCAATTACCCGGATTATGATTGAAATTCGTTTACGTAGAGGCCTGAGTGTTATTTTGGGTGATATCGGCATCGGTAAAACCACGCTTTCCAGGAAACTCTTCCAGATGTTAAAGGAACGTGAAGATATAATTTTCCATATGATTTTAGACCCTACCTATGATACAGAAGAACTCTTTCTGGAATCCCTGATTCGTACCTTCGCGATAGAATTGGTGAAACAGTCTCCCAATCTGTTAGATTACAAAGAAGCCATAAAAAAATACCTTTTTTTAAAAGGAGCCGAAGAGAACAAAACTATTGTGCTTTTAATTGATGAGGCGCAGAAATTAAACGCCTTATCTTTGGAGGTTTTAAGGATTCTTTTAAATTATGAAACTAACGAATATAAATTATTACAGGTGGTGCTGCTTGGCCAATTGGAACTCTTGCCGCGCCTACGCGAAATAAAAAACCTTATGGATAGAATCAGCTTGAAATATATCATTAACCCTTTAGATGAAGAAGAAACCAAAGAGATGATAGGTTTTAGGCTCAAGCAGGCCGGCTATAACGGAGGGGTTTCTTTGTTTAGCGCTGATGCCATGGCCGAAATATACCGCTCTACCCAAGGCTATCCGCGTAGAATTTCTATGCTCTGCCACAATGCCTTAAAGTCATTGGCAATGGAAAATAAGCCCATAGTTGGCGGCACATTAATACGCGATTTAATCAATAAAGAAATAAAATAAAATGCCAGAAAATATTACACCGGAAGAAAAATTATTAAAATTAATTGAGAATCCGGCTATGGCAAAGCCGCCACGAAATTCTAGAAAGCTGCGTTTTAGTTTTCAAGCAATAAAAAACAAATTTAAAGCAATAAGAAATATAAGGATAGGAATCAGCAGCCAAAAGATAGAGCGCTTGTTTAATTTACGGTCTATAAATAAATTATTAATCGTTACCTCTTCGCTTTTTAGCGCATACTTAATTTTTGATTTTATAAAGGCCAAGCCTAACTTAGATATGCTGAATGTTGGTCAGCGGATAAAACAAGCTAAAAATGCAACGGCTTTAGTGAGTAACAATTTGGCGCTCAACGATTATTTAGGTGAGATTAAGAAAAGGGACATTTTTCATTTTGTGCCTCTTAAGAAACAAGAACCGGATAGTGCAAAGGAAACATTTGCTTCTTTAATCAATAATTTAAGATTAGTAGGGATTATCTGGTCTAGTAAACCACAGGTAATGATTGAGGATAAGCAAGAGAATAAGACCTGGATTCTCAATCAGGGGGATGAAATATTAAAAGTCAACGGAAAAATAAAGATAAAACAGATTTTAAAAGATAGAACTATTTTGAGTTTTGAAGGCCAAGAGATGGAGTTGATGTGAAAAAAACTTTTAACTTTTTACTTGTACTCTGTACTCTGTACTCTGTACTCTGTACTTTTACTATTGCCATTGCCGAAGAGAAAACGCCCTGCATTGGCAGCAGTACTGAAAGAATCTCCTTGGATTTAAGGGGAGTGGAAGTTATTGAGCTGCTTAAGCTTTTGTCCGTTAAAACCGGACTAACCATAGTGCCCCAGCCGGGAGTAAAGGGAAGAGTCAATCTTTTTTTAAACAACGTCTGTTTTGAGGACGTATTAGATATTATTCTGGTTACCTATAATCTTGCCGCAGAAAGAAAAGGCAGTATCATTAACATTATGACCGCAGAGCAGTTTTATAGGATTTACGGCAAAAGATACGAAGAAAAGCGCCAGATGGCTACCCTTAAATTAAATTACGCAAAGCCGGCAAATGTTTTTAATACCTTAAGCCAGCTTAAGTCTGATATAGGAAAAATTATTGTTGATGAATCTACTGCTACGGTGATATTGATAGATATTCCGGAAAAATTAGATCTGATGCAGACCATGGTTAAACAATTAGACCAGCCGCCGGAAACCGAAGTTTTCGGTCTAAAATACGCCAAGGCCAAAGACCTGGAAGTCCAGGTATCCAAAATCCTGACCACCGGCCCCGGTGAAGTGGCTATTGATGAGCGAACTAATAAGGTGATGATTGCGGATCTGCCGGATAAAATGATGAGGATAAAACGCATGGTCAGGGCCTTTGATGAAGAGCCCTCCCAGGTGCTTATTGACGCACAGATTATTGAGCTTACCTTAAATAAGCAATTTCAAAGGGGAGTGAGCTGGGAAAAAATATTTAGAGGCCTGAATGACCTGGATTTTAAAGGGACATTCTCATTAGGGCTTACCGGAAGCCGGCAGGAAGTAAGCGTGGGGACAGTAGCAACAGATGATTACAATGCCGTACTACAGTTCTTAGAGGGGTATGGCCGCACCAACATTCTCTCGCAGCCGCGCATTACTGCCTTAAATAATCAGGAAGCAAAAATTTTAGTAGGAGCCCGGGAGGCCTATATTACCCAGACTTTAAGCACCGCCACCAGTGCCACTACTACTGCGGAGTCCATTGAATATGTTGACGTGGGGGTAAAACTTAACGTAACCCCAAATATTTCCCGCGACGGTTTTATCACTATGAAAATCAGGCCGGAAGTTTCTTCGGTAAGAGAATATATTACCACTTCCTTAGGCAGCCGTGTTCCTATCGTCACTACTTCAGAAGCAGAAACTGTGATAAAGGTCAAAGACGGGGCAATGGTGATGCTCGCTGGCCTGACTAAAAAAAGAGAAGAAGAGGCCAAGTCAGAGCTTCCCTTTTTAGCCAAGATTCCTATCATCGGGATATTCTTTGGCAATAAAACAATAGGTAGCACCAGTAATCCTGAGACAACAGAATTAGTTATTTTGCTTACGCCGCATATTGTCTCCGGAGACTTTATTCGTTCTGCTGAATTAGAACCCAGAGATGTGGTTTTAAAAAAAGAACCTAAGGGCTTGAGGGAAGAATAGTTCTGGATTCTAGATGCTGGATACTGGATGCTGGAAAAAATGAAAAATTTAAAATTTAAAATCAAAATATTACTAATTATCACAACTTTTATATTATGTGCTTGGAATATTTCTGCCGAAGAAGCAAAACCCGAAGGAGAACAGGCAGTAAAGAGTGAATTGATTTCGTTAGACCTAAAAGGGGTGGATATTCTCGAAGTCTTTAAACTGCTTGCCACTAAGACAGGTCTAAATATTGTGCCGACAAAAAATGTCACCGGCCGGATTAACTTATTTATCAATAATGTTTCTTTTGAAGATGCGCTGGATATAATTATTACTAGTAATGATTTAGCTAGCGACAGAAAAGGCGGTATCATTAATATCATGACGGCTAGCGAATACCAGGCCCTTTACGGTGAAAAATATCAAGAGAAAGCCCAGGTGTTAAGCTTTAAACTGAAATATGCCAAACCCAAAGATATACTGGCTGCTTTAAATAATTTAAAAAGCGCAATAGGCAGAGTAATTGTTGATGAAGCTAGCGGCACAGTGATTTTGATAGATAGTCCGGAAAATATCAAAGAAATGCAAAAGGTAACCGAAGAGCTTGACCGGCCGTTAGTTACTAAAGTATTTGATTTAAATTATGCCAAAGCTGAAGATGTAGAGGCAAAACTTACTAAGTTAGCAAGCAGCACTTCCTTGACAGTGCAGGTAGATAAGCGCACCAACAAAGTTATTGTTACTGACCTGCCGGATAAAGTAAAAGAGATGAGTAAGATGGTAACAGAGTTTGATGAGCCATCCTTACAGGTGCTCATTCAAACAGAGATCTGGCAGCTTTCTTTATATGATAGGTTTAAAAGAGGCATAGATTGGGAGAAGTTATTCAAAAGCTTTTACGACCTTGATTTTAAAGGTAAGTTTCCTTTGGGATTGGCAACAGATGCAGTGCGCCAGGAGATTTCTATAGGCAGCATTCCCCAAGATAAATTTAATGCTGTTTTTCAACTCTTACAGACCTACGGTAAGACCGAGATTCTGTCCCGTCCGCATATCGCCGTAGTAGATAACGAAGAGGCGAAAATTTTAGTAGGTTCCAAAGAGGCATTTATTACCGCTACAGTCAGCCAGGCAGAGTCTTCTACTACTACCGCAGAGTCCGTAAGCTTTATTGATGTAGGGGTAAAATTAAATGTTTCCCCTAAAATTTCTAAAGACGGCTTTATCACTATGAAGATAAAACCGGAAGTTTCTTCGGTAAGAGAAACTTTAACCACTACTTCCGGTACACAGGTACCGATTGTAGAGACTGCAGAAGCAGAGACTACGGTAAGGGTAAAAGACGGCACTACCATTATGATTGCCGGGTTGATAAAGGAAAAAAGGACCGAAGACAGGAGCGAGCTACCGGTATTATCTAAAATACCTCTATTAGGGTGGCTGTTTGGAAAGCTGGAAATAGGGCCGTTAAGCGAACCGCGCAGGAATGAATTAATAATTTGTATTACCCCCAAGATTATTAGTGGAGAGGGGGGTACTTTAACAGGAAAATAAATGGCCCGTAAGGCTTTGCTTATTATTATTTTTTTGCTAGTGATTTTATATGCCGTAGGCATAAGCTGGCTCTTTTTAAATACCTATAATAAGAATAAACAACTATCCGAAAGCACAGAAGAAAGCTCCAGCTTTAAAAAGAAATTACAAGAAGAACTTTCAACATTAAATTTATCGCAAGAAGCCTTGCGTAAAGAAAACGAACAATTAAAAAGCGAAAGTTTTAATTATCTAAAGAAACAGAAAGAATTGGATGAGGCCATAGAAAAATTAAGCGCTGAATTAAAAAAACGTATCGCTAAAAATAATGATTTAGAAAAAGAGCTGCAAGTAAAGAGAGGGGATTTGCAAAAGTTAAAAGCAGAAAATGAAAGCTTGCTTAGGGTAAATGAGTTTACAGGAAATGTGCAGGTCAGGAAGCAACAGGAAAAGATTATGGTCTTAGAGAAAGATTTAACCGGCTCTAAAGAAAAAGCAAGAATACAAGAGGCGCTTTTACATTATAATTTAGGGGTGGCTTATACTAAGGAGAAGAACTTCGAGATGGCCTTAGATGAATACCGTAAGGCCCTAAAGCTTAACCCTAAAGATCCGGATACTTATTATAATTTAGCCATTCTTTACGATGATTGTTACAAGAATCCCAAGCGGGCAATTGAAAACTATAAGAAATACTTAGGGTTACGGCCAAATGCCCCGGATTTAGATGAGGTAAAAGAGTGGATTTCGCGGCTGGAACAGTAACTGTTTGACACCAAAATTTTATGTCTGACACTTGAAAAAGCGGAGTTTTTATGCTATACTCTCTATTAGAAGATAGAAAAAGAGGTGTAAAATGAGAGAACCGCGGGTTTATTTAGATCAGGGAGTATATTATACGACTGCAAAGGCAGGAAATAATGAACTGCTCTTCCGCGATGATAAGGATTACGAGTATTTTATGGAGCTGTTGCGCAGCCGCAAAGAAAAATATAATTTTATCCTTTATGCCTTTTGTTTATTGCCTGGCCATTATCATCTTTTGATAGAAACTAAAGACAAAAATATTTCCAAAATCATGCAGGCCATTAATACCAGCTACAGCCTTTATTTTAATAACAAATATAAACGCCAAGGCCATCTTTTACAAGGTCGCTTTGGAATGCAAGCCGTGAGTAAAGATGCCACACTTTTGGAATTAACCTGCCATATACATTTAAATCCTTTGAAGCTTGGCCTGGTAAAGACAATAGAGGAGTATCGTTTTAGCAGTTACCCGGAATATATCACCCAAAGCGATAATCCATTAACTGACTATGCATTTGCGCTTTCTTTTTTAGGGTCGCAAGAGGCCAAAGAAATATTAAGGAATAAATATAGGGAGCTTCTTAAAGAAGAAGCAGCGAAAGAACCGATAGGTATCGTGGCACAGGCCGAAGAAATCATAGAGCAAAAAAAAATGAGCCCGCGGGCATTAATTGGCATAGGTTCAGGCCTGATGATTGGTTTAAGTTTAGCGCTTTTTATGCTCAGGAATACAGCTATTAAGAACGCCAGTGAACACCGGCAAAATAAAAATATAGCCAGAGAAAGAAATGACATAGTGAATTTGCCGGATGGCCTACCCGGTATTATCAGTGACCAGAATCAGCAAAAGCAGGCGTGGGAACTATGGAAAAACTAAAGAGTGTCACTATATTATTGGTGGGGATATTATGCATTTCTCTTTCCTCTATATATACTAGCAAAATAGGGGCTGAAGTAGAGAAAAGCGCGAAAGTTTCTTATAAGATATTCTATTCCGGTAATGGCGGCGCTCCAAATTGGCGTATCTTTTCTACCACTTTGAGTGAAAATAAAAAAGAAGGAGAGAGGCGCCTGGCGATTGATTTAGGGCCAGCCGGAACTTTAGATTCGGCACATGCTTTTAGCCAAGGTGTGGTGAAAGAAAAGAACGGCTACGTGATGTATTACGGCGGCTACGACGGAAATAACTGGCGGATTTTAAGGGCGATATCGGTGGACGGCATAAATTGGCTGAAACAGGGGGTTTGCCTTAATTTAGGAACAACAGGTACTTTTGATTCTGTGCATATTCTTTATCCTTATGTGCTCAAAGAAGAAGGCCTTTATAAGATGTATTATGCGGCTTATGACGGAAATTATTGGCGCATTGGCTATGCGGTATCCGCAGACGGTGTCATTTTTAAAGAGAGACAGCCGGTCTTAGCGATGGGCACAGCAGGCGCCTTAGATTCTGATTATGTGCATACGCCGGTGGTAATTAAGCAAGGCAGTATCTACGTGATGTATTATGCTGGTTTTGGCGGCACCACGCCTCGCGCTTGGCGGATTATGCGCGCTACTTCAGCCGACGGAATAAATTGGATAAAACAGGGTTTAGCTTTGGATAGAGGAAGTAATATAGAGCCGGACTCCAATAATCTGCTTTGCGGCTCAGCGACCTACTCAGGCGGGCTTTATACTTTATGGTATTGGGCACAAGGAACGAATTGGAGAATTCTTTATGCTATTTCAGAAAACGGTATTGACTGGCAAAAAAAAGGTGTTATTCTAGATTTAGGCCCCAGCCGTTCGTTAGATAGTAAAGGGCTGGTGGTACCGGCAGTGATCGCAGAAAAAGTTGGAGAAAAGGTGCAATAAAGGAACGCAAGATGAAACGAGCACTTAAATCCATAATATTAGGAATTACAGGACTGGCAATAAGCGGCTTAGTTTTCTTAGGAACCTTTGCCAGCGTTAATGAGTTGTCTCCTAAGCCTACAGGTTCTCTTGTGAGCAAGTTAGAGATTAAAACAAGAGAGGATTTATTGGCTTTTGCCGAGAAGTTTTTGCCGGAGGCAGCAGAAGGAAAAATTACCCAAGAAAATAAGGCCTACATTTATAAGAGTTTTTCTGAAGAAGATAAGCCCAGCCTTGATAAAGAAAATAATCTCGGACAAATGAAGTTTGAGGCAACCTTTGCCGAGGATGCGCTGCGGCTCTGGTTTAAGCGCGATGACTCTGCATTCGGAATAGGAATGGCGGCTGAGTTCTTTAAGCAATTTGCGCCGGCAAAAGTTAAGAATAACCGCATTGTTTATAATCATCTAAAAAAGAAGATAAGCCTGGTTTATACGCCTTTGGCTGAAGGCATAAGGGAAGATATTTTGGTAGCCAAGGCAAAAGATTTAGAGCGTTTTAATTTAAGCTGGTTATTAGAACTAGGCCAATACTTGGAAGCAAAACTTCAGCCCGACGGCGCAATCGCTATTTATGGGCCAGAGCAATATCTCTCGGGCAATATCCAGATCAGTGATGAGAAGAGCGCGCAGTTGATTGAAAAGGCAAGGCAAAATGCTGCTAAGGACCAGCTTTTATATCAGATTCCTCTGCCAATAGTCAGAGAGGCCAATGGCAAAGAGAATAAGGATATTGCCAGTTATAAGCTGGAAGAAAAGAAACTGACACTGGCGGTTAAAGGATACAAAGATTTAATTTATCCCATCAGCATAGACCCTTCGATAGAAATAAGCACAACTGCAGAGTTTTGGTCTGCGGGTAATAATGAAGGGATGATTTCTTCTTCTACTGCTGACCAGATTACCCGCGAAAAGGCAATAGGAGGAGCGGTTGGCAGTACTTGGAGTTACGCTTTATCTCTTCCCACAGCAAGGTCTAGAGCTGCCTCTGTAGCCTACAATGGCTATCTTTATGTGACAGGTGGTTATGACGGCAGTAGTTATAGCAGCGTCCAATACGCTTCTATTAGCAGCGTTGACGGCTCATTGGGTGCCTGGTGGACCACTACTTCTTTTGCTGCGGCAAGATATAGCCATAACTCTGTGGCCTACAATGGCTATCTCTATGTGATGGGCGGGACTGATAAGGACGGTTTTTTTATGAGCAATATCCAATACGCTTCTATTAGCAGCGTTGACGGCTCATTGGGTGCCTGGTGGACCACTACTTCTCTTACTACGGCAAGAACACAATTAGACTCTGTTGCCTACAATGGCTATCTTTATGTGACAGGTGGTTATGACGGCACTGACACTCTCACCAGCGTGGAATATGCTCCTGTTAATGCTGATGGCTCAATTGGTAGCTGGGTAACCAGCCCTAACTCTTTTACTACTCCACGGTCTGCTCATTCCTCTGTGGCCTACAATGGCTATCTTTATGTGATCGGTGGAGATACGAGCTATGAAGCAAGTCCAACAAGCGAAACCTCCAGTGTGGAATATGCCTCCATATCTAGCGACGGCTCCATCGGCACCTGGACAACAACCACTACTCTTTCTGGATTAAGGGCATACTACGCCTCTGTTGCCTACAATGGCTATCTTTATGTGATGGGCGGATGGGATGGCAGTAGTTATTTAAGCAGCGTCCAATGCGCTCCCATCAACAGTAACGGTAGTTTAGGCAGTTGGCAGGCCGCTACCTTTCTTACTACGGCAAGGGGTTTACATTCCTCTGTGGCCTATAACGGCTATCTTTATGTCATTGGTGGTAGTGGTGCTTTTGTTATATCTACTGTCCAATATGCTTCTATTAACGATATTCAAGGCGCGCTGGGCAGCTGGGCAATTATTTCTTCTTTTCCTACAATAAGATCTTTACATTCCTCTGTGGCCTACAACGGCTATCTCTATGTCATTGGTGGTTATGCTGGTGTTTCCGATATAACCTTTAGTAGCATCGAATACGCTCCTATCAATGCCGACGGTAGTTTAGGCAGTTGGTCCTCCACTACCTCTCTTACGACGGGAAGATATAGCCCTGCCTCTGTGGCCTACAATGGCTATCTCTATGTGATGGGAGGATGGAATGGCACCAACGCTATTAGTAACGTGGAATACGCTCCTATATATTACGATGGCACTATTGGCAGTTGGCTACCAACAAGTCCTTTAGTGGTAGCAAGGAGGCTGCATTCCTCTGTGGCCTACAACGGCTATCTTTATGTGACTGGTGGTACGCTTTCCAGCGTAGAATACGCTCCTATTAACGCCAACGGTACAGTAGAGAGTTGGCTACCAACCACGACTTTGCCAGAATCACTATCCCAGAACGCCTCTGTGGCCTACAACGGCTATCTTTATGTCCTCGGCGGGACAAGTAGCAATGACGTTTATTACAATTCTATTAATACTGATGGCTCCCTCGGTGCTACTTGGTTCGCTACTACGGATCTTCCTCTTGCCTCAACAACGGGTAATTTTGCAGTGGCTTACAACGGTTATCTTTATCTGATAGATGGTGGTAGCACTACTGGTAGGGTCGATTACGCTCCTATACAGAGCAGCGGCGCTCTTGGCAGTTGGGTATCAACAAATTCTTTATTACTACCAAGGAGGTTCCATTCCTCTGTGGCCTACAACGGCTATCTTTATGTGACTGGAGGAATAGTTGACGGTACTTATTCTTCTACTGTGGAATATGCTCCCATTATTAAGCGCGGCGGGACATTAGGCAGCTGGAATACTACTACTTCTCTTGTTTCCTCAACTAGTAGTATCGCCGCTGTCGCTTACAACGGTTATCTTTATGTTACAGGGGGAAATTATCTTGCGCCGCGAGATTGGGTTGATATAGCTTCCATCAATAGCAACGGAACTCTGGGTAGTCATAATAATAGCTCTGTGTTTAATGATAACAGATGTAACCACGCCTCTGTCGTCTACAACGGCTATCTCTATGTGTTGGGGGGATGGGACACCAGCAGCCTTTACAGTAGTGTGGAATACGCTCTCATTAACAGCGACGGCTCAGTAGGCCCTACTTGGAGTTATACCACTTCTCTTACTACAGCAAGGCGACGGTTTGCTGCAGTAGCCTATAACGACTATCTTTATGTCATCGGCGGGAATACTGGTGTTTTTGAGTCGGGTAGCAATTCTATTTCTACTGTCCAATACGTTTCCATTAACAGCAATGGCTCACTAGGCAGTCCTTGGAGTTATGCTACTTCTCTTCCTAAGGCAATATCCTTTCACGACTCTGTCGCCTACAACGGCTATCTCTATGTCATTGGCGGCATAGATGAGGACGAGAATTATCTTGCCGACGTCCGCTACGCCTCTATAGATGCCACAACTCATGCTGTAGGCAACTGGAGCAGCACTACCTATCTTCCTTTAGGAATATCTAACCATAGCGCAGTGGCAGCAGACGGCTATCTTTATGTCATCGGTGGTAAAGACAGTGAAGATAGAAACGTTTACGATGATATATTCTATGCACCCATAAATGCCGATGGCACTCTGGGCAGCTGGGTTTGGGGTAATACTTTTTCTACTGCCAGATACGACCACGACTCTGTGGCCTACAACGGCTATCTTTATGTGATAGGTGGGGCTGATAGTGGCGGTAATTCTATTGCAAATATCCAATACGCTCCGTTGAAGACCCCGGCCCAGAAAGGATATTACTCCCGGCTGATTGACTTAGATGCAGAGAAGCAGATTAAATCTTTGGTGATGGACTGGACTACGGCGAATAAAGGGACAGTAAAATTAGAATACCGTTATGCTCCCGTAGGCTCGGTAAGTTTTACTACCGGGGGTTCGGTAAATGAAGTTACGCGGGGCTCGGCAGTTAGTTTTGGCAGTAGTTACGGTGGTTTATTAGGCCGCTATTTATGGTTGAGGGCAACCTTGGATGATACTAATGCCGCCGCAGCTGTAAATCCCGATGTTGCTAATGAGCGGGATGTTACGGATATTACGGTAGTTTATTCTGATGCCGTTCCCACTGCTCCTTCAGATTGCCTGATTCAAGCCACGCCGCCTGAAGCAAATAAGCATCGTATTAACTGGGCAGATAGTAGTAGCGATGAGTATGGATTTGAAATTAACCGCTCAATTAATGGTTCTGCTTGGGCTTCCTGTTCCGGCAGTTCCTGTACTTCCTGTGCGTCACCTTCGATTCCCTGTTCCTGGACGCTAGCCCAGAATAGCAATTCCGCTGACGATACTTCACTCACGGCAAATACTAAGTATTATTACCGCGTTGCTTCCTATAAGACGGATGGTGTATCCTGGAGTTATTCTTGGGCTGATGCTTCTAATAACCCCAGATATACTCTGTCACCTGAACCGGATGTGTCAGAGGCGAGCGCTTCTCAAAAAGTAATAAATACTTGGTATAATACTGCATTCAATTTTCAGAATGACCTTACTTGGAGCATAGGCGGTATTGACTCTTATGGTTATGTCTGGACTACAACTGCTCCTTACAGCTGGAATGCAGTAGATAAAACTGATTGGACTACAGGTAACATTACTCCTACTGTATCAGGCGAGACTCAATATTATCTCTATGTGCGTTCTTATAATGGTAATGGAGTAGAGACTACCTCTGCTACTTGGTCATCTGGCCCGTGGAAATACGATATTGTTGCACCCACTGCGCCTACCGCAGTAAGCTTTACCCCTGTAGGCGGCACAGTGGTATCCAATACCTTAAACACTACCAATACCAACTGG
>Ga0154682_120_pt3 | contig 14418 bp, 14 predicted proteins | sample Rifle2008BG13ft_FD_116111 | JGI IMG/M metagenome (GOLD analysis project Ga0154682, IMG submission 116111) | Omnitrophica WOR_2 bacterium RBG_13_41_10
TATACATTTATCGCTTGGGTATAATCTAAGGCATTATAAAGCGCTTCGGCTTTACCTATATAGGCCTGGATAAGCACAGTCGGATCCTGCGTAGTCGCAAGGAGTTCGTTATAGATATTTCCTGCTTGGCTAAAATTATTGGTTTCAGAATAAAGAACGGCTTTCCCTAAAAGCAGTATATCATTATTATTTTTCTCTAAATTTTCTTGTTTAGTGCTTAAAAAGGCTCCTTCCGCTTCTTTATAGCGCTTTAATTTAAGGTAACTCCAGCCCGTTCCTAACTCGGATAAAGCCTGCAATTTATCGTCTTGGCTATTGACTAAAACCTTAGCATATTCATCAACCGCTTCCTCTAAATTATTCAGGTAATAATCGCTTTCGGCGAGATAAAAATAAAGATAAGAAAGCCTGGTTGTGTCTTTAGAAAACAGCTTAAGGTAAGACTTGGCTTTGGTTTTTAGGCCTTGATAGTCTTTAAGGTTATAGAGGCATTCTATTATTTTAAAATAAGCGTCGTGAGAAAATGATTCTTTGGGGAATTTATTTTCTATAATTTTAAAATATTCTAGGGCCTTGAGATAATTATGTTCCTGGAATAAACACCAGCCTAAAGAATAATAACTGGCTGACAAATACGAAGACTTGGGGAACTCATCAATAAGCCGCTGATAATACTCTGCTGCCTTGGCAAAATCATTGCCTTTGAAATGCACCTCGGCAATCCAATATAGTACGGAATCTTTTATCTCTTTGGCTATATCCGATTTAAGGAGCTGATCAAATTTCGCTAAGGCATCAAGGTATCTATTTTGATGGAAATAACACTGTCCGATTAATAAATTTATCTGGGCAGCTTTTGAGGAAGCCGGATAATTCTTCAAGAACCGCTCAAAAAGGCCCAAGGCCACATCGTAAAAACCATCGTCAAAGGCCTTCTCTGCGACAAAATATGACTCTTCTTCTTTGGAAGTATCTTGGGCGTATAGGTACAGAGTACAGAGTACAGAGTACAGAGCAAGCGCCGATAAACAAATAACTAATATCCAAAACTTTTTGAATTTTTTATTCATATTTTTCAATATACCACTTCTCTATTTATTCTTCAATACCTTTCTTAAAAATTCTCCGGTATAGGAGCGCTTGCGGCTGATTATCTCTTTAGGGCTGCCGTTTGCGACAATTTTACCCCCCTTATCTCCACCCTCCGGCCCTAAATCTATGATGTAATCAGCGCATTTTATGACGTCCAGATTATGCTCAATGACTATCACGGTATTACCTTTATCTACTAACCTTTGTAAAACCGAAAGCAACTTTTCCACATCAGCAAAATGCAAACCCGTAGTAGGCTCATCTAAAATATATAGGGTTTTTCCTGTGGCGCGTTTACTTAATTCCAAGGAAAGCTTTACGCGCTGTGCTTCACCACCTGAGAGGGTAGTAGCGGATTGCCCCAGCTGAATATAGCCTAAGCCTACATCATTTAGCGTAAGCAAAATATTCTTTATTCTGGGTATGTTATTGAATAGCTCTTGTGCCTCCTCAACCGTCATTTCTAAAACATCTGCGATAGATTTTCCTTTATATTTTACTTCCAATGTCGCTTCATTAAAACGGTTACCTTTACAGATATCGCATTTTACATAGACATCGGGAAGAAAATGCATCTCAATTTTTTTGATTCCATCCCCCGTACAGGCTTCACAACGGCCTCCTTTGACGTTAAAAGAAAATCTTCCGGGTTTGTAGCCACGTACACGCGCTTCGGGAAGTTGACTAAATAGGTCACGGATATGACTATATACGCCGGTATAGGTAGCGGGGTTGGAACGCGGGGTCCTGCCGATAGGAGACTGGTCAACCACAATAACTTTATCGATAAATTGCGCACCTTGAATTTCTGTATGCAATCCGGGCTTTTCTCTAGATTTATATAACTTTTGCGCCAAGGCCCGGTAAAGTATCTCATCTATAAGCGTAGATTTTCCGGATCCGGATACTCCGGTAATGCAAATAAAAAGGCCTAAAGGAAATTTGACATCTATATTTTTTAGATTGTGCTCTTTGGCTCCTTTAATCTCTAAAAGATTTCTCTTCTTCCATGGCCTTACAGCTACAGGCATTTTTATTTCGTATTCCCTTCGTAAATATTTTGCCGTGAGAGAACCCTTACAGCTTAATAAATCTTTAGTGGGCCCGGAAAATACCACATTACCACCATGGCGGCCTGCTCCCGGACCTAAATCTACTACGTAATCAGAAGCACGGATAGTCGCTTCATCATGCTCTACCACAATTAAAGTATTATTGAGATCTCTTAAAGCCTTTAAAGTGGAAAGTAGTTTTGCGTTATCCCGTTGATGTAATCCGATACTAGGCTCATCTAAAATATATAATACCCCCACCAGGCCAGAGCCTACCTGGGTAGCCAGCCGTATTCTTTGCGCCTCGCCTCCGGAAAGGGTAGCACTTTTTCTATCTAAAGTTAAATAATCTAAGCCGACATCAACGCAGAATTGCAATTTTTGGATTATCTCTTTTAAAACCTGGTGGGCAATGAGTTTTTGCCTTTGGTTTAATTGCAGCTCTTTAAAAAATCCCCGGGCCTCTTTTATAGACAGCTGCGTTACCTCCCGGATGTTTTTGCCTTGTATTATCACCGCAAGGCTTTCTTTCTTAAGCCTCGCTCCATTGCAAGCCGGACACGGCAGAGTTGACATAAAGCGGGATATCTCTGACTTTAAATATTCGCTTTTGGTCTGATGAAATAATCTTACTAAATGCGGTATTAGTCCCTCAAAAGGCTTACCCCAGACATAAACACTACAGCCATAAAGGATGGCTTTTTGCGTTTCTTTATTTAATTTCTTAAACGGGGTATCCAAATCAAAGCCCGCCTCACTTGCAAACTCACGGATAAGCGCGCGGTAATAAAGAATATAACCTCTGCCACCTCTTTTCCAGGGCTCAATTGCCCCGGTATTGATAGATTTGCTTCTGTCCGGAATCACTAGTTCCGGGTCAAACTCTAGTTTTGTTCCTAAGCCGTTACATTCAGGGCATGCGCCATACGGAGAATTAAAAGAGAATACGCGCGGCTCAACTTCTGAATAACTGATGCCGCATTTAGCACAGGCATATTGCTCGCTGTAGGTATCGTCCATTGTCGACGGTCGACGGTCCACAGATTTATTTTCTCCGTGGACAGTGGACTGTGGACGATGGACAATGACAACGCCTTTACCTACTTTAAGCGCAGTTTCCAAGGAATCCGTGAGCCTATTTTTTACCTGCGGCTTTATAGAGAGCCTATCCACTACTACCTCAATGTTGTGGATTTGGTATTTCTTAAGTTTTATCTTAGCGGGTAGTTCCATAATTTTTCCGTCCACACGGCAGCGGATAAAGCCGGATTTTTGAATTTGAGTAAATATATCTTTGTATTCTCCTTTTCTGCCTCTGACTAAAGGAGCTAGAATCTGTATCTGTGTGCCTTCAGGAAAATGCATGATCTTTTCTACTATCTCCTGAGAACTCTGCCTTTCTATGGGTTGGCCGCATTGATAACATAAAACTTTGCCGATGCGGGCAAAAAGCAGCCTTAGATAATCATAAATCTCTGTTTGCGTGGCAACAGTAGAACGCGGATTACCTCCGGCTGTGCGCTGCTCAATAGCTATGGCCGGAGATAAACCCTCGATATGCTCTATATTGGGTTTTTGTAGCTGCTCCAAGAACTGGCGGGCATAAGCAGAAAGGCTTTCTACATACCTACGCTGTCCTTCGGCATAAATCGTATCAAAGGCAAGGCTAGATTTACCTGAACCGGATAAACCGGTAACTACAATAAGTTTATTACGCGGGAGCTTAAGGTTTATGTTCTTTAAGTTGTGCTCTTTTGCCCCGCGGATAATAATATATTCTTGGCTATTCATAATGTCACAACCGTGTAATCAGTTTAACATTTTATTTAGGGATTACTTTCTTGCTTTAATATATATGGATCCCGCTACTTCACGTATAATGGGTAGTGATTCCATAAAGCTGCCTAAATATCTTACGACTGGAATCATGACCTTAGGAATAGCTGGATGCAAAAAATCAAAATTCTTTAACTCAATATCTTTAAAACCTATCTTCTCTAATTTTTTCTTTAATGACCAGCGTAAAAAAGCTGTTTCATTAGGAGAATCTCCGGATAATTTTTTAATAAAGGGGATATTTTTTTGAATAACGATCTGGGGATTCATCATATTTGGTTCTGTTAAAAAAATAGAGCCTCCAGGTCTTAGAACTCGATAAAACTCTTTTAAGGCCTTATCAACTTCAAGATGATGCAACACCGAGCTTCCTATAATCGTGTCGAAGGAATTTTCCGCAAAACCTAAATTAGACGCATCTTGTAATAAAAAGGTGACTTTATCGCTTTTGACCTTTCTTTTTGCAATTCCAATTAAATCAAAAGAAACATCAATCGACAGTATTCTAGAATTATTATTTTGAAACATTTTTGTTAATTCCCCTGTTCCACAACCTATCTCTAAAACTCGCATTCCTCCTTCTATGTGGCTAGTAAGCATTCTTACTCTACGTTGCCAGCGCTCTTGGCCAGCTGAACTTTCCCAACCCCAAACTTTTCCTGAAACATTAATTATTTTTTTTCCGTGCTTCTTCTCATTTAGAATTCGTTTATCCATATTAAATACTAATTTTCTAAAGGATTAATATGCTGAAGTATCTGTATCTATCAAAATGCCCTTAGGTTTTTTAAATTTACTTTTTGGAAATTATTTGTAGATTTAGCTAATTTTAGTTCTTTAAATCCAATAAAAAATCTTAATAAAAGTTTAAAACCATTTTTAAATGGCCTCATTTTAGACTCCCCTTTTAACCTTCTTTTATACCTAACAGGCATCTCTACAATGCGCAAGCGAAGTTTTGCTGCCTCTAAAAGTAAATCAAAATCTCCCCATCGATCAAAACTAGTCATATTAATCTTACGATGCGTTTCTCTTAAGATTACCTTAGTCCCACAGAGAGTATCTGTTATTCTCTGCCCCAAAAGCCAAGTAAATAATAAGCTGAATATTTTATTTCCTAAAAGATTAAGCCCGCGCATAGCTTCATTTTCCATAGGATAAACCATTCTCGTACCATTAACAAAATCTACCCCGGGAATACTTATTGCCCAAAAAAAATTTTCTAAATCCTCTGGCATAACCGTCATATCTGCATCTAATATCATTAAGGCATCTCCCCTTGCTGCTTCAAATCCGGCTTTTATCGCGTGCGCTTTACCTTTATTTTCCGGATAAGAAATTAATCTGGCTCTTGGATCTTTAGACATCAAATCTTTTACTACGCCAACTGTGGCATCGGTTGAACCGTCATCCACAAATATCACTTCAGTAAATTTTCCCATTTTAGGAATCCTTCGTAAACATTCTGCAACATTTTCAGCTTCATTAAAACAAGGAACAACTACTGAACAGCTTAATTCCCTGTTATTTAGTTGTCTTTTAATCTTTTTTGCAATAATATACTGCATTAGACATAAATTATTAAGTAAAGGCAAACGAGATAAATAGCGGTTTATTAAGGCGGAAAAAAAAGGTATGTATATTGGCAATAACAAGAATAATCCTTCTCGTTCGATATTATAACTAAATATTTTTAACAGGTTTGCAATATCGGCTCTAAATAAAAAATTATATGGTATCTCCGGAGTTTTTAATTTTATTTTCTCAAGGATCCTAAAAATTGAATCCCAAAACGGATTTACCACTGTTATAATTATTCTTGAGTTTTCTTCTGTTAAATTATCCAGGTTTTTAAAGGCCCTCCAAACGTCCGAGGACCGATCAAGGAAGTTGCACATAATTATATATTCAAACTTTTCTTGTATCGCAATCGGCTCTTCTGCTGGATATAGCATAAAATTTAAGCCTGGAAACTTATTTTGGGCTAATTTTACCATTTCTTCGCCTATATCTAAACCTACTCCATATGATGGCTGTATAGAGGAAAGTATTTCTGCCGTTATGCAACCAAACCCCAAAACTTTCTTATCTACCGGGATATTTATCTTATAGAAATCTTTTAACTGTTTATAGTAATACCAGTTTTTTTTCTTTAAAAAATTGCCATATTTAGATTCTTTAACTTTTATTTGATTACCCATTTTTTGCCTAATTGCTGACAGATAAAAAATAAGGCTATTGGCGCGATATCCAAGATAAGCCTATCTACAACCTGAAAAATCCTGAAGCTTATATCCCCTAATAAATTTGATGGAAACACAATAAATATTATAAAATCAAAAATTGTTTGAAAGATAATTATGAATAAAAAAAATATTGCGCGTTTTTCGTGCGGCCTAATCAAAAACCATATTACCGATAAAATAAAAACTACCCAGAGTATATTCCATTGCTTTAGATCAGAACCGTTTCTTACCCAGACAGTTAGGATAAAGGGAAGTCTTTCTTTTGCTAAATAAAACAAATCTTTCAATGGCGTTGTAAAATATGGATTTTTAATCCCTACGGCATGTATAAATACAAACCAAGGGGAATACATCAATAAAGGGATAAATGAAATCGTAGATAAAAACCTTTTTTTATCTATATTTAACTTTAATAATAAACAAATCATTACGGATGATAGAAATAATGCTAACCATAAACTAATTCCCTCATTCTTTGTCCAGGTTCCCAATCCTATAAATAAGCTGCCTAGAATAAGAAAGGAATTATCTTTTTCTTTTAAGTATCTCCAGATATATAGAATGCCACCGGTTAGATAAAAAATAAGCGGCACCTCCATATATCCGCTAGAGGCCATACGCAGAAAATTTGGTATGGTTGCTAAACAAAAACAGCTTGCTAATACAAAATTAATATTGAATTGTTTTTTTAGGTGGTAATAGAATAATGCGATGCTCCCGATATAATAAAAAGAGCAGAAAAATCTTACTAACGGTTCATGGATTTGGTTTAAAAAAGAATAAATATAGGTTTCTAGAAAAGGCATTAGTATAGGATACTCAAGATGGGCAGCACTAAACCAGGGTAATTCAGCCCAGGGTTGAAAAGGAAAGGTCTTTTCGATAAAGAACATTTTGGCTTTCAATCCCCAACTAGCCCAGGCATCCCAAGCAGTAAAAGGCAAGCTAAGAGAATCAAGAAAAACGTAGATAATTTCCCAAATTAATATCGAAACAAAAAATATTGTTATAGGGGAGTATGTACTTTTTTGTTTTCTAGGTAGACCCGTACAACTAAAAAGATTCTTTTTAATTTTAAAAAAAGCAAAGATAAATAATAGAGCCTCGACTAATAAAAGATAATTTATATTAAAAAACTTCACAATAAAAGATAAAAAGAAAATTGCCAGCCCTACAAATCCCGTGCCTATTCCAAAGGATAAAATAATAATTTCAGCATAGGGGAGTTGTTCTTTGGGATGAAAGAACAGCTTTAATATAATCCAACCACTGATGAGTATGGTAAGAATGGAAAATATAAATTTTAAGAAAACCATAAATTAGATATTTATTGAGAATGGAAACTAAGGGCTTTGGTATCGTTATTGTACACTATTTGATATTTGATACCTGGGATAGCGCTTTCTTCACGATATATCTTACGCGGATAAAAATAATAAGCACTCTTACCAATAAAATATTCCGAAAGAAACCAATCCTGGCTTGCAACATCGGGCTCTTTGGGCACGACTTTAAATAGAATATCAACTCTTGGGGGGGTCTTTGTTTCACAAAATTTTATAAAATCATAAAAGCCTCCGTCTACAAGCCGATATTTTTGTTCTAATTTTAGAGGGATGATGGGAAGTTTCTTAAATATATCTTTAATTTGCGCAGTTATGATTCTAAACGCCAAGGCACACCAAACCATTAAAACCAAAATTATTAATTTTTTATTTATATCATTAAAATATTTATTTTCCTTCATTATGGGATAAATTGCCTGACCTTTAAAAGGACAAAACTAACCGGATCATAGATATTCTTTTGGCAAAATAAATATGTAAAATTTAAATAATCCGTAAGACATAAAAATAAAATTGCCATAAAAACGAAATCAGACATAAACTTTGATTTCTTAAATATTTCTTTTAACATAAAAACCGCAAAGAGCCTCATGATCATATCAAGATTGATAGCATAACGGACATTTTTATTATAATCAAAGATACTAAGTAAGATATATAGGACAAAAAATAATATTAAAAAATAGCTTATCTTATAATCTTTTAAAAAACTTCGGTTAGCTAAAACATAAATAATAAATGATAGAGCTAAGATTGTAACTAAGGGTGAAATTAAAATGTAGTCAATCATGTACCGAAACCATGGCCCCCGACAAAAAAGAACAGAATATTCATTTATCGTAGGTAAGACACGCGTCAATTTAATCATATAGATTAAATTAGCAAGGCTCCCAGAGGAAATAACCCAAATTAAACCTACTATAAAAAGAGGCAGCAAGATAATTGCCGGAAAATAAATTGTTGGAATATTTACCTTATATATATATTTATAAATCAGGAAATATAAGCTAAAAAAACAGATAAACAAAATATACTGTTCTCTTATTAAAATAGAAAATGCATAAAATACTATAAAAAGAATAAAATTAAATATTTTTTTCTCTGTTAGAAAAGATAGAAACAACCATATAGAAATGGCAATAAACATATTTCCCATGCTATCGGATAATGCTCTCTTGGCCATCGCCATTGCCAAAGGCGAAAAAGCAAGCAATAATACAAATAAGCTAGCTATCTCCTTGCCAAAATATCTGTTAGAAAAATACAGTGAAAATAAAAGTAAAAATACATAGCAAATAAAAGAGAGATTAGCTAAAGACCTAAAGGTAGGGCCAAAAATTTTTAACCATAAGCTAGAGAGCAAAAAGTATCCGAATCTTAAGGGACTAGGCCAGATACGGTTCTTTTCAATTTCTACATGTTCTTTAAAAATCTTAGGATAATTAGTAATCCCGTTTTCGGATAAATATTTACTATATGCCAAATAATGCCCTTCGTCTGCGCCTTTGGCAAAGTTATCTTCTTTGGGTATATAGATATAAACCGAGAATAAACCAAATATAACAAGCAAAAGTGCTATGATGTAATAAATTTTTCTCATATTCTAGATATTAAGATAAAATTAAAGGTGCCCCTGTAAATTAAAGATAAAAACTTATTTACAGGGGCGTCTTTTTAATGAGGTACTTATCTTTTCTTTTTTCTCTTACCGCCTCTTTTCATCTTAGCGCAGGAGATATCCCCCTTCTTGTCGATGAAATAAAGGTAACCTTTTTTCCTCTCGATACCGCATTTTGCTACCTTTTTAGGGTTACCGCCTTTTTTCTTACCTCTGGCCATCTTGGCGCAGGAAACATCACCCTTTTTGTCAACATAGTAGAGGTAACCTTTTTGTCGCTTAATTCCCACCTTTAATAATTTTTGTGCCATATTTTATTCACCTCCTCTCCTATTTTATTTAATTACGTGCCGACCTTTATCGGCTTTAAAATCTGTTTTAAAGTTGCTGTAGCCGACAGCACTGCTAAATAGCTGGTTTTAGGATTATCCGGATGAATTACATTTTCTGTCCGGGTTAGGATCTTGCCTGAATCAGACTCTATTTCTATCTCATGCATATTTCTTTTAGCTCTTGGCGAAGCCACTATCCTGACAACCGTCTTTTCCGGGCCAATACCGGCAATAGCCAAAGTCGCTGCTACATTAATATTTTGAGGGAATAATATTATTGCAGAAAATACATCCCCTTCAAAAATAACTATATCTTCCTTTAAATCTTTTAAGTCCATCTTATTCTCTAAAGCAAAAGGCGTGCCTAAAAAAGCTGAAGGCGGCTTTGTTGTGGTCAAAATAACCTTGTTTATTTTGCCGCAACCAGCTGCCTTTAAACCATCTATACCGCAAACAGCTCCCGAAGGTATGAATAAACGCGCGTTGTTATCGTAAGCCAACTTTTCCAGCTCCTTATAAGATTCTATTATCCCTCCTACGCTCATAATAATTATATCTTTGGAAGCGGTAATTACTTTTTTGGCGATATCATAAACCGCATCCGGCTTAGTGGCTTCAATAACCAAGTCTACTTTCTTTATCAGGTCACCAACCCCAGGTGCTACCGGTATGTGCTTACCAAGCTTATCGGTTAAACTTTTTACCTTTCCTAAGTCAAGATCATAAATAATAGTTAATTGCGCTTTATCGCTAAATTCATTGATTATTATCTTAGCCAATGAAGATCCTATAGCCCCACAACCTATAATACCAATCTTTAATTTATTCATTTAAGGAACAACTGTAATATTATCGATTAACCGAGTTTTACCAATACTTACAGCTAAAGCAATTAATATTTTCTCCTTTATTCTGCTAACCAGCCTTAAATCTTGTGTATCTACAATGGCAAGGTACTGGATTTTTGCAGATTTCTTTGTAAGAATCAAATACTGCATTCTCTTAATTATATCCGCGGAATTTTTATTGCCTTGCTTAATTAAGCGGCCTGCTAATTTTAAAGCCTGATATAAAACTACTGCCTCTTTTCTTTCTTTTTGATTCAGGTAGGCATTACGTGAGCTCATCGCTAAACCATCTTTTTCTCGTACTGTCGGAGTGATTTTAATTCTCACCGGTATATTCAAATCAATTACCATCTTTTGTATAATAATTGCCTGTTGTGCATCTTTTTGGCCAAAATAAGCGTTATCCGCACTTACTATGTTAAAAAGTTTTGCTACCACAGTAGTCACTCCTTGAAAATGCCCAGGCCTAAATTTCCCACATAATACCTCATCTAACTTAGAAACCTTAATGTATGTTTTGTAATCTTTAGGATACATCATTTCTACGGAAGGATAAAAAATAATATCTACGCCTTCTTTTTTACACAAACGCATATCCTGCTTTAAAGGCCTGGGGTATTTTTTTAAATCCTCCTTAGGGCTAAACTGTGTAGGATTAACGAATATGCTAACCACTACATAATCATTATCTTTACGCGCTCTGCGGATAAGGCTAAGGTGCCCCTCATGCAAAGCCCCCATCGTCGGCACAAGCCCTATGGTTTTATGCTGCATCTTTATTTTGCAGGATAAACCGGACATAATTCGAGGCTTGTGAATAATCTTCATACTATTTCCAATAGTGGCCTTATTACAAATTCCCGTTTGAATACCTTAGGATGAGGGATTTTTAAATTATTTCTATTTATTATTTTGTCTGCGTAAAATAAAATATCTAAATCAATTACCCTTGGGCCGTAACGTATAGTTTTAGCCCTGCCTAGTTCAGTTTCAATTTGTTTTAATTTTTTAAGGAGTAAATGAGGAGTGAGCTTGGTCTTTATTTTTATCGCAGCGTTTAAGAATTTACCCTGATTACGCGGTCCGCCCATGGGCTTGGTTTCGATAATCCCGGATGTTTTAAGAAGCTCGGTATTCTTTAAGGCCCTTATCTTTTGAATTGCCAATCTGATATTTTTGCCTCTATTGCCAAGATTTGAGCCAATCCCCAAATAACAGGTTACCATTAAGATATTTTTCTTAATCTATCTATTGCCTCTTTTATTTTTTCTTTAGATACTGTCAGCGCCATACGGATATAACCTTCACCATATTTACCAAAACCCACTCCGGGAGTAACAATAATATTCACTTTTTCTAATAACATCCCGGAAAATCTGATAGAATCCATATTAACGGGAATTTTTATCCAAACATAAAAAGTGGCCTTAGGAGGTGTCACTTGCCAGCCCAAAGATTTTAACCCTGCAATTAAGACATCACGCCTTTCTTGATAGATACTGCACATATCTTTGATGAATTGATAAGGAGATTCCAGGGCCGTAACACCAGCTAATTGTATTGCAGAGAATATCCCTGAATCAATATTGGATTTAACTTTCGCTAATGCAGCGATTAATTTTTCATTGCCGCAGGCCCAGCCAATACGCCATCCGGTCATATTATAGGTTTTGGATAAAGAATGGAATTCAATAACCGCCTCTTTTGCGCCTTTTACCTCAAGGAGGCTGGACGGTTTATACCCGTCATAAGCCATCTCTGAATAAGCTAAATCCGAAATAACCACCAGTTTATTCTTATCCGCAAATTTAATTACCTCGCCATAGAAATCTTTTTCTGCAGTAGCACCGGTAGGGTTATTGGGATAATTAATATAGATTAATCTGGATTTTTTGCGGATATTTAGCGGTATTTCTTTTAGATCCGGTAAGAAGTCATTTTTCTCGCGTAATGGCATAAGATAAGGCCTGCCACCGGAAAAAATAGTCCCCCCTTTATAGGGCGGATAACAAGGATCAGGGACTAAGGAATAATCCCCCTCATCCAAAAATGCTAAAGGAAAATGAGCAATCCCTTCTTTAGAGCCGATTAAAGGCAGAATTTCAGTTTCCGGGTTAAGGGTTACGCCAAAACGATTTTTGTACCATCTAGCTATAGCCTGGCGTAAAACCGGCATCCCCTGATCTAAGGCGTAACAATGCGTTTTAGAATCTTGGCTTGCCGCACACAATGATTCAATGATCTGTTTGGGCGTAGGCTGGTCCGGATCCCCTACGCCTAAATCAATGATATCTCTGCCTTCTGCACGGGCTTTTCTTTTGGCTTTATCAATTTCTAAAAATAGATATGGCGGCAGGCTATTTATTTTTTTAGATAGTTTAAACATTTTTCAACACATCCTGCATTGAATATAATCCTTGAGGTTTACCCATTACCCATTTGGCTGCTTTTAATGCCCCTAAGGCAAATAAATCCCGCGAATGCGCCTGATGTTTTATCTCAATACGTTCAGAATTCCCGCAGAATATAATAGTATGGTCACCGACAATATCCCCTAATCTTACGGCATGTATAGGTATCTCTCTTTTGGTAACATCAGCTAGAATTTGCCCGAATTTCTTGGCGGTTCCGGAAGGGGCATCTTTTTTAGCTTTATGATGGGCTTCCACTATCTCAATATTGTAATCTGGCCCTAATCTCTTAACTATCTCAGGCAACATGGTAAATAAAACATTTACCCCTATAGACATATTGGGTGAGAAAACCACCGGAACAATTGCTGCAATATCTTGGACTTTTTTTAGTTGTGCATCAGTTAAGCCGGTAGTACCTAAAACTAATGCTTTTTTATATCTGGCCACATAATCCAGATTTACTTCGCTAGCTTCGGGCGTGGTAAAATCTACAAAAACATCTATTAGGAATACTCCGTCGGGGCTGGAAGAAATTTTAATTTTACCGAGTTCTTTACCGATCTGCGGGATACCTTTTCTCTCTAAAGCCAAAGCAACCTCAAAATCTTTATCATGGGAAGCTAATTCAAATATCCGCCTGCCCATCTTTCCGCAAACACCGGCGATCCCTAATTTGATCATTGTTATCTCCTTAATAATCCGTAATCTGCTAATGCTTTTTTTAATTTCTCTAAATTCTCTGGCGACATCGCACACATCGGAAGCCTGAGATCCGGCTCGCACATTCCTAATAATCCCATCGCTGTTTTTATTGGTATGGGATTGGTCTCTAAGAAAACTGCTTTAATCAAAGGCAGTAATTTATAATGAATTTCTTTAGCTTTTTGCATATTGCCTTTTTCAAACTCTGTCACTAGATTAGCCACATCTTTTGGCACAATATTCGCTACTACCGAGATGATGCCGACTCCGCCTATTGACAAAACAGGCAAAGTTAAGCTGTCATCCCCGGAAATTAAATCAAATTTTTCACCGCATAATTGTTTTATACGCGACATCTGATCCAGGCTACCTGAGGCTTCTTTTACCCCAACGATATTTTTACAATCATCGGCTAACTTTGCGATAGTCTCCGGTTCAATATTTACTCCGGTGCGGGAAGCAATATTATAAAGAATAATCGGGATATTCACTGCATGAGCTATGGCTTTAAAATGTTCATATAAGCCTTTTTGGGTGGGGCGGTTATAATAAGGTGAAACCTGTAAAGACCCGTCTGCACCTGCTTTTTCAGCATGTCGGGTTAACATTATGGCTTCCTCAGTAGAGTTTGAGCCGGTCCCGGCAATAACCGGAATTCTTTTTTTAACCTGATCAATAGTGATTTCAATAACCCGGTCATGCTCCTGGAAAGATAATGTCGCAGATTCCCCGGTCGTGCCGCAAGGGACAATCCCGGAGGTGCCGTTTTTAATGTGAAATTCTATCAATTCCCTTAAGTTTCTCTCATCGACTTTATTGTCTTTGAAAGGTGTAACTATTGCCACAATAGAGCCCCTAAACATTGTATTCTCCTTTGTAAACTATTCTTACCTTACCTTCCAGCCAGACATTTTGAAATTTATTGTTTAATC
>Ga0154682_113_pt7 | contig 13872 bp, 13 predicted proteins | sample Rifle2008BG13ft_FD_116111 | JGI IMG/M metagenome (GOLD analysis project Ga0154682, IMG submission 116111) | Omnitrophica WOR_2 bacterium RBG_13_41_10
TGTCCACATGTAAACCCAAGACTTTTGCTGCCCATCCTAAATGAGTCTCCAAAATTTGCCCGACATTCATACGCGAAGGAACACCCAAGGGGTTTAAGACTATATCCACTGGGGTGCCGTCAGGCATAAAAGGCAAATCTTCCTGCGGCAATATACGGGCTACCACCCCTTTATTTCCGTGCCTACCGGCTAATTTATCCCCTTCTGACAGTTTTCTTTTGGTAGCCACATAACAGACTACGCGTTTTAAGACACCGGGCGGTAACTCATCGCCGCGCCTTACTTTTTCAATCTCCTGTTGTTCTTCAGCCATTAACTCCTGCAGCTGTTCATTAAAAGAGGTAACCAATATTTTGGCCTCTTCATTATTATTAAGGTCCATCTTTTCTATCTTTGTTTTATCTACGCCCAATAGCTGGCTTAAGCGCGCTATTTTTTCACGCTCTAAAAACTCTATTTCCTGCTTATAGTAAGCCTTTAATTCCCTGATTTTAGCCAGCTCTTTGGATTTTTCTTCTTTGGATTTTCTGCCCCGGTCTTTACGGGAAAAAATATGCGCATCTACAACCACCCCTTCTACTCCCGGCGGGACAATCAAGGAAGTATCGCGTACGTCCGAGGCCTTTTCCCCGAATATAGCGCGTAATAAACGCTCTTCAGGGGATAATTCTGATTCGGTTTTTGGGGTAACTTTTCCGACTAAAATATCTCCGGGTGCAACCTCTGCGCCGATATGTACTATACCGTTCTCATCCAGGTTTCTTAAGGCGTCTTCGCTGACATTGGGGATATCGCGAGTTATCTCTTCATTGCCTAAGCGTGTCTCGGTTGCCTCAATTTCAAATTCTTCGATATGAATAGAGGTAAAGGTATCTTCTTTCACTACCCTTTCGTTAATTAAAATCGCATCTTCAAAGTTATACCCTCGCCAGACCATAAAACAAACTAAGAGATTTTTCCCTAACGCCAATAAACCCTCTTTTGTGGCTGTGCCGTCGGCAATAGCCTGGCCTTTCTCTACGTGATCACCGATTTTTACCAATGGCGTTTGATTTAAAGTGGTATCGGCATTAGTACGCATATATTTCTGCAGATGATAGGTTTTCTTTCCGATGGTTATGGTAGAGCTGTCTACATAAGTCACTCTGCCTGATTCTTGCGCTAACAAAACCGTTCCTGAGTCCCGGGCTACTTTTCCCTCCATGCCAGTTCCTACAATCGGCGCTTCGGTAATCATCAAAGGAACAGCCTGCCTTTGCATATTGGAACCCATAAGTGCGCGGTTGGCATCATCGTGCTCCAAGAAAGGTATAAGAGAAGCAGCCACCGAAACCAGCTGTTTGGGGGAAACATCCATATACTCTACTTGTTTTTGGGGAACTTTGGGAAAATCGCTTTTAAAACGGCAGGATACTTCGCGCTCTACAAAATTACCGTTATTATCCAACGGGACATTTGCCTGGGCTATAACTTTATTTTCTTCGATATCTGCAGTAAGATAATCTATTTTACGGCTGACCCTCCCATCTTCCACTTTACGGTAAGGGGTTTCTAGAAGCCCTAAATTATTAATCCTGGCAAAATTACTTAAGGAAGCAATTAGCCCGATATTGGAACCTTCGGGAGTCTCTATAGGGCATATCCTTCCGTAATGCGAGGGATGTATATCCCTTACTTCAAAACCTGCGCGTTCCCGGGATAAACCTCCCGGGCCTAATGCGCTCAATCTTCTCTTATGGGTCATTTCCGCCAAAGGATTAACCTGGTCCATAAATTGGGATAATTGGCTGCGGCCGAAGAAATCCCTGATCTGGTTAGATAGCAACTTGGAATTTATCAGGTGATGCACGCTTAAATTACTGAAATCCCCTAAGATACTCAATCTTTCACGGATAGACCGTTCAATCCTGCTTAGGCCTATTCTTACCTGGTTTTGCACTAATTCCCCTACTGTTTTCACACGGCGATTGCCTAAATGGTCTATATCATCAATATGGCCTTCTGCGCTATTTAGTTTAATCAGGTATTCTATTACCTTAATAATAGTAGCGGAATCCAGGATTCTTTTTTCCAGAGAAACATCCATTCCTAATTTTCTATTGATAATAAAACGGCCTACCCTTTCTAAATCATACCTGTTAGGGTCAAAAAATAACCTATAAAATAAAGCCTCGGCACCTTCTTTAGTTACAGGTTCTGTGGGCCGCATCTTGCGGTAAAAATCTAAATAGGCCTCTTCTTTATTTTTGGTAAAGTCTTTCTTTAAAGTATTGGTAATTTCCGGATATTCTTTTCCGAAGGCGTTGGTGATATCTAAGTCGGTAGAAAACCCTAAGATTCTTAAAAGCTGTGTGGCGGGGAAGCTTCTGCGCCTGTCGACATAGGCAAGAACAGTTTCTGTTAAATCGTACTTAAACTCAAGCCAGGCACCGCGCGAAGGGATAAGCCGGGCATAGAATATTTTTTTGCCGGTAGGGTGAGATTCTTCTTCAAAAAATACCCCGGAAGAGCGCTGTAACTGGCTCACCACTACGCGGTCTTCTCCGTTAATGATGAAGCTGCCTGTAGGGGCCATCAAGGGTATCTCTCCGAAATAAGCGTCTTGTTCTTTGGTCTCATGAGGAGTAATAATCCTGAATTTTACTTTTAAGGGTGCGGCAAAAGTTAAAGAGCGGCGTTTGGATTCGGCAATATCATATTTGGGTTTCCCTAAAGAATAACTGATAAATTCCAGCTTTACCGAGCGCTCAATATCCTCGATAGGAAACATATCCAGGAAAACTTCCTGCAGGCCTTGATGTCTACGTTCGCCAGGATGAATATTTAGCTGCAAAAGTTCCAGATATGATTCAAGCTGTACGTCTAATAGATAGGGTAATTCATAGACGCTTTTAATTTTCTCAAAATTTTTACGTTTAATCATCGTTATTTCAACTCTACTGTAGCACCTGCTGCTTCAAGTTTTTTCTTTATTTCCTGAGCCTCTTCTTTAGGAATCCCTTCCTTTACTGGCTTGGGGGCTGTATCCACTAAGTCCTTGGCTTCTTTCAAACCTAAGGTTGTAACCGCCCTTACCTCTTTTATTACCGCAATCTTATTAGCTCCTGTGCTTACCAAGACTACGGTAAAGACGCTCTTTTCTTCTGCTGGAGCGCCTGCGGCTGTGGTAGCGCCTGCGGCTAGAGGCATCGCCATCATCGGCATATTCGCCTGCACGCCGAATTTCTCTTCCAGGGCCTTGACTAAATCCGCTAACTCCAGGACCGTCATGGTCTCGATAGACTTGATTAACTCTTCCATCTTTGTAGTTCCCATTTTTATCCTCCCTTTTTATTTTTTATCTGATCAAGGCAATATACTAATTTCTTTAAGGTCTGATTTAATACTATGACTAATTTTGAAATCGGCGCATTTAAGGTCATCACTACCTGGGCCCTTAAAACCTCTTTAGAGGGTAAGCGAGATAATCTTTCTATGTCTTTTTTCTCGATAATTTTATCTTTTAAAAGCCCCCCTTCTAATTTCAGGCTCTCGTGGCTGCGGGAAAAATTAGCCAATATTTTACAGGTGTCTACGGGCTCATCCCGGACAAAAACCAGGCCGCAGGGCCCGTCGATTAATCTAATCAAATCTTGGCAAGGGCTATTTTTAAAGGCCCGCCTGGCTACGGTATTCTTTACTACAAAAAGGTTTGCCTTGGCCTGCCTTAAAGATAATCTCAACAGGCTTAAGGCCGGGCTAGATACCCCCGAATACTTTAAAATAAAAACGCTGTCCGATGTTTTTAGGTTATTTTTGATTAAGCCCTCTGAGGTCTCCTTGAATAACAGGCTGATTTTTTTCATTTTTATAGGTTTATCTTGAGTGCCGGGTTCATGGTAGAACTGATAAATGCGCTTTGAATGAATTTTCCTTTTACGGAAGCCGGCTTCGCCTCATTTAAAGATTCGATAACGCGCGAGGCATTTTCATATAATTTATATTCATCGAATGATATTTTACCCACGGACAAATGTACGCCTGACTGTTTATCTACCCTAAATTCCACCTTCCCTCTTCTTACATCCTCAATTGCCTTTACTATATCCATGGTAACCGTACCGGTTTTGGTACTAGGCATAAGCCCGCGCGGCCCCAAGACTTTTCCTAACCGCGCAAGGTCTTTCATGATGTCGGGCGTGGCAATGGCGCAATCAAAATCTAAAAATCCGCCGGCCACCTTATTGATTAAGTCTTCGGCGCCCACATGGTCCGCACCTGCTTTTCGGGCTAATTGCTCGCTTTCTCCTTTACAAAATACCGCTACTCTTACTTTTTTACCAGTGCCGTGCGGAAGGACAACGGTACCGCGCACCATCTGGTCTGATTTCTTAGGGTCTATATTTAAACGGAAATGCAGGTCCAAAGAAGCATCGAATTTAGGGAGACACATCTTTTTTAAGGCGGATATTGCCTCTTTTAAAGAAAGGGCCTCTTCTTGTTTTAGTCCTTTAGCCGATTCTTGATATCTTTTGCTGCGTGTTTTCATTCTACCACCGTTATTCCCATACTTCTGGCTGTGCCTTCTATAACCTTGACCGCCGCAGCCAAATCCGAAGTGTTTAGGTCTTTCATTTTTTGTTTAGCAATTTCTTCTGCCTGTTTTTTAGTTATACTGCCTATGGTTTCTTTGCCTGCGGTTCCCGATGCCTTAGCCAAATTTGCCGCGCGCTTAATAAGGATGGAAGAAGGCGGGCTTTTAATAATAAAAGAAAAAGTCTTGTCTTCATAAACGCTGATTACTGCGGGTAGTATTAACCCTTCCCTTCCCTTGGTCTGCTCGTTAAATTGCTTGCAGAACAGCATAATATTCACTCCGTGCTGGCCTAAGGCAGGCCCTACGGGTGGTGCAGGATTAGCCTGTCCTGCCGGAACATGCAATTTTATCTGGACTATTACCTTTTTTGCCATTTATACCCTCTCTACTTGCCAATATTCTAATTCCACGGGTGTGGCCCTGCCAAAAATAGAGACACTCACCTTTAGTTTACCCTTTTCCGGATGTAGCTCTTCTACCGTTCCGTTAAAATTCACAAAGGGCCCTTCTAAAACCCTGACCTGCTCGCCTTTTTCAAAAACGGTCTTGGGAATAGGCTTGACCTGTGTTTCCTGGGTTCTTTTTAGGATACTCTCTACCTCTACTTCAGGCAAAGGCATGGGTTTTTTGCCTAAACCGATGAAACCGGTAACCCCGGGGGTTGTCTTTACCAAAAAGTAGGTTGCTTCGTTTAACTCCATTTCTACTAAAAGATAACCCGGAAAAAATTTGCGTTGCGATATTTTCTTTTTACCCGAGCGTATCTCAGATATCTGCTCGGTGGGAATAATTACCTTGGCAATAAGTTCCTGTTGGCCGTGTGCTGCGATTCTGTTTTCTAATGCCGTCTTAACCTTATCTTCTGCTCCGGTTTGTGTATGAACAACGTACCAATTCTTCATTTGAATAATAAACTTAAGCCTTTAGAAAGCAATAAATCAATCATGCCTATAAATACCGCCAATATGAAGGTTGCAGTAATAACTACGATGGTAGCGCCTATTAACTCCTGGCGGGTTGACCAAGATACCTTGCCCAACTCTGCTTTGACCTCAGATAAAAAATTAATTGGTTTTGTCAGTATGCCCATCTTATTTTATTTTGCCCCCCTTTATAGCAATAACAGGGGCGGAGGGACTTGAACCCCCAGGACAGGATTTGGAGTCCCGCCGTTTAGCCAATTAACGGACGCCCCTATTATTTAGTCTCCTTGTGTAGGGAATGTTGACGGCAAAACCTACAGAACTTACTGGTTTCCAACCTATCCTGATGCTTTTTCTTATTCTTCAAAGCGGTATAATTCCTGTTTTTACAGACGGTGCATTCTAAAGTAATAATTTCGCGCATTTTTCAATCCACTTGCTAAGCTGGAGACGGGAATTGAACCCGTGACCCCGTCCTTACCAAGGACGTGCTCTGCCGACTGAGCTACTCCAGCATGAGCACATAATTAAAAAAAAGACAAACAACTCTCCCCCAGAATTTTGTTAATTCTTTTTTGCAACCCATTACAAAACCTTAATATAGGATTGTGTTAGAAACTAAAAGTATACCCCAAGAATATAATTTTGTCAATGTTTTTTTTAGGAATTTTATAGATTGGCGAGGTTGGCAAAATCCTCTAAGGATAGCCGTTCAGGCCGGATATCGGGGCTAAGAGAGAATTTTAAGAAAAAGTCATCTAGTTTATCTTTTGAGACAATATCCAATAAGCTATTGCGCAAGGTTTTTCTTCTTTGATTAAAAGCTGACCTGATAATTTTAAAAAATAACCTTTCATTATTAACATGGACTGCTGCTGTAGAACGTATTGCTAAACGTAAAAAACAGGAATCTACTTTTGGCGCAGGATAAAATGAGTTTTTCTTTATGAAAAATAAAATCTTAGGTACACTTTGATATTGCACAAAGCAGCTGAATGACCCGTAATCCTTGGAGCCGGGTTTTGCCGCTATTCTTAGGGCAAATTCTTTCTGCACGGTAATATAAACGGAATCTATCCTATCTTTAAATTTTAAAAGGCATTCGATGATGGGAGATGTGATATAGTAAGGGATATTCCCGAAGACCTTGATTTTATTTTTGCTTTTTGGGAAAAACTTATTGATATTAAATTTTAATATATCCTTATTAATAATCTTTAGGTTCCTTTCACCCTCAAATTCCTTTTTTAAAAAACCATATAGCCCCCGGTCTATCTCTAAGGCATAGAGCATAGCCACCTTATCTTTTATATAACGAGTCATCTCGCCTCTACCCGCACCTATCTCTAATACGGTATCATCCACCTTAAAATCGCAAGCAGAAACGATTTTGCGCTGTATATTCTTATCGATTAAAAAATTCTGGCCTAGGTATTTTTTTGGTTTATAGAGCATGCGACGGCAAGTTTAAATGCTTTCAGGAAAGAAGCAGGGTTTATTAAATTAAGGCGCCCGGCAATGTCAAAAGCAGTGCCATGTAAAGGGGATGTGCGAATAAAAGGCAGGCCTAAGGTAAGGTTAACTCCGCTAGAACCACCGGATAATTTTAAAGGTATTAAGGCCTGGTCGTGGTAGATCGCGATAATGCAGTCATATTTTTTCTCTTTTGCCTTTTGAATTGCGATATCCGCTGATAAGGGCCCATCGAGGCATTTGATAAATTTACGCAGGTTTCTTAAAACCGGATTCATTACAAGATGCTCTTCTTTTCCTATAAGGCCGTTATCAGAGGCGTGCGGGTTTAAACCGCAAACCACAATACGCGGATTAGGCATGGAAAAGAAACGCCTTAAGGCGCTGTGCGTCAGGTAAATTGTTTTGTATAATTTTTCTTTTGTGAGCATAGATGATACATCCTTAATGGGAATGTGCCTGGTTACTAAACTAAATTTTAGCTGATTATTTAAGAGCATCATTACAGTATCTTTTGTTTTTGCCTTATGGGAAAAATATTCCGTATGCCCGGAATAATCAAACCCGGCTAAAGAAATTGCTTCTTTGGAAATAGGGCCGGTTACTATAGAATCTACCTGTTTGGTTTTTATTAAGCTCATTGCCTTATCTAAATATTCAATTGAGGCCCTTCCATATTCGCCTTTTACCTTACCGAATGAAAAGTTTTTATGATTTACATTATCTAAGTCTATAAATTTAACGCTCTGTACTCTGTACTCTGTACTCTGTACTTTATCAAACACCCATGCGTCGCCAATAACCGTAACTTGCGCCAATTTACAGATACTATTTAATGATTTGGCAATAACGGCAGGGCCTATTCCGGAAGGATCCCCAAAAGTAACTGCAACCTTAATCGATGAGTATTTTAATGTAGGCTTGTTTTTTAAGCTCATCTAACCATTTCACTAATGCTTCTTGCATCTTGGTATTAAATAGATAAACGGATATCTGGTCTTTGGCTTCGCTTAAGCTTTGTGCGCGGCCGGGCTTTATTTTATCTAATTTAAAAATATAATAGCTGTTTTCTATTCTTAGGGGTTGGCTTATTTCTCCTTCTTTTAATTGAAATATCAGGCCTTCTATGTCTTTACGTAATTCTCCGGAAGCAGAAGCACTAAGTTTATTTATTGCCAGAGAATATTGATTGGTTAATGAATTTAAATCTGCGCCATTTTTTAGCTCCTGATATATATTGCCTGCTAATTTCTCTTCGGGGATACTGACTGACTCGAATTCTCTTACTTGGGGTAAGTTAAATTTCTCTTTATTCTTTTCATAAAATTGGGTGACTTCGCTAGGGTTAATATTAATCTTGTTCTTTACTTCCTGTTCTACAATACCGCCTGTCAGTAATTGTTCTTGGATGCGCGACTCCATATCTGCCTGTACTAAACCTTGGCGCGACAAGGCCTCCTGAAAAACCTGCTCTGAAGGATAGCGCCTCCTGATTTCCTCAATCTTGGCCTGTACCATAGCTTTATTTGGTTTCATGTTACTTTTTTTTGCTTTTTGCAAGATAAGCCGGTCTTCTATTAATTTATTTAAAAGGTCTACTTTCATCGACTGGATCTTGGTCTCTAATTCCTTGCCTTTCAATTCACTGGATAGCTGCATGCGCATAAATTGGACAAAATCATTCAAATCCTTTTGGGTGATAATTTCGTTATTTACGATAGCTACGATTTTATCTTGGGCTTGTAAGTACGGAGTACCAAGTACCGTGTACAGAGCTATGAATATTAGCAGAAATAGAAATCGGATTTTAACTTGCTGCGACGAATTTCTCATTTTTCATCACCGTTTTAAAATTGCTGATTGCTTCTTTTAATAACCTGCAATATAAATCAAATCCGACGGCAGCAATAAAGCCATGCTGCTGGATGCCTAAAAGATTGCCTGCGCCCCGTATTTCTAAATCTTCCATGGCAATTTTAAAGCCAGAACCTAAATGCCAATATTCCTGTATGGCATCCAGCCTTTTTTTGGCGTCCGCTTCTAAAGTAATTCCTTTGGGCACCATAAAATAAGCATAGGCTGGCCGGTTGAACCTACCTACCCTGCCGCGCAACTGATGTAAATCCGAGAGTCCAAAAGTATGGGCATTATTAATAATGATAGTGTTGACGTTTGGGATATCTATCCCGGACTCAATTATCATGGTACAGATAAAAACATCGATTTTATTATCTAAAAGCTCGACCATCACTTGCTCTAATAATCTGGAGGGCATCTGGCCGTGGGCGGTAACTATTTTTGTGCCGGAAGGTAAATTTTTAAAGATCCTTTCTTTTACCTTATCAATATCCTGAATACGGTTATGCACAAAATAGACTTGGCCTTTGCGCTGTAATTCTTTTAAAATAGCCTGCTTAATCAATTCTTGATCATATTCTACCACAACCGTCTTTACAGGCAATCTGTTTTTAGGAGGCGTATTTATCAGCGATAAATCCTTTGCTCCCATCAGGCTCATGTAAAGAGTACGGGGAATGGGGGTCGCGGTTAAGGTGAGCACGTCAGTGGTTAATCTTAAGGCCTTAAGTTTTTCTTTAGCCCTTACCCCAAAGCGCTGCTCCTCGTCTATGATTACTAACCCCAGATCTTTAAATTTTATATCATCCGATAACAACCTGTGTGTCCCGATAACAATATCTACATTACCCGAAGATAATCCCGCAATAATATTTTCTTGTTCCCTCTTAGTTTTAAAACGCGATAGCATTGCAACGTTTACGGGAAAATCCTTAAGGCGATGCCTAAAATTATGGTAATGCTGCTCGGCCAAAATTGTGGTAGGGACCAGGTATGCCGCCTGCTTGTTATCCATCACTGCCTTAAAAGCAGCACGCATAGCTACCTCTGTTTTTCCGTAACCTACATCGCCGCACAACAGCCTATTCATGGGTTTGGCTGATTCCATATCTTTTTTTACTTCTTGGGTTGCGGTTATTTGATCAGGGGTCTCTTTATAAGGAAAGGTGGCTTCAAATTGTTTTTGCCAATCGCTATCAGGGGAATAAGCAAAACCGTTTACGCTTAAACGCATTGCCTCTAAACTTAAAAGCTCCCAGGCTGACTTTTGAATCCCTTTTTTTACCCTGTTCTTAACCTTAAGCCATTCTTTAGTGCCTAACCTGTTAACTTTAGGCCGTCTGACCTGAAAAGCAATATATTTCTGCACCAAGTTCATCTGGTCAACAGGGACATAGAGCTTTTCTTGTTGATCATATTCGATAACCAAGTGGTCCTGGTGTTTATCTTTAATTTTTATTTTTTCTAGCCCCTTGAATCTACCGATACCGTATTGCGTATGCACGACATAATCGCCGATATTTAAATCTATAAAATTATCTAAAGGGAATTCTTCTTTGAAGGGCAAGGTTTTTAAAGGGTGGGCTCTTTTAACGGGCAGGATAATTACCATTTTATGGCCCCAAAGAGCGCTGCCAGAGGCGGGATTAAATGTTTTGATTGCTATTATTTTTTCGTTTTCTAGTTCAATCCGGATAGGTAGTTCAAAGGCGAAAGGAAAAATATCCACAATGCCGCCCCGGCGGGTGAAATCCCCTTCTTCGCTACAGGCCTCCAGGCGCCTGTAGCCAAAATCAATTAATTGGGCGCAAATACTCTCTAAATCAATATCCGCGCCCACATATAATTTCAGGGACTTAAACATTTAATGAGCACATAACTTATGGAGCAATAACTTTTTATTTGCTACGACATAAGTTATGTGTGCGAATTAATCCCGCACCTTCAAGAAGGTGCGGGATTAATAAAAAATAAGTTATGTCCTCACTTATTTCTTCCGGGTCCAGGCAAGGACTAATGGCGAGGCAATGTATACAGTAGAATATACGCCAGAAATAAAACCCACTAATAAAGTAAAGGCAAAGTTACTTAACACTTCTCCGCCGTAAACCAAGATTGAGATTACCACTAATAAAGTAACGCCGCTGGTAAGTAATGTCCGGCCTAATGTCTGGTTTACGCTTAAGTTAATCAGCTCGCGCAGGCTTAATTTGTGATAAAGGCGGCTATTTTCTCTCACCCGGTCATAAATTACGATAGTATCATTAATAGAATAACCGGCAATAGTCAAAAATGCGGTGACGCTTAAAAGATCTATTTGCCTGCCCGTCATCACCAGAAAACCAAAAGCTATTGTTACGTCGTGTAATAGCGCGATCACACCGGCAATAGCAAAATTAAAATGTTTAAACCTAAAAGCAACGTAAATAAGTATGCCGACCAAAGACCAGATTAAAGCCAGCAAGGCCTTATTTTTAAGATGGCTGCCTGCTATAGGCCCCACATGCTCAATTCTTAAGATCTGTATATCATCCTGGGGAAAATTTTCTTTTAGCTTATTAGTCAATTCTTTGCTCTTGTCTTGCGATGTCCTGATCAGGATTACGCGGGGATTGTCTTTAAATTGTTGGATAGAAGCATCTGTTAAGTTTAGTTCCTTTAAAATCTTACGCACGTTATCCAGCGACGGCGCTGTTTTAAAACTATATTCCTGCAATTGCCCGCCGGAAAAATCAATACCGTAAATCTGGTTACCTTTCTTGAAATAAAAGATTATCCCTGCTAAAATTACCATTGATGAGATGGCATAACAAAGGCGCCTTTTATTAATAAAATCGAATTTAGTTTCTCCGATTAGTTTAAGCATCGGCAGCCGATTTTTTAATAAACCGAAATTTAACAGTAATTCAAAGATCACGCGGGTGACCACAATTGCCGTAAACATGCTGGCAATAAGGCCGATAGTTAAGGTAACGGCAAAACCCCTAATCGGACCGGTCCCGAATTGGAATAATAAAAAGGCGGCAATTAAAGTAGTGAGGTTAGAATCAAGAATAGCACTAAAGGCCTTACTGTAACCATTTTCTACGGCAGTGCGTAGGGCTCTTCCTGCGTTTAATTCTTCCCTGACGCGTTCATTAATCAGCACATTGGCATCTACCGCCATACCTAAAGATAAAATTATACCGGCAATACCGGGTAAGGTTAAAGTTGCAGATACTCCGGGAAATAAAAGCGGCAACATACCTAAACTACCCAAGATAATCAAGAAGTTAAATAAAAGGGCTATATTAGCCACTATTCCGGCCAAAAGATAATAAACTGCCATAAAAATAAAAACTAATGCCACGCCGATAATGCTGGCCTTAACCCCTTTATTAATGGAGTCCTGCCCTAATAAAGGCCCCACAGTTCTTTCTTCTTCTATATACATCGGAGCAGGAAGCGCCCCTACCCTTAAAACAATCGCTAAATCCTGTGCCTGCTCAGGGGTAAAACGTCCGGTGATTACTGCTTCACCATTAGGAATTGCCTCCCTGATGCGCGGGGCAGACTGGACCTTGCCATCCAAAACAATAGCTAATCTTTTTCCTATATTATTAGTAGTAATTTCCGCGAATTTTTTAGCCCCTTGGGCATTAAACTCTAAAGATACTATCGGCTCATTAAAAGAGCTTTGGTCAAACTTTATACTAGCATTAGCTAAAGAATCCCCGGTTAACGCGCTTTGAGTTTCTACAAGTATCGGCTCATTGTCTTCCTGAATATATTTCAGCTCAAACCCTTCAGGTACATTACCTGCAATAGCTTCTTTTAATTTTTCTAGGTCCTGAGAAACCAGTTTGAATTCCAGAAGGGCAGTCTTACCGATTAATTCTAAGGCACGGTCCCTATCGGTAATCCCCGGAAGCTGTACCACAATTTCATCTTCGCCTTGTTTTTGTATCGAGGGTTCTCTTACCCCAAAGGCATCTATTCTGTTTCTGATTACCTCTACGGCGCGATCCCCAGCATCCTCTTTGGCTTGGGCGGATAAGTGGCTAGTATCTACCTTCAAGAGAAGATGCATTCCGCCTTTTAAATCCAAGCCCAGATTTATTCTTTTTTGCAAAGGAAAGGCAAAATAAGCACAGGTTGCTAATATGGCTATGATAAAAATAAGCTTATAGAGAAGCCTTCTTTCCATTGGAATCTCCTAGGTAGGTTATTTGTTCTCGATGGGTTCCTTTTTCTTATAGGCAATGGAATTTTTTTCTACCTCTATTTTTACGTTATCGTCTATCCTTAAGGTAATAGTTTTTTCTTTGATGTTTACTATCGTGCCATGAATGCCGCTGGATGTCACTACCTCGTCATTCTTATCGAGTTCCTGCAGCATCTTCTTATGTTCCTTTTCTTTGGATTTTTGAGGACGAATAAGTAAAAAATAGAAGATGATAAATATAAAAATTAAAGGTAAAAGATTAGTAATCGGATTAACTGCCGGTGCCTGTGGCATGTTTTTAAGCCTCCTTTTTAAACTTCTTTACTAAACGTTTGACGGTTTCTGACGGCTGAGCCCCTCTTTTTACCCAAAAATCATAACGCTCCTTATTGATCTTTACTAAGGGTGGATTTTTTACCGGACTATAGAATCCCAGCTGTTCAATGAAACGGCTGTCCCTTTCACGGGTCTCATTAAAAACCGCTATTCTAAAATGCGGCCTTTTTATAGGGCACTTACCAATCCTCTTTAAACGAATCCTCACTGCCATATTGTTTCCTCCTTTATCTTAGGGACACCCTTTCAGCTAATCGGAAGAGTGTCCCCTCATTGGCTGTCTTAGGGACACCCTTAGCTTTGGCTGAAAGGGTGTCCCTGATTTAGTAATCGCTTCAATTAATGCCTTGGCTTTATTGACTGACTCAAAATATTCTTTTTCAGGAAGCGAATCCGCCACAATACCTGCCCCTGCCTGAATATAAGCAAACCCGTCCTTGATTAAAATAGTCCGGATGGTAATACAGGTATCCATGTTATGAGAAAAGCTAAAATAACCTACG
>Ga0154682_121_pt8 | contig 13860 bp, 12 predicted proteins | sample Rifle2008BG13ft_FD_116111 | JGI IMG/M metagenome (GOLD analysis project Ga0154682, IMG submission 116111) | Omnitrophica WOR_2 bacterium RBG_13_41_10
ATTAATCTTATTCTTTACAGTTTATAGCCAATCTTACGCAAAAATTCCTTACGCCAGGAGATATCCTGATCAGACTCAATGCCCTTGGGTTTTAACCCGTCAATTACCCCTAATATGCCACGGCCCATCTGGGTTTCCATCAAAATCACCTCTACGGCGTTAGCCGAAGCACAATATATATTACAGACTTCCGGGACGGCTTTTATGGCGTTTAAGACATTGATAGGATAGGCGTCTCTTAGGAAAATAATAAAGCTATGCCCTGCCCCTATTTCTAGGGCATTATCCTCGGCTAGCTTCTTTAACTGTGCGTCAGTCCCCGTTGACCTGACCTTACAGGCCCCTGATGATTCTACAAATGCTAAGCCAAATTTAATATTCGCAACATTATTTACTAAAACTTCGTATAAGTCTTCAACCGTCTTAATAAAATGTGCCTGTCCAAGGATAACGTTTACTTCTTCGGGTTTTTGTATTTTTATAATTTTTAGGTCTGCCATTTTTATTCCTTTAGCGGGGGTTTAATTTTAATTTTAAGCTAAAAGGGGCCGGAGATAGTTTTGTTTTTAAACTCTTCTCTGTGTCCATTTTAGCCTTTTGATTTATTTTTTCTTGAACCTTAGTACTAGCTAAAAGCGCCTCTATAGTAGCCTGCCTTCCTTTTTCCTGCTGGGCCTTGGTTATTGCTTCAAGCTTTTCTTTTTGAGATAACTGCGATTTTAATATTTTCTCTGTCTTTGATTTTGCCTTTTGATTTATTTTTTCTTTCACTTGGGAACGGGCCAAGAGCGCCTTTTCAGTAACTTGCTTAGCTTTATCTTGTTGGGCCATCTCCATTGTGTTGCGTTTCTCTGTTTCAGTTTTGAATTTAGCGTCTTGCTGGGCCTTTGCCTTGGTGCGTGCCTGTAACGCCTCTTCGGTAAGGCGCCTATGTTTATCCTGCTGGACTAATAGCCGTTCTTCTTCTTTGTGCCTTGCTATTTCTTCTTGGGCGATTTTAGGAGCAAAACGCCTATCTATTTTTTCATCGTATTTACGCTGTTTATCAAGCTGGATAGTTTCCTTTTCTAATCGGCTCGTTTCCTTTTTTAATCCTTCCCTGGCTTTTCTTATATAATCGCGTATGATGGTATTATTGGGATATAAATCTAAAAATTTTTCGAATTTCTCAATTGCCTGCTCGTATTTCCCGTCTGAAAAAAACCGTTCCCCTTCGCGAAAATATTTATCCATAAGCTCTGGTTCCCAAGCCAAGGTTGTTTTTGCCAAGAGCAAAAAGATAAAAATAATTATTACTTTTTTAAGCTGCATATTACCTCATCCTTATTTCCCTAAAACCTATTGTATCAGCAGGCGCAGTCCCCGTATAGGCCTTCAGTGAAGTAAGTATATAATCAGGGTCTCCCAGCATTTTAAGGGGGACGGTTAAAATAAGGCTCTTGTCAGTAATGTCTATCTTAACATCTTTAGTGTTTATTAGTTTCTGGCCGTCAAATACCTTACATCTATTATACAATGTTATTATACGCATCTTTGGCATTTTAGCAAAAGGCATTTTATAGCTGTAACCGAACAAATAAAGCATTGCACTAATGCGCCGGTTAACCTTTTCATCCTTATTTATACATATTACCAAAGAGCCATCCTGAATGCTATAAACAACCTCGCCCCTGTCACCAGCGCTATCCTTAAAATCCTCTAGTTCATTGCTAAGGCTGGCAAATAATTTGGTAAAGCCGAATAGTTCCGGTACTTTTTTTTCTTTACTGGCGATGGTTTTCTTTCCCAGCTCTATATCAGGGTAATCACCAAACAGTTCGTTTTTACGGGCAAAAGACAATAAATAAAAAGCGCTGGATTCGGTTTGGCTGCGGTAGCAAAGAATTGCCTTATGTTTATTGTTTAGTTGTTCGGCGCTCAGCTGAAACTTCTGCCAATTGATTTGAGAATCTAAAAATTTATTGGGGGGCTCAAGGCCTAGTTCCGGATGATACTGCCGCGGCAGGGGCCAGCCCACGCAATGGATAAGGTATGGATATACTACGGCTTTAGGGATTTTTCCTTCCAGATCATGAAGGGCTACCTTTAAAAATAAATAGAATGTCTTGTGGTCTACATTAACATCAGCAGGATGAGAGACGAAAATTTTTGTAGGCTGGTAATCTAAAAGCACATTTTTTAAATCTTTTAAAATACTTTCCCCCTTATATGGAGCACCATACGAAAGATCGTTTTTATAGGGCACGGCGGATATTCTGGTTAATAAGCCGCGGTAGGGTTTGGTATCCTGCCAGTATTTACTGAATATGGTAAATGTGCCAAAATCAGGATAACCTAAAAAAGTTAAATCATTCTCATTTAACCCCAACAGTTTCATTGCCTTGACTGCTTCTTTTCTACGCACCTCTCCCATATGGATAAATTCGCCCTTGCGTAAAGTTATCCTTTTTTCGTAGACTATAAAGGCGAATTCATTGTGGTCGCCGTTGGTCAAATATACTACGTGCACCTCTGAGCCCGCTTTCAGGGCCTGTTGTATTATGCCGGCACATCCTATTGCCTCGTCATCCGGATGAGGCGCTAGGATAAGAACACGGTCTTCTGCCTTAAACGGCCCGATAACCGTGGATTCAGAGGCAAAGACATAGCCATAAATAAAAATCGATAAAAATAAAAAGCAGGCTGCTTTTTTATGGCGCATAGATTAATATTTTACTACATAACCCATTCTAAATCAATAGAATGTCTAAAGTTATAATTGTATAAATTATTTGAAATAGCTAAGAAACCAAGATATAATTATTATTATGAATATGGCGCTAGAAGAACATTATAGAAAGGTAAGAAGCGTACTCTTCTGGGTATTGATTTTAAACTGGGTTGTGGCTTTTGCGAAAATCTTCTATGGCCTGATTAGCCATATAACCAGCATGACCGCAGACGGCTTTCATTCCTTATCTGATGGCTCCTCTAATATTATCGGGCTAATCGGAATAAGATTAGCCTGCCAGCCCAAAGACCAAGACCATCCCTACGGCCACAAAAAATACGAAACCTTCTTCTCTTTAGGAATAGCCCTGTTATTATTTTTCATCTGCTTTAATATTCTCAGGGAAGGGATAAGCCGTATTTTTCATCCGGCGAACCCTGAGATAAATATGGCTAGTTTTATTGTTATGTTCATTACTCTGGCAATAAATATCTGGGTGATGAACTATGAGTTCAAAAAAGGTAAGCTCCTACAAAGCGATATACTGGTTTCGGATTCCATGCATACCAAGGCGGATATATTTACTTCCCTATCCGTTATTATCGCTCTTGTTGTTATAAAATTAGGCTATCCCCTGATAGACCCTATTGCCACTATTCTCATTGCCTTATTTATCGCCCATGCCGGAATAGATATTATCAGAGAAGGCTCTAAAGTGCTTTGCGATACGGCTGCTATCGTAGATATAGAAAGAATATCTGGTATAGTTTTAGGCGTTGAGGGAGTAGAGGCTTGCCATAAGATCAGGACGCGCGGCAGGCCCGATGATATCCACGTGGATTTGCACGTTCAGGTCAAGCCCAATATGCATATAGATAAAGCGCATAAAGTTTGTTACGCTATAGAAGAGGCACTGAAGAAAAAACTACCGGAAATTACTGATGTGATTGTGCATATGGAACCAAAAGATGTATGCCGTTAGAGGTCTTTAAGTATAAACCACAATCCTATACTGGCAAATATCCCCATCAGAGAACCAAAGTAAAAAGGCGCGGCAGCGCCTAGAAACTTCCAAAGCATTCCTGCTATTAGCGAAGCCGGAAGCAAACCTATTCCTACCAGCGCAGCGTGTAGGCCTATAGTAGTAGCCCGTAAATCTACCGGTGCAATATCGGTAATTAGCGCCTTTTCTACGCCATCGGTAAACCCTGTATACAGCCCATATATTCCAAAAAGAAACCAAAACATTGCCAGGGAATTATGCAGGGCAAATCCCAGATACACAATGCCATAAAATAAATAACCCAATACTAAAAGCTTTTTTCTACCTATCCGGTCGGATAAACGCGAAGCAGGATAGCTAACTAATCCGTAGACCAAGTTATAAACTAAATACAACAAAATCACCGTAGCTAAGGGATGGCCTGCATTTTTAGCGCGTAATAATAAAAATTGGTTTGAAGAATTCCCCAGGGTAAAGATAAAGGTAAATATCAGAAAAAGCTTTAATTTTTTATCTAAGGCGCGCCACTTTCCCGCTATGCGGGATCCCGCCTCTGACTTAAACAGTGGGCGGGAAAACTGTAGCTCCTCATGGGAACTTCTTAGAGGAACTCTTTTCTCTCGAACAAAGAATAAAAACAACACTCCTATAACAGCGGGTATCAGGGAAAAAAGGAAAATCTTTTTAAAATCTTCCTGATAACGGGTAATTAAAAAATATGCCAGTGCTACGCCGACAGCTGCGCCAAAAGTATCCATAGCCCGATGCAGGCCAAAAGCTGCCCCCCGTTTTTTCTCTTGGGCGCTATCCGCAATAATGGCATCGCGGGGAGCGGTACGCATGCCTTTTCCAAAGCGATCCACCAGGCGCGCAAATAAAACATAAAGCCAAGTCGAAGATATGTACAAAATAAATTTTCCTACCGCTGAACCGGCATAGCCAAATATAGCAAAAGGCTTCCTTATTTTAATGCGGTCGGAAAAATACCCTGAAAAAACTTTTAACAGACTAGCAAGGCTTTCAGCAATACCTTCAATTAAACCCAAAATCTGGGGTCCTGCCCCCAACCGACTAACTAAATAAATAGGCAGTATCGGATAGATCATTTCGCTAGAAATATCGGTCAATAAGCTAGTTATTCCCAGAAGAATAATGTTTAGCATAAATAAATATGCCTCCAAATATAACCAAAAAACAGAAAATTACAAAAACATCCCCGTACCGGCTATAGAAAGTAAGGCTCCCTTTAGCTATCGCTATTTCCTCAGTAGCAAAACCGCCGATAAATATATTTCTTCCTGTCTTATCTTGCACCAAGGATAAAATTTTACCGTTAGGAGCTATAAAGCCCGATATTCCGGTATTAGCACTGCGTAATAAAGGCAAGCGGTTTTCTACGGCCCTGAATACAGATGCCTGAAGATGCTGATAAGGGGATGAGGTCCTTTTAAACCAGGCATCATTGGTAATATTAATTAAAAAATCAGCGCCTCTTTTGACAAACTCCCGCGAAAGTTCAGGAAACAAATCTTCAAAACAAATCAGCACCGCAAAGTCAATGCTCTGTACTCGGTACTCTCTACTCGGTACTCTAAAAATAGTATAATCCTTGCCGGCCGTAAAATCGCCTATCGGCACAACTGTCTCTAAAAAACTAAAAGTTTTCTTAAAAGGAATGTATTCACCAAAAGGTACAAGATGAAGCTTATTATATTTGGCCAAAAGCTCGCCATCCTGAGAAACTAATAAAGCGCTGTTATAAAATTGTTCATTATCCAGGGTCACTGCCCCTAAAAGCACAGGCCTAGATCCGGCCTTGATAAATCCTTTTGTGTTTTGATATAACAGGCGATCATCCCCTAAAACTACTGGCACAGATGCTTCCGGCCAGACAATTAAATCAGGATTTTCTTTTAGTGCTTCTGCGGTTATAGACATGTATTTTTTAATAATAAAATCTTCTGACTCCGCCTGCCACTTTAATTCCTGCGGGATATTGCCCTGGACGACAGAAATCTTTAGTGTCGTCTGTTTTGTTTTGGGTGTTGTGTGTAATTTATAAAAACCATATCCCAAGGATAGGAATATTACTAAAAACGGAAAGAGCCAAATAATAATACCCGGTGTTTCCTTATTATTTTTTTGCCGTACAACTCTACTGTACACAGTACACAGTAATCGGTACATTAATACATTAACCATCATCACTAAAAACGACACCCCCCAGGCGCCTGTAATATCTGCTATCTGGACAGCCGGCAAATTAAGATACTGCGAATATCCTAATAGTGCCCAGGGAAAACCAGTCAATAAATGAGAACGTAAATATTCCAGGACAACCCATAAGGAGGGGATAAAAAGTACAGAGTACCAAGTACAGAGTACAGAGCGCCTGGAAATGATAAGGCCAAAAAAAGCAAAATACAAAGCTAAATACAGAACTAAAAAAACTGTACCCGGCAGAGTAACATGGATAAGCCAATAAATAATACCAAACCAAAATATAACTCCAGTAATATAGGCTAAAATAAATGCCTGAAGTTTAGATTTATTTCGCAAAGCAAAAAATAGAGGCAGGAATCCAAACCAGGCAAAAATCTCAATACTAAAACGGGGGAAAGATAAAATAAGTAAAGCCGCAGATAATATACACTGAGTTATCTTCCGCAACATTTTTTATATTTTTTTTTGGAACCGCAGGGACAGGGGTCATTGCGGCCAACTTTATCCTGGTGTTTAAAGGAAGCGCTGGTTAGAGGTAGGGGTGTATTGGGGAGGGGAATAGATTTTTGCTTTTCTTCTTCAAATTGAGAAACTTCCGGATGTAAAAATTCCTGGGCTTGAGAACTAAAAACACCCCTAAATTGTCCCGGCTTTATCGGCTGTAATCTAAAGATAATTTCTACTGCCTCTTCTTCGATGCCGGATATCATCTGATTAAACATTTCAAAGGCTTCGCGTTTATATTCTATTAAAGGATCGCGCTGGCCATAGGCACGCAGGCCAATGCCTTCGCGTAAACTATCCATAGCATATAAATGGTCCTTCCATTTTGCATCGATGATCTGCAAGAAAGCCATTAGTTCCAAATGATGCATTAATTCTTTGCCGATAGATTGCTCTTTAGCTTCATAGGCCTGTATTATCCTGGCTAAAAGATCCTCTTTGATCTGATTCTTATTGCCGCCCTTTACAACTGCAGTATCTAATTCCACGCCGAATTTTAATCGTACCATATTTATTAAGCCCGCGGTATCCCAATCCTGGGGGCTAATATTTTCATTAATATATATACCCAGAATATTATTTAAAATATCCGTGGTGATATTAAAAATTTCTTCTTTTAAAGGAAGGCCTTCCAGCATCTGCCAACGCTGGGAATAAACCACCTCTCTTTGTTTGTTCATCACGTTATCGTATTCTAATAATTGTTTTCTAATCTCAAAGTTATGCTGCTCCACCCGCCTCTGGGCAATCTCAATTGACCTGGTTACCCAGGGATGCTCGATAACCTGCCCCTGCTCTAAACCTAATCTATCCATAATCCCGATTAATCTATCTGAACCGAACAGGCGCATGAGATCATCCCCTAAAGATACATAGAATCTTGAAGAGCCGGGATCCCCCTGCCTGCCGGAACGGCCGCGTAATTGATTATCAATACGCCTGGCCTCATGGCGTTCTGTGCCTATAACATGTAGTCCGCCTAATTCTACTACTTTTTTATGCTCGGCATCGGTTTCCTGTTTAAATTTCTCTAATAATTTTTTATATTCCTGAGCGTAATTAGGGTCGTCGAAGGATACCTGTTCCTGAATCAGGTTTTTGGCCATAAACTCAGGATTTCCGCCTAAAAGAATATCTGTCCCGCGGCCAGCCATATTGGTGGCAATAGTCACGGCTTGGTAACGGCCGGCCTGAGCCACAATTTGGGCTTCCATCTCATGGTATTTAGCGTTCAATACCTGATGGGGTATGCCATTGCGCTTGAGCGTACTAGATAGATGTTCTGATTTTTCTATAGAGATGGTACCTACGAGAACAGGTTTACCTTTATGATAAAGCTCCTTAATTTCTTCTACTACAGCCTCAAACTTTTCTTTCTCTGTTTTATAAATCCGGTCGGGATAATTATTGCGGATTAACTGCCTATTAGTAGGGATAACTATCACATCCAGCTTATAGATGTTTTTGAATTCATTGGCCTCGGTGAATGCGGTACCGGTCATACCGGCTAATTTTTCATACATGCGAAAATAATTCTGGAAGGTAATAGTAGCCAGGGTCTGGTTTTCGCGCTCTATTTTTAAGCCTTCCTTGGCCTCCACTGCCTGATGCAGGCCATCTGACCAGCGCCTTCCCGGCATCAGCCTGCCGGTAAATTCATCCACAATAATTACCTGTCCGTCTTTGGCTACATAGTCTACGTCTTTATTATAAAGTTTGTGCGCACGCAATGCCTGAATAATATGGTGACGCCACTCCATGGTTTCGATGCTATGTAAATCGCTTACTCCCAAAAATTGGCAGGCCTTTGTTTCACCTTCTTCCGTCAGATGTGCAGTATGGGCTTTTTCATCTACTATATAATCGAATCCCTGAGAAAGATTTTCGCCCTTATATTTAGCCTCAATCTCATCTTTCTCTAAAATAACCCTGCCCTTTAGCCGCGGAACGATTTTATCTACGATATAATATTTATCGGTGGATTCTTCAGCCGGGCCGGAAATAATTAGCGGGGTACGTGCCTCATCCACGAGGATAGAGTCGACTTCATCAACAATGGCATAATAAAACGGCCGCTGCACTAAATCCTCTAACCTGTATTTCATATTATCGCGCAGGTAATCAAAGCCAAATTCGTTATTGGTACCGTAAGTGATATCGCAGGCATACGCTATCTTTCTTTCTTCATCAGACATCTGATGTTGTATGGCCCCTACGGTAAGGCCCAAGAATTCATATATGGGCCCCATCCATTCCCGGTCCCGGCGGGCAAGATAATCATTAACCGTAACGATATGGACACCTTTACCTAAAAGGGCATTGAGATATGCCGGTAAGGTAGCGACCAAGGTCTTTCCTTCGCCGGTAGCCATCTCGGCAATCTTACCTTCATGTAAAACAATGCCGCCGGCAATCTGCACATCAAAATGGCGAAGGCCAATTGTGCGCCGGGATGCTTCTCTGACTACGGCAAATGCCTCTGGCAATATTTCTTCAAAGATTTTATTGCGGGTATTCTTTAATTTATCTTTGATTTTTTCTTTTTCTTCCTGAATGGCTGCGGCAAGAAGCGCTCCTTTTAATTCCTCGATTTGAGCTAGATGTTCATTAGCCTTTTTTTGAATATGTTCCTTAAACCCCTGTGTTTTATTGCGTAATTGTTCGTCAGAAAGAACGCTGATTTTAGGTTCCAGGGCATTTACCATATTGACGAGCCTGACCTGGCCTACTATGCTATCTATGGAAGAAACCGGCATATCCGGATGCAGAATAATATTAGCCGAAGGGCTTCTTTTTTTAATCTGTGACTGCTTTTGTTTTAAAAATTGCTTTTTAATAAAACCTAACATTTTTAACTTTTCCCCTTTGACTTTTGACTTTTTAAATATGCTTCTATAAAGGCGCCTATTTCTCCGTCCATAACAGCACCAACATTTCCCGTTTCATAATCCGTACGGTGGTCCTTGACCATGCTATAAGGATGCATAACATAAGAACGGATTTGGCTGCCCCATTCAATCTTACGCTTACTAATATTGTGTTGAGAGATTTTTTCTTCCTGCTGCCTGACCTTTTCTTCATAAAGCTTAGCCCTGAGTATCTTTAGGGCCGTCTGTTTATTCTGATGCTGCGAGCGTTCGTTCTGACAGGCTACTACAATGCCGGTTGGTATATGGGTAATCCTCACCGCTGAATCGGTCTTTTGCATATGCTGGCCTCCGGGGCCGGATGAGCGGTAAGTATCTATGCGTAAATCTTTTTCTTCTATCTCTACCCCCACAGCATCTTCTATTTCTGGAATAACATCCACCGAAGCAAAAGAAGTATGCCTGCGCTTATTGGCATCAAAAGGAGAAATACGCACTAATCTGTGCACCCCCCTTTCTGCTTTCAAATATCCGTAGGCATATGCTCCTTCAATTAAAAGCGTAACATTCTTAATGCCTGCTTCTTCGCCAAAAAGCACATCAATAGTTTTAAGGCGGCAACCTTTTTGTTCTGCCCAACGGCTGTACATTCTAAGGAGCATACTTACCCAATCGCAAGATTCTGTGCCGCCAGCTCCGGCATTGATGCTTAAGATAGCATTACCTCGGTCAAACTCACCCGCCAAAATAGTGGCCATTTCTAGCTTCTCAGTATCATTTAAGAGCGTATCAATATTTTTCGACAAGTCGGCGAGTAAATCCCCTTCGTTTTCTTTTAATATATCCGCCAGCTCCCTAATTTCCTGATATTTTTTAAAAGCAGCATCCCACGGTTCAACCGCAACTTTTAAATTTTTTAATTGTTTTACGATATTATTGGAGTTTTGGGCAGCATCCCAGAAGCCGGGATTTGACATTTGAAGAGTAAGGTCTTGGATTTGCTGCTTTTTGTTATCTATGTCAAAGATAACCTCTTAAATTTTCTAGGTGGGCGAATATAGAGGAAAGTCTGGTTTTAATATCTTCTAACATGGTACCTCCATTTTTTAAACTTTAAGCCTTCCTTATGCCGCGCAAGGACAAAATAAATTCTTCTTTATTATCTGAAAAAGATATGGCCTCTTCTTCGCTAATCTGGCCATCTTTAATTAATTTTAACAGGGACTGATTAAATGACTGCATGCCGAATATGGCTCCGTCTTCTATAAACTGTTGTATCTCCCAAGTTTTGCCTTCTCTTATAAGGCGGCTAATGGTAGGAGTGAGCAGCATGACTTCGTAGGCAGGTAGACGCCCATGATTATCCTGTATAGGCACTAGCCTTAAAGACATTACTCCTTTTAAAAGAGTAGCTAATTGCAGGCGTATCTGTGAGTGTTGATGCGGCGGGAAGAAATTAATAATCCTTTCCACGGTCTGAGAAGCATTAATGGTATGCAGCGTGCTTAAAACCAATACCCCTGTCTCTGCTGCGGTCAGGGCTGCGGACATGGTTTCGTAGTCTCTGATATTACCGATAAATATTACATCCGGGCTTTGCAGGGTAAAGGCGCGTAAGGCTGCCATATAAGAAGAAACATCCAAGCCCAGTTCTCTCTGGTTAATAATAGACTTTTTATCCTGAAAGGTATACTCGATAGGCTCCTCAACGGTAAGGATATGCTTTTGGGCATTATGGTTAATATATTCGATCATGCTGGCAATGGTAGTAGATTTACCGCTGCCGGCACTTCCGGTGAGCAGCACCAAACCCCTGTTTTCTATAGCTAACTTTCTCAAGACCTCTGCAGGTAAGTTTAATTCTTCAAAGCTTTTAATCTCAGAGCTGATATTCCTAATGACCATGGCCGGCCAGTTGCGCTGCATAAAAATACTGATACGAAAACGGTGCGCCAGCTCCGGAAGATATATTCCGAAATCCACATCCAAATTCTTCTGAAAAAAATCTTTTAATTCATTGGAAGTTAGTTCCTTGACGGCATCGTTTACCTCATCAAGGCTGACTATTCTGTCGTCTACCGGAATAACCTTGCCGTCAATACGTATATGCACATTAGAGCCTGCCCGATAAAACATATCTGAGCCGTTTTTCTCTACCAGTAATTTTAAGTAGCCTTTTATATTCATCATCTACCTCCTTAAATTTTAGATTAAGTATTATACCATACTTTGAGATATTTTTCTTTCTAAATTTAAAAGCAGCCCTTTTTTCTTTTTACCAAAAATATACCCCCCAAGTTTTCCGCAGGAAGAGATAACGCGATGGCAAGGGATTAACACCGGATAGGGATTGTGCTTTAAGATCTGGCCGACAGCGCGGCTAGCTGTGGGCTTGCCTACTTTTTTAGCTACCCATTTATAGGTGCGCACTTCACCTAGCGGAATATTTAAAACAACTTTATAGACCTTTTTAGCAAAAGGGGTCATAGTTAAAGTCAAAAGTTAAAAGGAAAAAGGTAAAAGTTTCCGTTTTCGTAATACATGGTGATACTTAATGGCGAAACGATGCGCTTCATCGCGGATACGGCGAATCAAATTTAATGCCGGGGTATCATAGATTAATTTTAAGGGGGCTGCCTGGTTTTGAAGGTAAATGTTTTCTCTGTCTTTGGCTATACTGGCTATAACTACCCTTAAGCCTAATTTTTTAATTTCTTTTTCTGCGGTCAATAGATGTGACCTACCACCATCAATGAGAATTAAATCCGGCAGGGGCAGCTTTTCTTTTTTTACCCGCAAATACCGCCGATAGACAATCTCCCGGATCATCCCATAATCATCTATCTTTTCTATGGTTTTAATGCGAAAACGCCGGTAGTTATTTTTATCGGGCTTACCCCTATAAAAACTAACCATAGAGCCGCAGGCCTCTTTACCAGAGATATTAGAGACATCAAAGGCCTCTATTCTTACAGGTAATCTTCTTAACTTAAGCAGTTTTTTTAAATCTTCCAATTCATCTTGGGCATTAAAATCGGTTGTGGTTTTTGTGATGGCGCTTAAAGCACTAATCTGGTCTCTAATCTTGGCCGCCTCTTCAAAACTTTGCTCCTTAGACCTTGACTTCATTTCCTGCGCTAATTTTTTAATCAAATATTCGGTTTTGCCTTCTAAAATTAAACAGATATTTTCAATAGTCTTTGCGTATTCTTCTTTGGTGGTCTTGCCGGCATATGGAGCAAGGCCAATACGAGAATACATCCGAGCCTCCTGCGGCATACGCTCAGAGGAACGATAGGGAAAATTTTTACGGATAATTCTTAATGCCTCCTGAAGAAGCCCGGCATTTGTATATGGCCCAAAATAACGTGAGCCATTTTCTGTCTTTTTGCGGGTAATACAAACAACGGGGAAATCCTCCTTGGTTACTTTCACCAGAGGAAAACTTTTATCATCGCGCAGCGAAACGTTATATTTGGGTTTATATTTATGGACGAGGCTGGCTTCTAAAAGCAGGGCTAGGCTTTCGGTCTGGCATAGCTTATATTCAATATCCGCTATTTGAGCAACCATCGCTTGTGTCTTAGAGGCAAGAAAGCGGCTAAAATATGACTGTACCCGTTTCTTTAGGGACTTGGCCTTGCCGATATAAATAATCTTTCCTGCGGCGTCCTTAAAAATATATACTCCCGGCGCCTCTGGCAACCCGGAAATCTTATCTTTGATTTTATTCAAATTCATCTAATTATATTAGCGGGTCCTGTCTTGTCTGTGCTTTCGCGGGGACGTTTGTTGCGGCCCAGCGTGCCGCAACTGCACTCCGTTCCAGCCCCTCGCTCTCACCGAACATCTAAATAGCAGGTGAACCATGCCCGCTCGGGGTTTCCAAGGCCCCGCTCAAAGCCCAGCCAAGCCACCCGCTAAAAATAGAACCGTCCCCTATTTTTATTATCCATAAAATTTTTCTTTTAATTTTGTTTTTTTAATTCTTAAAGCTTCGGCTTCGGAATTTAAACCTAGATTTTCAAACTGTTCTCTCGCGCTCATTATTTCAAGAAATATACTGGAAGAACCTGCTAGTGCCATTTTTATTGATTCTGGATCTGGCCTTGGATTTATATCTGTCTTATCTGGCTGGTCTTTAAATAACTGCGAGCCTAAAAAAGTGGAATGAGTTGACATAGATAATACTCTAAATGCTTCATGTATTCCTGAATCTTCTTCACATAAATCTAAAATTTCTTTTGCATTGTTATATTCTGGCTTATACCAATAGCTTTTGGGTTCCGTTCTTTTTAAAAAATCTTCGATATATTTCCTGGCTGTTTGTTGATTTTGCAGACTTAACCGTACCAGTTGCTGATTGATTTGATCCATGCTAAAGCTTTTCACTTCTTTACTAATGTCTTTATCTATTTGGAGATTAAGATCTTCATGAATATAGAATTTAAATGCCATATATTCATTATCTTTATTTACAATGGCTAATGAATTTATAAAACAATCCATTAAGCTTCTAAGAACTATTGGAACAACAGAAGCCCAGCCATCTT
>Ga0154682_118_pt3 | contig 13282 bp, 9 predicted proteins | sample Rifle2008BG13ft_FD_116111 | JGI IMG/M metagenome (GOLD analysis project Ga0154682, IMG submission 116111) | Omnitrophica WOR_2 bacterium RBG_13_41_10
ATCATCTGCACGGCAAGCGGAGAAAATAATTTCTGTTTCTCTAAAACCTCGGTCAGGGATTTACCTTGATTGATATTTTTTTGCAAGGCCCGAATAACCGAAGAACTCACCCGGTTATCTAATACTTCATCGCTTATTTCTAAGGACCTGCCCAAAGTAACCCCGCTAGAAAGCATAGCTGAGAGAGTACGGATAAAACGTGTAGTATAAATATTACGGTTAAGCTTGCCAAAGAGCGGTATCCATAATTTAAAATAATCCCATAAAAAGCCAAAGCGCGGGTTTTTTGCTCTGAGCTTTTTAAAGCCGTAGAACACGGCTATTGCCGCTAACAAAAGTACCCACCAGTATTTTATCATAAAATTGCTAATATGGATAAGAAATAAAGTGGGTAGAGGCAGGGTCACTCTTAGGCCATCATAGACCTTCTTAAAGACCGGGATGATAAAAACCATTAAAAAGCCGACTACAGCTATTGCCACTACCCCGACAATCACCGGATAACTTAAGGCCGAGGCGACTTTGTGTTTTAAATCCGACTCTTTTTCCAAATGCAGGGCTATTCTTTTTAAAACCTGCGGCAGGATACCCGCGGTCTCCCCGGATTTCACTAAGCTGACAAAAAAATTAGAAAATATTTTCGGATTTTTTGCCAGGGCCGAAGACAGGCTTAAGCCATTTTGGATGTCAAAGATAACCTGCTCCAATATTGCCTTGAATTTTAGGTTTTCGTTATCCCGGGAAAGCACGGACAGACATTTTACCAGGGGCAGGCCCGCAGAGATCATTGCCGAGAATTGATGGGCAAAAAGCGCCAAATCCGTCTTTTGAAAATTTAAAAAAGCTAGAGAAAATTTAAAACGGCGGGCTTTATCAAAATCCTGTAAAAAAATATCGTATAAACCCAGCTGGTTTAATTTAAGCTTGGCTTCTTCCTTATCGCCGGACTCAATAATGCCGCGGAATTCTTTGCCCCGGCTGTCTTTGGCGATGTAACTATATTTTGCCATTATTCTTCTTGGATAAAAATAACCCGCTTGATTTCTTCGGGAGTAGAGATGCCTGCTATTACTTTCTCGATGGCGCTCTGGCGCAGGGTATGCATACCTTCTTCTACCGCTAGCTCTTTAATTTTACTAGCGGACTGGCGCGTAGCAATAAGCTCTCTAATCTTTTCACTGGCAGTCATGATCTCAAAAACAGCGGTCCTACCGCGATAACCGCTATTAAAACAATAGTTACACCCCTTACCGCGTTTAAACAGGTAATCCCTATCCGAACTTTTTAATCCTAATTCTTCCAAGGCAGCATTCTCAGGCCGATATTCCTCCTTGCATTCAGGACAAATAGTTTTTACTAACCGTTGCGCTAATACCCCGATCAGGGAAGAGGCAACTAGAAACGGCTCAATCCCCATATCAATGAGCCTGGCGATAGCAGAAGGGGCATCATTAGTATGCAGGGTAGAAAATACCAAATGGCCGGTTAAGGCAGCATGTATGGCAATCTCTGCGGTCTCTAAGTCTCTGATTTCCCCGACCATAATAATGTTAGGGTCCTGCCTTAATATGGAACGCAAGCCGGTGGCAAAAGTAATCCCCGCTAGAGGGTTAACCTGTGCCTGGTTAATCCCTTCCAATTTATATTCTACCGGGTCTTCTACAGTAATAATATTCTTAGTGATTTTATCCGTCTGGTTTAAGGCAGCATACAAAGTCGTGGTTTTTCCGCTACCGGTAGGGCCGGTGACTAAGATAATCCCGTAGTTTCTCGATATCAGGGAATTAAATTTATTCAGCTCATCCAAAGAAAAACCTAGGCCTCCCAGATCTACCAACATCCCGCTTTTATCCAATATCCTCAAGACTATTTTCTCTCCGGCGATAGTAGCGAATGAGGAGACCCTTAGGTCATATTCGTTATTATTATATTTTAAAGAGATGTGCCCGTCCTGCGGACGGCGGCGCTCGGTAATATCCATATCCGCCAAAATCTTTATTCTAGAGATTACTGCGGATTCAATTCTTTTGGGGATGTTCATAATATCGTGCAGCACTCCGTCAATACGATAGCGCATGCGCATCTGGGGATATTGAGGCTCAAAATGGATATCGGAGGCCCGGGATATTATTCCCTCATGAATGACAGAATCTAAAAAGCGGGCTACCGGAGGCTCCTCTGCCCCTATCTCTGCTTTGCCAGAGGTTAAAATTTCCTTTTCTAACTCTGATTCTATGCTAGGCAGGTCACTCAACATCTGCTTGGCCATCTGCTGGATATTAAAATGCTGCTCTATGGCCTGCAGGATATCTTTTTCCGCTGCCACCATCTGCTTTATTTTGTATTTTGAGACTAACCTTACTTCCTCTAAGGCATCTATGTCTAAAGGATCGCTCATAGCTAAAAAGAGCGCGTTTCCTTCCACTCTCACCGGAATCATCCGATAGCGCCTGATTAATGAGATAGGCAACAGATGCGCTACTTTAGGGTCAATCTCTAAATCTGATAATTTTACGTAGGGTATATCTAAATATCTGGCAAGGACGCTGGCAATTACCGCCTCGGTGACATAGCCTAATTCAATCAGGGTTTTATCGATAGGCTGCTTGGTAAGATTACTTTTAGCAGCGGCTTGATCTAGCTGTTGCTGGCTGATGATATTCTCTATCATCAGCATCTTAGCTAAACCATCCCACTGCTTGATTTTAGGAGAGGCTTGTTGGAGGACCCTGCTGATATCGGAAGAGCTGACAAAACCCTTATTAACCAGAATCTGCCCCAGATATCCGCCTTTTTGCGCCTGTTCCTTGAGGGCTATATCCAGCTGCTCCTGAGTGATTAATCCGCAGGTAATAAGGATTTCACCTAACTTGGGTTTTTCCGGCATTATCCGTCCTTCTTAAATCCCAATGTTAGTATAAAAGCGGCTATTTGTCAACACATTCGTATGCTTAAGATACCGGGCATCAGGGCTTATGGTTTTATTTCCTGGCGTAAAATTTCTTGAACTAATTGGTCGCGCGGATATAAGGGCTTTAATTTTAACGCCCTATCGCGGGTCTCATCGGCTTTTTTGAGATTACCGGTTTTTTTATAAAGGTAAATTAAATAAGAGTAAGCTGAGATATGCCCTGGATTGGCTTCTATGGATTTTAGGAAATGTTCTTCTGCTTCTGGTAAAGACCCCTTATTCAAATAAGCGATTCCTATTTGGTATTCTACCCTCCATGACCGGGGAAAAGGAAGCCTATTTAAGGCTTTTTTAAATTCTGCTATGGCTTTATCAAAAAAACCCTGCTTTAAATAAGCGTAACCTAAATTAAAATGCACCCTGACATTACGAGGATCTTTTGGGTTATCCTCTGATTCTAAAGTGCTTTCAAAAAGAATTATGGAGTTACGCCATTGGAAGTTTCTGGAAATAGTCAAGAGGCTAAGCGTAGTAAGGATAATTATGAGTAATGCCAAACTAAACCTCAAAGAGAGTTTTAATTTAGAAATATTGATGCCTTCTGACAATAATTTGTCGCATCCTAAAGCCAGGATAATAAAAAACCCCATAGAGGCGGTATAAAGCCAATGTTCGCTGACAAAGGCATTCAAAGGCAGAATAACATTAGTAAGCGGAAATAGATTAAGGGAAAACCAAAGAAAAGAAAACAAAACAATTTTATTATTTCGCGCTCTAAATATCCCTATCAGGATAATTGCTAAGATAAAAAGCGATAATAATATAGATAAATCAAAAGACTCGGCTGCCGCAAAGGACCTTTCAATGCGCAGGTTCCAGGGAAAAATTAATAATGATAAATAAAATAGCACAACCTTAGGAAAGTTGATCAACCTTATTGCTAAATTAAAAGGAAGCATGCCTATAGATGAAAACGGTAAAAATTGCTGTCTAGAGATGATATAAAACAAGGCCAGAGCAAAAAATACAAGGTGTATTTTGATATTTTTATAAATGTTTCCGAAGCAATAATCATAGCAAAGAATAAGCAAAGGTAAAACCAAAGCAATTTCTTTGGAAAGTAGGGCAGAGATAAAACAGATTAACGCCGATAAATATAATATATTTTCTTTGTTGGTTTTACTTTTTGCTGCTTTGGCAAAAAATATAGTTGCACTGAGCATAAAGAAGCTAGCTAAAGGATCAGCCCTGCCCGATATATAAGTTACTGCCTGGGTATGTACCGGATGCACTAAAAAGAAGAGGCTGGTAATAAAAGCAACTCTGAGATGAGAAGTCAATATATATGCCAAATAAAACAAAAGGCAGGCATTGAAAGTATGTAAAATGAGGTTGGTGAGATGATACCCAAAAGGGTTTAATTTCCAAATGCTAAAGTCAAACATTAAAGAGAGCGAAAAAAGCGGGCGGTAAAAATTGCTCTCGGTAATCCAATGGAATATGTCGGTGCTAAATATTTTAAAGATATTGCTAAAGCTCCTGATATAGCCATTACCCACAATCAGGAGTTCATCATCCCAGATAAAAGCATTGGCAAAAGAATTAAGATAAACCGTTAATCCGATCAGGGCCAAAAGAAGATAGTAGGTCTTTCTGGTAAATGGCATAATTTAAGATTTTATTAAGGCAAGGGTCTCGGAGCGGGTCTTCTGATTTTCCTTAAATATTCCTCTGACTGCCGAGGTTACTGTCTGGGTACCGGGTTTCTCCACGCCACGCATAGACATGCAATTCCCACAAATAGCTACCCTTCCATTGCGCCTTACTAAAATTAATCCCTTAGGCACAGAAACGCAAAAAACTTTTCCTTTATATTGCTTAAAGGTGAAATTGCATGGCCTTAATTTAGAATACCACTTGTTTTCACCAGATTTTGTTTTATGAGTCTCCATTCTAAAATAATTTTTGTTATTTTGTTTTGTGCAACCCATGTCTAATTTAATGCATATTTCTTGCAAATCATCTATCAGCTTTTCTGACTTGGAGACAAAATGTATTGCTTTATTTCTTTTAATGTGCCCATCCCCCTTCACATACCAATCCAGAAATAATCTTAAAGATTTCGAAGATGCATTTTTGATAATCTTAGGGACATATTTATCAGCTGATTTCCCAAATTTTTTAAAATAATTATAAAGGCTCTCGTCTTCGATACGGAACTGGATTGTTTTATTACTTTTACAAAGGATATATTTAATTTGTAGTTTGGTAAATAAATCTTTAATCTCTGAAAAGTATTTAGATTCGGGCAATTGGGAAACTACAACAAATTTTCTTTTCCCTGTTTGCGTTACACAGCCTTCGCTAACCCAAATTCCAAAGAATTTTACAAAAATATCAAAATTTATAATATACCTACCAATCTTTATATTCTTGGGGTTCCTGCCTACCCAATTACATGCCCTTGGAATTATTATGTATTTTTTCATAAGCTCTTTAACTGCAGATATGCGCCATCTATTATTTTTGTTATAAAAATCCCATTCTGAAGAATAGCAGAATCTATGGTCTGGGGTAACTAATAAATCTACGGAGAGGCTTTTAATTTCTACCATCTTCCCATTATATTGATAGGAAATAAATTTCCTTGGCCTAGTAAACGATAAACGTCTGGTTAACATATCTACCTGCGCCACCATAATATTCTTTTTTAAATCTCTAAATAATTGCCATCCGTCTTCCGTTAATATTTCTGTTTTATTATCGTAACACAAATGTTCTGCTTCAATAATCACCATGACACCCAAAGGTTTAAGTTTTGCCATGATAATATCGGCTATTTGAGTGGTTAACCTCTCCTGCACCTGCGGCCGTTTGGCTAAAATATCCACCACACGGGCTAATTTGCTTAAGCCGGTAACCCGGCCACCTTTGGGTATATATGCGATATGGGCTCTACCGATAAAAGGAAGAAGATGGTGCTCGCAGACAGAGTAGAGGGGGACATTTTTTAAGAGAATAATTTCGTTGTGTTTCTGGTCTAAAACTACCTCTAATTCTTTGGCAGGGTCTTTATCAATGCCGGAAAAAATCTCTTCACACATCTGGGCCACGCGCTGGGGGGTTTGGATCAGGTCCCTGGCTTTCAAATCAGCGCCTATGGCTTCTAAAATATCCCTCACGGATTTTTCAATCTTTTTCTTGTTCATTCCTGCCTCCTACTTACCTATACAAAATTGGTTAAAGATATTATCCAATAAATCCTCGGAAAATGTTTTTCCTAAAATGTTATCTAAATTAGACAAGGCATCTTTTAAGTCCTGGGCGATAAATTCTATTGACATACCATTATCCAATAAACCAACTGCCTGCACAATAAGTTTTTGCGCCTCTTTTAGCGCCTCAATGTGCCTCGCATTGCTCAGCAGTATTGATTCAGGTTGGGTGTCAGCTTTACCTCTAGAGACTAAATCCAGGATTGCTTCTTCCAGGCAATTTATATTTTGGGCTTTCTTGGCCGAAATATCAATTACACGCAAGAACCGCTCTTTAATTTTTGCTTTTTCTATTCTCTGCCTTAAATCTATCTTATTTATTGCCGCTACCACCGGCTTATTTTTTACCCTGCGCATCAGCAAATTGTCTTCTTTGCTTAATTTTTTGCTGGCGTCAAATAAAAGAATTACTAAATCGGCTGAAGCAATATATTTTCTAGCGCGCTGAATGGCTTTTCTTTCTACCAGATCTTTAGGCTCAATAATCCCGGCAGTATCCACGATTTTTATCGGGACACCTTTGATATCGATAATTTCTTCTATGGTATCGCGGGTTGTACCGGGAATACGGCTGACAATAGAGCGTTCTGTTTTTAGAAGGGTATTGAGCAGAGAAGATTTGCCTACATTGGGCTTACCGCAAATAACTATATTGACACCTTCGCGTAATATTTTGCCCCTCTGGGATGAATCTAAAATCTGCCTTAATTCTTTATCCGCATTATTCAATCTATTCATTACCTTTTTAAGATCAGCCGCGCCAATTTCTTCTTCAGGAAAATCAATATTTGCCTCTAGCACAACAAGTATATCCAGTAATTCCTTCCTGATCTTATTGAGCTGGGTCGATAATGCCCCTTTTAGCTGCTGCATTCCGATTTTTAAGGCAGCGTCTGTTTTAGCCCGGATGATATCCAAAACTGCCTCTGCCTGGGCTAAATCAATTCTCCCGTTTAAGAATGCCCTTTTGGTAAATTCGCCTGGTTCGGCCAAACGCGCGCCTTTTTCTAACACCAGCTCTAAAACTGTGCGTAATGCCACAATGCCGCCGTGGCAATTTATCTCTACGACATCTTCCTTGGTGAAGCTCTTAGGTGCGCGCATTACGGTTAGGATAACTTCGTCAATATACTGGATGCTGGATGCTGGATGCTGGATGCTGGATTTTTTACCAGAATCTAGTATCAAGGATCTAGGATCCACTATAAATCCATAATGCGTAGTGTAAGTTTTAAAATCCGACGGCTTTTTCTTATCTTTAGAGATAAATATTTTATCGGCGATATTGAAGGCATCTTTACCGCTTATGCGCACGATACCTATGCCTGACTCGCCTATGGCAGTAGCTATTGCCGCGATAGTATCATTAAGATTGTATTTTACCATTTCTAAATTCGCCTACTACAAATAAAGAGCCGCAGACTAAAATCAGATCTTGGTTTTTGGCTAAAGAGAGTGCTTTAGTTTTTGCCTCAGCGACAGTTGTGGTTTTAATAACGGGTTTTCTAAATCCGGGCGTCTGTTTTTTTATTACTTTCTCCAGAAAATCCGCTCTGGCTGCCCGAGGGTTTTTTGCCTGGGTTAAAATTAATTCATCCGCTAACGAAGTAAGTTCACTGCAAATCCCAGGAATATCTTTATCTTTAGAGATTCCCAGGATGAGAATTAAATTTTTATATTTGAAGTTTTCTTTAATAGCATCTTTTAAAGCAACACTAGAGGAAACATTTTGCGCACCGTCTAAGACTACCAAGGGAACCCGGTTGATAATTTCGCACCTACCGGGCCAGAGAGTATCAGAAAGCCCTTTTCGGATAGCATCAATGCTTATCTTAATATCGTAATGGCTTAAGGCTTCGATTGTTCCTACGCCAACGGCAGCATTAATTAACTGGTGTTTTCCTATCAGCCTAATTTTTAAATCGGGGTAGCGGTGAAAAATGCCGTTGACCTTGAAATTTTCTCTATTCCCCACAAAAGTTAAATCTTTGCCTACTAGATAAAGCTTTGCATTCTCTTGTTTACAGCGGGCGCTGATAACTTCTATTGCTTCTTTTTCTTGAGGCGCGCTAACCACAATCAAATTTTGCCTTTTGCCTTTTGGCTTTTGCCTTTTTATAATCCCTGCTTTTTCAGCGGAGATTTCTTTTATGGTGTTGCCTAACTTATGGGTGTGGTCATAACTTATAGAGGTAATAGCGCAGACTAAAGGATTAACTACGTTGGTAGCATCGAGCCTGCCGCCTAAACCTGTTTCTAAGACTGCGAAATCTATCTTTTTCTTTTTAAAATAGGCAAAGGCCAGGGCCGTATAAACTTCAAAAAAAGACAAAGGCCCGTACTGAGAACCTTGATTATATTTTTCTATGGCCGGTTTTAATTCTTCTACTAAACTTGCCAATTCTTCTTGAGAAATCATTCCTTCAAAACTGGATGCTGGATGCTGGATGCTGGATGCTGGATTAAGAATTCTAATTCTTTCTCTAAAATCAGAGAGATGGGGAGAAGTATATAGCCCTACCTTAAATCCGGATGCCTTTAAGATATAAGCAATAAAAGCACAGGTGGAACCCTTTCCTTTAGTGCCGGCAAGGTGTATGCACTTTAAACTATCCTGAGGGTTACCTATCTCGGCCAAAAAATCCCTGAGGCGTTCTAATTTTAAAGATTCCCTATACGGCCAGCTGGCAATTTTTTCGTAGTTAATAAAAGACTCTAAGTATTTGACTGTTTCTCGGTAGGTCATTGTTTAAGGTTACGTAAGGTTACTTAACCTTAATGTTTAAAGTGCCTGATGCCGGTGGTGACCATGGCAATTTTGTATTTATCGCAGGCCTTAATGATTTCCTCGTCGGAAATAGAGCCTCCGGGCTGGATAATGGCTTTTATGCCTGCCCGGGCAGCTTCTTTTATCGCATCGGCTTTGGGGAAAAAGGCATCAGAGGCCAGGCAAGAATTGCGGCTTAGCTTTCCGGCTTTACGCTTGGCAATAATTACCGAATCTACTCTGGACATCTGGCCTGCGCCGATACCTGCGGCCTTGGTGCCGCAAGATAAAATAATAGCGTTGGATTTGACGTGTTTGGCCACCTTCCAGGCAAAGATTAGGCTCTCTAGTTGGCTCTTGGTGGGTTTTATTTTAGTCACTACCTTTAGATTATTTAAATCTAAGGTGGCTAAATCCTTATCCTGAATGAGTAGCCCCCCGCTGACGCGTTTTAGGTCAGGCTCATTTATCATCGCTAAATTGCTTAACTCTAACAACCTTAAATTCTTTTTATCTTGGAATAAATTTACCACCCCTTTTTCAAAAGCGGGAGCAATAATACATTCTAAGAATCCACTTTTAGCAATGAGTTTGGCAGTTTTTAAATCGAGTTTTTTATTTAAGGCGACGATTCCGCCAAAAGCAGAAAGAGGATCGCATTTCCAAGCGCCTAGGAATGCCTTATCTAAGCTCTTGGCCTGTGCTACCCCGCAAGGATTATTATGTTTAACAATAACCACTGCGGGATTTTGGAATTCTTTTACTAATTCTACGGCAGCATTAAGATCCAGAATATTATTAAAGGATAATTCTTTTCCTTGTAATTGTTTTAGATTGGTCAGGCCTTCAGTTTTTCCTTTTTCTTTATAAAAAGCCCCTTTTTGATGCGGATTCTCACCGTAGCGTAAATCCTGGATTTTTTCAAAACTGAAGTTTATCTCTGCGGGAAAATTTTCATTTCCCCGATAACCCAAGAAATGATTCCTTAAATAATTATGTATGGCATTATCGTAGTGGCTAGTTACTGCAAATACCTCTATTGCCAAATCGCGCAAAATATCTTCGGGAAGTACCCCTTTATTTTTCTTTAACTCTTCAATAATCTGATGATAACGGCCGGGGTTACATATAACGGCAACGTCCTGGTGATTTTTAGATGCGGAGCGAAGCATCGAAGGGCCCCCGATATCAATATTTTCAATAACCTCATCGATTTCTACGCCGGGTTTTTGGGTGGTCTTTTCAAAAGGATAAAGATTTACTACTACCATATCTATTAAGCCGATATTGTGTTCCTTTAATGTACGCATGTGTTCTGCGTTATCTCTTAAGGCCAAGAGGCCGGCGTGTATCTTAGGATGCAGGGTTTTTACCCTACCGTCGAGCATCTCAGGAAAACCGGTATATGCAGAGACCTCTGTTACCGGGATATTGCTTTCCCGCAATAACTTAGCAGTACCACCAGTAGAAAGGATCTCTACCCCGAATTTTTGTAATTCTTTGGCAAAATCTAAAATTCCTGTTTTATCTGATACGCTGATTAACGCCCTTTTAATCTTTACCATCTCTTTCTCCTATCTGTTAAACCTAAAATTTATCAAATCCCCATCCTGCACAACATAATCTTTTTGCTCAAGGCGAAGCTTACCTTGCTGTTTGGCCTGGTTTTCTCCTCCGGCCTGAATAAAATCTTGGCAAACAATAACCTCAGCCCTGATAAAACCTCTTTGTATATCTGAATGTATACAGCCTGCTGCCTCCTGTGCCGTCGTTCCTTTCTTTATTAACCAGGCCCGGGTTTCTCTTTCTCCCGTGGTAAAAAAACTAATAAAATTACTTTCTTTAACTACCCTGTTTAATAAAGTATTTAAATCGCTTAACTCTTCTTTTTTTGCCAAGATAACCGGTTTATTTGTAATTAAGGAATAGCCGGATATTAGACGTTTCTCGTCGTCATTTAAACCGGCATTAAAAACAAACCCTTCCTTCTCTAAAACTGCTTTAAGCTTATTTAAGACTGCTTTTTCTTCTTCGCTTTCAGCGCGCCCTCTACGAGTATCCATAAAATCTAAGTCTTTTAAAACTAAATCCGTACGCATATCTTCTGGCGCCAAAATCGCGTCGGCATCAAAACATTCTTCGGCATTCACCAGTTCCACCTGAATATAAGTTTTCTTCTTAGATTTAGTAATCGCTTCTATCTGATCAAGAAGGGTATCTTTGATGTTATGCTTGCCCAAGGATATTTCGGGAATGGAAAATACACTTATCTTCAATTGTTTGCCTTTTAAAGTTATGCTTCTTCTTGTTTCTTAGTGGCTTGGTATTGGCTGACAATACCAGAGGCAATCTTATGTGGAACCACTTCGTAATGCGAAAAACGCATTATATACATACCCCTGCCGCCGGTCAAAGAGCGCAGGTCATTAGCATACGTAAACATCTCTGCCAGAGGGACCTTGGCTTTGACTACCTGCGATTTTCCTTTTACATCCATGCCCATGATGTGGCCGCGGCGGGAATTTATGTCTCCGGAAATCGCACCCAGGTATTCTTCCGGAATAGATACATCTACATCCATTATCGGCTCAAGCAAAACTGGTGCTGCTTCGGCTACTGCTTTTCTTAAAGCCATGCCACCGGCAATTTGAAAAGCCATATCCGATGAATCTACTTCGTGATAAGAACCGTCCACCAAAGTAATGCGTAAATCTACGATGGGATACCCCGCAATAGCTCCTTCAGAACAAGCCTGCAATACTCCTTTTTCAGCTGAAGGAATATAATTCCTGGGAATTGCCCCCCCAAAAATTTTATCCACAAATTCTACGCCTTTACCTTTTTCTAAGGGCTCGATTTCAATCCAGACATCCCCGTATTGGCCGCGGCCGCCGGACTGGCGTTTAAATTTACCTTGGACCCTGGCGTTTTTAGTAATGGTCTCTTTGTAGGAAACTTTTGGGGTACCTAGTTCTACCTCGACGTTAAATCTTTTTTTCATGCGCTCTACCATCACTGCCAAATGCTGATCCCCTAATCCGGAAATAATTAATTCCTTGGTTTGGACATCGTGAGTTGATTTGAAAGTGGGGTCTTCTGCAGCTAATTTTGCCAGGGCAGTAGAGATTTTTTCTTCGTCCTGCCGGGATTTAGGTTTAACCGATGCGGAAATAGCCGGCTCCGGAAAAACTATTGGTTCAAACAAAACCTGGGATTTCTCATCGCTTAAGGAATCGCAAGTAGTAGTTTCCTTTAATTTAGCAATAGCTACAATATCGCCGCAAGAAGCCGAATCTACGGCTTTCTGTTCTTTACCTTGGAGCATAAAGATTTGGCCGATTCTCTCTCTGGTTTTTTTGCTCACATTATAAAAATTAGTATTGGCTAATAACGAACCGGAAAATACTCTCAGCAATGTAAGTTGTCCTACATAAGGATCGGATATGCTCTTAAAGATAAAGGCGCTAAAGGGGCCGTCTTCTTGAGGAACAACCTCTTTTTTCTGGTCGGCTTTTAAAGGGTCGCGCGCTTCTATAATCGGCCGCTCCAGGGGGCTAGGCAGGTATTCTACAACCATATCTAACAGTTCGGCTATCCCCTTATCAGCGAAAGCGGATCCTGATAAAACCGGAAATAACTTTCGCTTGATTACTGCCTGGCGCAGGGCTACTTTCAATTCATCGGTGGATAATTGGGTCCCTTCCAGGTATTTTTCTAAAAGCTTATCTTCGCTTTCCGCGATAGCCTCTACCAACTGTGCAGCTTCTAAAGAATCTATCCTTAAGGCTTTTTTAGAAAGAATATTTTGAATATCGGCTATAACTTTTTCCGGGTCAGCGTCTTCTTTATCGGTCTTGTTGATAAATATCGCACAGGGTAGAGCTAATTCTTCTAAAAGCTGCCAGGCGCGCTCCGTACCTACCTCTACGCCGGCTGTGGCATCAACCACAATAATCGCGCTATCTACTGCACGTAAGCTGGATATAATCTCGCCAAAGAAATCGGCGTAGCCGGGAGTATCAATAAACTGTATTCTAGTATTTTTATGATTACAATAGAGGATGCTGGTATTTATGGAGTTCTTTCTGGCTATTTCATCGAAACTATAGTCGCTGACAGTGGTCCCCTCACTAACCACGCCTTTTCTGGGCGTAGTTTTAGAAAAATAAAGGATGCTTTCGCTAAGGGTAGTTTTTCCTGCATGGGCATGGCCTAAAAGAACAAAGTTCCTTTTGTGGTGAGCATCCATAATCTACGCTCCTTATCTATTAATAAACTTAAGAAAGAAAGAGATATTATATAATAGCAAAAAACAAGGGTCAAGGTAAA
>Ga0154682_105_pt8 | contig 13070 bp, 10 predicted proteins | sample Rifle2008BG13ft_FD_116111 | JGI IMG/M metagenome (GOLD analysis project Ga0154682, IMG submission 116111) | Omnitrophica WOR_2 bacterium RBG_13_41_10
AATCGTGGAAAGCTCGCTTATTTTTTGTCGGCTGATAATATAAAGTTTCGCAAAACCGTTGTTCCCGGAAACCAGCTTATACTTGAAGTAGTAGCCGGCAGAATAAAATCTAAGACCGGACAGGTACACGGTAAGGCCCTGGTGGATGGCAAAGTGGTGGCAGAGGCAGATTTAATGTTTGCCCTTGCAGAATCTTAAAAAAAACAAAAAAATATGCAGATAAATTCTACAGCAGTTGTTTCTAAAAAAGCGCAATTAGCTAAAGGTGTTTCAATCGGCGATTACTCTGTTATAGGAGACAATGTTTCTATAGGAGAGGCTACCGAGATCGGCGCTCATTGCGTAATTGAAGGCAATACCAGTATAGGCAAGCGCTGTCAGATATTTACCGGGGCCGTGATTGGCAGCAGGCCTCAGGATTTAAAGTATAAGGGTGAAAAAAGTTTTTTGGTTATCGGGGATAATAATGTTATACGCGAATATTGTACTTTTAATCCCGGCACAGAAGAGGGTACTAAAACCATAGTCGGCAACAATAACCTTTTTATGGCCTATTCGCATGTAGCCCATAACTGCTTAGTCGGCAATAATTGCGTCATTGCCAACAGCGGCGCGCTTGCCGGACATGTCACCATAGAAGATAACGCCGTGATAGGAGGTATTGTTGCGATACATCAATTTGTGCGGGTAGGCAAGCTCTCCATTATCGGAGGATGCTCCAAGGTGGTGCAGGATATCCCGCCGTATTCTACTTGTGACGGGCATCCGGCTAGCTTCTATGGCCTAAACCTTATAGGCCTGAAACGCAATAATGTTTCTAAAGAATCAATAAAACAATTAGACCACGTTTTCAATATGCTATTCAATTCCGGGCTTTTGGTAAAACACGCCTTAGAAAAAATTATCCAAGAAATTGTCCCTTGCGAAGAAACGAGCTACCTGATAAATTTTATCAAAGGCTCCCAAAGGGGAATGGTTCGTTCCCGCCTGCATAAACAAGAGAAATAAGCCATGGAGAAGCTGGGCTTAATCGCCGGAAACAGAAGGTTCCCTATAATATTTTCTCAAGCGGCCAAGAAGAATGGCTATTTTGTAGTAGCCGTAGCCATAAAAAAAGATACTGCCTTAGCGATAAAAAAAGCAGCAGATAAAGTTTATTGGCTGAATTTAAATGAATTTAGCCGGATGTTTGAAATTTTTAAAAACGAAGGCATCGTAAAAATAGCAATGGCAGGCCAGATTAGCCCCTACCGGATATTTTCCAAAGAGATAAACACGAATAAGGAAATTCAGGAGGTCCTTGCAGATATCCAGGATAAAAGAGCAGATACTATATTTTCCGCCATAGCGCAAAGGCTAAATAATGCCGGCTTTCAGCTGATTAGTTCTACCAAATTTCTAGAGGAGATGCTGCCGGAGAAAGGAGCGCTGACAAAAAGAGGGCCTACCTCAAGTGAAAAAGAAGATATAGGCTTTGGTTTTGCTTTAGCAAAAGCAGTGGCAGATTTGGATATCGGCCAGGCCATAGCGGTAAAGAAAAAAGCCGTAGTTGCAGTGGAGGCCTTAGAAGGAACGGATAATCTTATCAGGCGCGCCGGAAAAATTGCCCGAGGAGAGATTGTAGTGGTAAAAGTCAGCAAGCCCAAACAGGACCCCCGATTCGACGTGCCGGTAATAGGCTTCAATACCGTAAAGGCCCTTATTAAAGCAGGGGTTAGTTGCCTTGCTATAGAGGCCGGCAAGACTTTATTTATAGACCAAGAGGCCAGCCTAAGATTAGCGGATAAAAAAGGCATTGCGATAGTGGCGGTATAAAAGCCCTTGACAGGCTTAGAAATATTAGGTAAATTAGGGTATTAAGAATAGGAGGTAGAGATATGGCAAGAACTTGCGCTATAAAACCAGCAGAGTTTAAGTTTTATGCCCCGCAGGCAAAACGGGTCAGCTTAGCGGGCAGCTTTAATAACTGGGACACAAAAGCACTTTGTGCTAAAAAAAGTTCACAGGGGACCTGGACGGCAAAATTAAATTTAAAGCCGGGTAAATACGAATATAAATTTTTTGTTGATGGGACATGGATCAATGACCCGCGTTGCGCATACTGCGTAACAAATAACTTCGGAACTAAAAACTGCGTTGTCGAAATAAAATAAAAGATAAAATTACCCCGCACATTTGTTAAAACATAGATACTCAACAAGGTGCGGGTTTTTTATGGTATAGGAAGGTTTTATATGAAAAACATTTACGGCCCGGTTAATTCGCGCAGGCTTAAGTTGTCTTTAGGGATTAGCCTTATCCCGGATAAGACATGCAGTTTTAATTGTATTTATTGCCAGTTAGGCCCTACCAAAGAATGCGTTATAGAAAGAAAGGAATATGTGCTAGAAGAAGATATTGTAGCTGAATTAAAGTCATGGCTGGATAATAATATTACAGATGCAAAACAGATAAATTATATCAGCTTTTCCGGCAGCGGAGAACCCACTCTTTACAATAAAATAGGCAGCTTAATCAAGAGAATCAAAAAAATCACCGCAATACCGTTGACAGTCATTACCAACAGTTCTCTTTTGCATATTGCTTCGGTGCGTAAAGAGCTTCTGGAGGCGCATTTAATTATTCCTTCCTTGGATGCGGTCACAAAAGAAGTATTCCAGAAGATTGACCGGCCGCACTCCGGCATAAAAATAGAGGATGTAATAGAGGGCCTGATAAATTTACGTCAGGAATTTAAGGGCAAGATTTGGCTGGAGGTAATGTTAGTGAAAGGTATTAATGATGATTTACGGCATATCCGCAAACTCAAAGAGGCAATAGAAAAGATAAAGCCGGATAAGATACATTTGAATTCTCCTGTGCGCGCCACGGCAAAGTCAGGTATTCAAGCTGTAGATGCGAAAAAACTGCGGAAGATAAAGGAAATATTAGGTGATAACTGTGAAATCATTTAAAACCGCGCCCATAGCTCAACCCCGACGCGCTAATTCCGTCGCAGTCGGGGTCCCGACTGAGCGTAAGCGAACGTCGGGACTGGATAGACATCTGAGCTATGGAATAATATTAAATCTTGCGCCCATAGCTCAACTGGATAGAGCGCCAGTCTTCGGAACTGGATGTTGCAGGTTCAACCCCTGCTGGGCGCAAAGAATAATAGTTATGCTAAGCTTATTGTTTACAGCCAGCAATGTATTTGCCGAAACCGTTACCTTAAAATCCGGTAAAAAAATAGACGGTACTATTCTAGAGAAAACCGACCAGTATATAAAATTAGAAGTCGAAGGTACGCCCATTTATTATGAGCTGAAATATATACAGTCTATCCAAGAGGATAAGCTAGAGCCTCAAGATGCTTTGTACTATTTAAAAGAAGGTTTAAGGTACGGCTCTGAAGCTAAATTTAAAGAAGCAGAAGAGGAATTTCAAAAGGGCCTGAAAATTAATCCTTCCGATTATAATCTAACGGAGGCCTTAAAGATGGTTACTGATTTAAAGCAGGGCCGGATAAATAGCGATTACGCTGTTTATTTATTTAAAGGCTCCCGTTACCTGATCGATGCTAACTACCAAGGGGCTATTAAGGAATTTCAACAAGCATTAAAACTACGGCCTGAAGACCCCGACCTAAATTATTACGCCGGTATATCTTATTATTCGCAAGAAGAATATCAAAATGCCATAGATTATTTGCGCCGGGCCCAGGAAAAGAAACCCGATGATGATGAGATAAACTATTATTTAGGTGCAAGCCATTATTCTTTGGACCAATATGAAGACGCTATAAACTATTTAAAAAAGGCCGTGGATATAAATCCGGATGATGCCCAGGCCTATGCTATTATCGGTGCGTCATATTATTCTCTTGGGCAAAATGAGCAGGCAAAAGAAAACTTTAACCGCGCCCAACAGTTATTTCAAAAGGCAGGGGATTATCTGAAGGCTAAAGATATCGAAGATTTCTTAAGCGGAATAAATTGACGGGCTTTTGCCCAAATGTTATAATTACATGACAAATTTCAAAAATAATCGGGCCATTAGCTCATCCCCCTCGGGGGATTTCACTAATGGCAGACATATAAAAAACTAGGGCCATTAGCTCAGCTGGTAGAGCAGGACACTCTTAATGTCAAGGTCGTAGGTCCGACTCCTACATGGCCCACCAAAATTTATTCTTTAGTGAAGAATTACGAATTCACTGAACATACCGCAGATATCGGTATCAGGGTAAGAGGCGATGATTTAAAGGAGTTGTTTAAAAATACCGCCCTGGCCATGTTTGATATTATCGCGCAAGCCTCCGTAATAAAATCCAAAAGAGAAGAAGAAATCACGGTAAAAGAAAAAGCCGATAATCTTGAAGAGCTATTCATTAATTGGCTGAATGATTTGTTGTCTTTATCGGCGGCGAAAGAATTAGTCTTTACTAATTTTAAAATAGAGGAGTTAGACGATTATCATATAAAAGCTATTTGTAGCGCAGAAGATGCTAAGAATTTTAAATTCAATAGCGAAATTAAAGCCGCTACCTACCAAGGATTAAAAATAGAACAAATCAATGGGGGTTGGCAGGCAGAGGTGATTTTCGATGTCTGAACTCTGGCAGGGATCGCTAGAAAAGATTGATGATTACCGCTTTCGTATACCTAAGTCCTATAAAGCCGGTATGCGCGTGCCGGGAATTATTTATACAGATGAGAAACTATTAAAAGATATCCGACAGGATAAGGCGCTGGAGCAGGTAGCGAATGTGGCGTTTTTGCCGGGAATCATCAAGGCTTCCTTAGCCATGCCGGATATACACTGGGGGTATGGCTTCTGTTTGACAAAAGATACAAAAATATTAAGTAACCTCGGTTTCTATAGACCCATTAAAGACTTTGAAAATGATTGGCACAATCAAAATCTTAAGAGTATAGACTTAAGCTCTAAAAAGCCGGCTGAAACCCCTATTGTAAGATTTATGAAATTAAAACCAAAGAGTTTGTTTAAAGTTGTTACTAAGGCGGGCCACGAAATCAAAGCGACAAGCGACCACCCTTTATTTACTCCCTCGGGTATGAAACAAATAAAAGAATTAACTTTGGGTGAGAAAATAGCAATTTTTCCCTTCCAGGGTGTTCCTTATGAAAAGGCCTCTAGTGAGATAATTATTTCGCAGGAAGATGTTGAGAAAATTTTATTAAAATTAGGAAGAGAACCACATACGCCAGGATTTGAGATAGTAATACAAAAACTAAAAGAACGCAATCTCTTGCCCCTAACTTATGACCATGTAAAAATCCCTTATATACTAAAAATAATGGGATTTATTTTTGGCGATGGTTCAATGAATTTTATTGGAAAGAAGGCAGATGGTATTTTAAATTTTTCGGGAAAATCCCAAGATCTTGAAGAAGCAAGAAATGACTTAAAGAATATTGGCTATACGCCTGGCCCCGTTTACTCTAGAAGGCGGAAGATTCTGGGATATAATAAATATTATGATTGTAACTCATTCTATGTTAATGCTTCTAGTTTACTTATACTTTTAGAGGTCTTGGGGGTTCCTCGAGGTACCAAGGTTAATCAATCTTATAGAGTCCCTAAATGGATATACAATACGCTTCTTTGGCAGAAACGTTTATTCTTAGCATCTCTTTTTGGATCTGAATTAAGTATGCCGCACAGAAGATTAGGGAGAAGAGGTTATTTTAATGCTCCTGTTTTTCCAATGGCCAAGAGCGAAAAATTGTTAGAGAACGGAAAGGATTTTTTAGGGGATATTATAGAGCTTTTAAGAGATTTTGGAGTAAAAACTCTTTATATTGATCAAAGAAGAAGGCATATCAGTACAAAAAAAGTGGTTTCCTGGTCATTAGAGTTAATAATTTCTCCAAAACCAGAAAATCTTTTTAATCTTTGGAACAAGATTGGCTTTGAATATAATGCCAAGAGGTCTTTTCTCGCAAATGTAGCGGCCCAATATCTTAAATTAAAATTAAAGATATTAAGCGAAAAAGAAGAAGTAATAAAAGTAACTATTCCTCAATTGCTAAAAGATAGATTGAGTTATCAAAAGATTGCTTTGCAATTAGCGGGGAATCCTTTAACTAAGAGATTCATTATAGATGTTTGTTGGAAACTTAATAAAGGTAGAGAGGTTATTCCACGGATTCCTACAAATTTTCCGGCATTTGAGGATTATTTTAAGAAAGCTACAGAAAAACTCGGTAATAGCGGCATGGTTTGGGATATGATTGATAAAATAGAAAGTATTCCTTGCGAAGATTCTGTTTATGATTTTACGGTTTCTCATTCAGACCATAATTTCATCGCTAATAGTTTTATTGTTTCGAATTGTATCGGTGGGGTGGCTGCCACTGACATAGAAGAAGGCGGAGTAATTTCTCCCGGCGGTGTGGGTTTTGACATAAACTGCCTCGACGGAGATACTTATATTTGTAATGAGTTTGGCTATAGGATTAAAATTAAAGATTACGAGAAAAATTTTAATAAGGATAAATTAATTTGCATGGATTTTAACAAAGAAAAATCAGATTCTACCATAATAATGAGATTTTTTAAACAAAGGCCCCGCGCGTCTGTGCTTAATATTATTACTGAAACTGATAGGCAGATTATTGCTACCAGCGATCACCCTTTCTACACAAAGGACGGCATGAAGCAGTTGAATAAATTAGAGAATGGCGAAGAGGTGGCCATTTATCCATTCGAAGGAGTAGATTACGAAGAGCCAACTGCCGATGTTATAGTTGATAGAGAGGATATTAGAAAACTTCTTTTAAAATTGGGGAAGAGTTCGGCTGGAAGAGCGATTGAGCAGATAATAAGCCATCTTGAGCAGAAGAATATATTACCTTTACGATACAACTCCGTTCAATTACCGTACCTTCTTAAAATTATGGGGTATTGTTTTGGCGATGGATTAATATATCTTGATGGTAAAAGAAAAAAAGGCACGGTTTGTTTCTATGGAAAAGAAGAAGACATGAAGAATATAAAAGAAGATTTAGCCAGAATTGGCTTTAAATCGGGGATTTATTCTAGGTCCAGACACCACAAGATAAAGACGATGTATGGGGTATACGAATTTAATAAAAGAGAGTTTTGGCTTAAGTGCTCTTGCAATGCTCTCGCAGCGCTTCTAGTTGCTTTGGGGACCCCTTTAGGAAACAAATGCTATCAGCCATATGAATTACCGCGATGGCTATTAAAATCCTGCCTATGGCAGAAAAGGCTGTTCTTAGCAGGTTTATTTGGCGCAGAGTTATCTTCACCGTCAACCATGACTGGCCACGATTATAATTTTTACTGTCCGACACTTTCTATGAATAAGATAAAAAAATCTTTAGAGAGCGGTTATAAATTCTTACAGGGGATTTCTAGACTGTTATCAGAATTTAACATTTTTGTTCATGGGATAACCCAGAGAAAAGAATTTGTGAACAAGCAAGGCCTGGTTTCTTATCGGCTCAGGTTAATGGTATCGAATAAAACAGAAGACCTGATAACCCTTTATGCCAAAATTGGCTTTGAGTATAATGAACATAGAAAAATCTTGGCTAATTGTGCGGTTGGTTATTTAAGATTAAAGAAGCAAATTATTGGAGAAAAGCAAGAAGTAGCTGTTTTAGCGCTGGCGTTATTTAATTCAAAAGGCTGGGATAAAAGCGAGATTTATGGGTATCTCGCTTCAACTTATATTAACGAAAGATTCATTGAACGTTCGCTTTATGAACCCAGAGAGACTAAGCCCCGGATGTGGGGCGATAATCCGAGATTCGATGAATTTATTAAATTGGCTACAAAAGGCTTAGGACGCTCAGGAATGATTTGGGAAAGAATTAAATCTATCAGTGAAATAGATTTTGATGACTATGTTTATGACTTTACGGTTGAACATTCCCATCATAATTTTATAGCCAATAACTTTGTAGTTTCTAACTGCGGGGTGAGGCTAGTTAAAACTGATCTACAATATGAAGATATAAAAACCAAAATTAAAGATTTAGTATATAAGCTTTTTTCGGATGTGCCGGCTGGTGTGGGTTCTAAAGGTGATATCAGAGTAGGGGTAAAAGAAGAAAGAGAGATTTTAGCTAAAGGCGCAAAATGGGCAGTAGAAAAAGGTTACGGCACTGATGAAGATTTGGAGTGTACCGAAGAATATGGAGCAATACAGGGTGCTGATCCCGACGCTGTTTCCGATAGGGCATATGAAAGGGGAAAGGCTCAATCCGGGACCTTAGGCTCAGGAAATCATTTTTTAGAGATACAGGCTATTGATCAATTATACGACCGTGACCTTTGTGATTATTTCGGTTTAAATCTCGGCCAGATTATGGTAATGATTCATTCCGGTTCACGCGGATTGGGGTATCAGATCTGTGATGAATATACTAGAAGCATGATTCATTGCTTACAAAAATATAATATTAATGTTCCCGACCGGCAGCTTGCCTGTGCGCCGGTTAATTCTTCCGAAGGCAAACAATATCTGGCAGCGATGAAGTGCGCAGCAAATTATGCCTGGGCAAACAGGCAGTGCCTGATGTATCTAACCCGTAAAGTTTTCGAAAAAGTTTTAAGTACGTCTTGGGAGAAATTAGGCATGCATTTAATTTATGATGTCGCCCATAATATCGCAAAAATAGAGAAACACATCGTTAACGGTAAAGAAAAAACACTTTGTATACATCGTAAGGGCGCCACCCGCGCCTTTGGCCCGGGACACCCGGCATTGCCCGATAGATATAAACAAACCGGTCAACCGGTAATTATTCCCGGTGACATGGGCAGGAATTCTTATCTTTTAGTAGGGACGCAAAAGGCGATGGAGGAGACCTTCGGGAGCACTTGCCATGGCGCCGGCAGGTTAAAGTCGCGTACCGCAGCCACCAGAGATATCAATGTGAATGTTTTATTGAAAGAATTGGAATCCAAAGGTATAATAGTGCAAGCTTCCGGCCGCGGCACTATTGCTGAAGAGGCGCCCCAAGCCTATAAAGATGTAAATGAAGTGGTAGATGTGGTGGCCAAAGCAGAAATATCCAAGCGTATTTGCCGAATGAGGCCGCTAGGAGTTATTAAGGGATAAAATATGTTAGACATTAAATTTATCAGGGAAAATCCGGATTTAGTAAAACAGTCGTTAAAGAATCGTAATTTAAAGATAGATCTCGACGCTCTTATTAAACTCGATGATTACCGCAGGAAGATTTTATTAGAGCTGGAAGATTTAAGGGCAAAACAAAATAAAGCTAATGATGAAATCAATGCTTTATTAAAGGCAAAGAAAGACACAAAAGATAAAATCTCCTCAATGAAGGAGATTTCGGAAAAAACCAAAAAATTGGAAAGTGAATTAAAAATAGCCGATAGCAAATTAGGCGAACTTTTATTAAATATTCCCAATGTGCCGCATGAATCAGTTCCCGTCGGAGATCCTACCAAGAAGAAGATTGTGCGTTCTTGGGGTGAACTTCCAAAGAAAGATTTTAAGCCTGCCACGCATATTGAATTAGCCCAACGCTTAGATATTATTGATTTTAACCGCGCCGCTAAGATTACCGGCTCAAATTTTATCCTCTATAAAGGCTGGGGTGCAAAATTAGAGCGGGCCCTGATTAATTTTATGCTTGATTTTCACACCCAAAAGCACGGTTATACCGAAATTTTTCCTCCATTTTTAGTGAATCGCGCTTCTATGACCGGGACGGGGCAATTACCTAAATTAGAAGAGGATATGTATCGCTTAAAAGATGATGATTTATTTCTTATACCTACCGCAGAGGTGCCGGTGACCAATATTTTTCGCGACGATATTTTAGATGAAGAAAAGCTTCCTATTTATTATACTGCTTATACGGCGTGTTTTCGCCGGGAGGCTGGATCTTACGGTAAAGATACCAAAGGGTTAATCCGTGTGCATCAGTTTGATAAGGTAGAGATGGTAAAATTCGTTAGGCCCGAGGCCTCCTACGATGAATTAGAAAAATTAGTCGCTGATGCAGAAGATATTTTAAGGGCGCTAGGTTTACCTTATAGAGTTGCAGTGTTATCTACGCAAGATTTGAGTTTTTCTGCCAGCAAATGTTATGATTTAGAAGCCTATGCAAGCGGAGTGGATTGTTGGCTAGAGGTTTCCAGCTGCAGTAACTTCGAGAGTTTTCAGGCCCGCCGGGCGAATATAAAATTCAGAAAAAAAGATACCAAAAAGTTAGACTTTGTGCATACCTTAAACGGCTCTGGCGTGGCTTTAGCGCGCACAGTCGCAGCTATCTTAGAAAATTACCAGCAAAAAGACGGCTCTATAATTATACCCGAAGCCTTAAGACCATACCTCGATGGCCAGGAAAAAATCAAATAAAAATAAAGACGATTTTTCAGCAGATGATTTGGCACAGCTAGAGGCTGCGTTTGGTGTCCCGTCCTCCAAAATAAGCATATTTTCCGGAAAACTTTTTTCTCTGATTAAGCTGGCCCTGGGTATATGCCTGTTACCTTTTGTATATGCGGTAACCGTTTCATTTTTCAAAGAATCGGATTTGCTGGAGGCAATACTTAGGCAGTATTTTTTTGGCGGCATCATCTCATTTTTGGTAGTTTATCTTTTCATCTTTGAGCCGCGCCTGATTTACAATAAAGGGCAGAAGATTATTGCTGCAGTATTTCGCTTTTTTGCTCCCTTAGTAAAAGTAGCGCCCTACCTATTACCGATTTACACCATTATATTATTTGTAGCCTATGCGATTTATACGTTAGTCAACAAGTCCTTCGAGCCTTTAAAGTATTTTGTATTTCTTTTTGGTTTTACCATCGCTTTACATTTGGTTTTTAGCGCTAAATCCTTACGCTTACGCCAAGGCGACTTTTTAAAAGCAAACTATATTTTTGGTTTTTCTTTCGTTTATATCATAAATATCGTAGTTCTTGCCGCAGGATTTACTTTCATTTCCGCAAATTTTTCTTTTATTAACTTCTGCAATAACTCATTTCAGGCCGCCTCAGATATCTTTGGCGCCGTATTCAGGCAGCTTTTCCTTTAAAATTGACAATAGCTGTATTTGATGATATGATTTAGCTAAAATTATGTTCGGGAGGAGTGCCAGAGTGGTTGAATGGGACTGCCTTGTGACCGAGCGAAGCGAGGGAATCCCGCGAAATGAAATGAAGCGGGAAAAACTTTTCGGTAGGTTTATGGAAGGTTGGCAGAGTGGTTGAATGCGGCGGTCTTGAAAACCGTTGTGACCTTTGGTCACCGGAGGTTCGAATCCTCCACCTTCCGCCAAAATTTTGTGACAAACAGCAAAAACCAAGGGAGGTGGGTATATGATTATAGAATACACGGTTTTTGATTGGCTAAAAGTAGCTTTTTTATGGATTAGCCCAGCTTTGTTTATTATGGGTACAATTCTTTTGCTTCTGTCTTTAGAGAAATACAAGAAGTTAGAGGATAACTTAAACAGAAACCTGGGCGGGATTCAAAAGATAGTTATGCCCAAGATAGAAACTAATATTTACACCTTCCACGAGTGGCTATTAAGTAAAAAAGTTATTGTGGGCCTGATTTGTATCATTTGTTCTCTGGTATTTTTTGTACTTTTAAAGGATTAAGCGTAAAGAGAGCTGCTTAAGAACGGAAGGATGGCTGAGTGGTTGAAAGCGATCGCCTCGAAAGCGATTAGGCCGTAAGGCCTCGCAGGTTCAAATCCTGCTCCTTCCGCCAGAACCCTTTATTTATAAAAATTTTGGTCGTCTAGGATAAGCAGCATTTCTTTATCACGCTTTAACAAAACTATAATTCTTAGGGCAAAAAATTACAAGTATAGACCTAATCCGAATGGTACTTTTAAGATTCGTTACCATAGTAAAGAAGCATTCCAAAAGTTAGATAGTCTTATACGTAATGTACTAAGATAGTTGGAGAGGTCGCGTAGAGGCCGAGCGCGCGGGTCTGGAGTACCCGTAATCCGCAAGGGTTCGAGGGTTCGAATCCCTCCCTCTCCGCCAGTCGAGACAGCCCTGCGATTTTGCGATGAAGTCGTAGGGCTTTTTATATGAAACTAAAAGACTTGTGTCTTTTAGTTTCAGGTTCGAGCCGCAAATTTTCAAAAAATCTTTTTTGGGGCTTAAAATTTCCTGCCAAGCGACAGAACCAGCTTGATTGCAAGTAGTTACGAATTGTTTTGCCGGTTCGAGCCACCCGCCGCCGCTTTTCTCTATCTCTTTGAGTTTACCCTCTAAATCTTTCTTATCGTTGAACAGTTTTGCCTTCCTCTTAGCGTATTCTTCCTGAGTAATCTGGCGGTCAATGAAGATGTCAACAAGGCGCTCAACCTTTGTATCAAATTCGCTGATACGGTTCTTAATACCTTGAGATAGAGAAGAGGATGCTTTGCTTTCCTCTTGGAATAGTTCATCAAAACGGTTAATCATTTTGCCTTTTGTTGTATCGTCTATATAAACTTTTTTGATTGCTTCGTTTATCTGGGAAAGCAAAGCCTCTTCTCTAAGAAACTTTTTGCTCAGGCAGGGGCCTTTCTTCTTGGTGCAGCGGTAGTAAATATGGCCTTTCTGTTTCTCGGCGGTAATAGCGCACCCGCAATATTCACATCTCATTAATCCGGTAAACCCGTATTTGATTTCTGTCTTCTTATGATTCCTATGGCGATTGTCTAAAACAGCCTGCACACTATCAAAAAGTTTCTTAGAGATAAGCGGCGGGTGGCTTCCTTCATACATTTCATTGTTAAATTTAAATACTCCGTAATAAATCGGATTCCTTAATAATCTTGCCAGTTGCGACTTACAGACAGGCTTGCCCATACTTCCTGTTAGGCCCCACCTGTGGATTTCTTCAACCATTGATGAGAGGGTATAATTATCTGTGGCGTAGAGTTCAAATATTTTCCGCACAAACTGCGACTTTTCAGGATCAAGGTAGATATTATGCTCCTTGTAGTTATTCAGATAGCCAAGTGGGGCCCAATTAGGCCAGATACCGCGCCTTAATTTTTCCCTCATCCCACGCTTGATATTTTCGGAAAGATTATCAACATAATATTTAC
>Ga0154682_113_pt29 | contig 12601 bp, 9 predicted proteins | sample Rifle2008BG13ft_FD_116111 | JGI IMG/M metagenome (GOLD analysis project Ga0154682, IMG submission 116111) | Omnitrophica WOR_2 bacterium RBG_13_41_10
GCAAAGCTTGATGTAATATTCAAAGCGTTCTCTCTGTAAAGAAATCTGAGAAAGTATAGGGAGCATCGTAGACATAAGGGCGACGGCAAAGATACTAAATAGTTCAGCAATGTTTACCGCAGGAATGTAATAACCTAATTTTTGGTCGCTAGCTAAAGTGTGTAGCATAACTTGGTCTATACGATTATAAATGGAAACACTTAATGCGGATAGCGCTATCGGCCATGAACTTTTTAAAATGCCCCGGGCGAGGCTATTGTTAAGACACCAATTAAAAAGCATAAATCTACGCGCAAATATAAATAATCCTAAAACTTCAACCATACTACAAAATAAACGGCCTAAGATAATGTATGGTAACTCAGCACCTGCTAAGATAAGTATTCCTATAACCGCAACCCACAAAATCTGTCTGGCAAGAGAGATACCTACTCCATACCATTGCTTTAAGTGTATTAGAAATACTAATCCATATAATCGCAAAGGTGATAACAGGAGTATATCTATAGCAGCAACAAAAAGAAGTATCTGCAAGGTATTTGCGTATCCCAATATGATTGAGCTAAAAATTGCTAATGCAGTTGCAAATATTGATAGTAAAGAAGATATAACTGTGGCTGTGCCAAAGAACTTCTCCGCCTGCTCTTTTTGTTTAGCTGATTCACGGACAATTATTTGCTCCATCCCTAAAGTCGTCAACCAACTAAAAAGTGTAAGATAAGCGTAAAGTGAGGCATATTGACCAAGCTTTTCGCTACCTAAATAACGAGCAATAAGGACGGAGGAAACTATAGTAAAGAACAAATTTATTACTCTGCCTGCAATAATCGCAGAGGTATTTTTAAAAACTATTTTTTTTAAATCTGGTGATTGATAAGCATAAAATTCTTGCATAAAATTTCCTGTTCTTACGGTCTAAAAACAAAAAATAAATTTATCTTTCGCATAGCAAATTGATATAGCCGCGTTCCCAACCCAAATTTATTAAGTATTGAGTGTCAGAGGGAATATTGTAATATTCTATTTCTCCTGAAAGTGCACGAATTCGATTAAATCCGAGCTCACCAAGCAGTATAAGTAACTCTTCTGCAGATGTGCCTGCAGCTTCAAGATAAGATGGGTCAAGCTCAATTATGAGTTTGAGTTCTGGACATCTTTTAACTAAAACCCGTATGCCTTCCAAAACAATCTTATCCGCGCCTTCTGCATCGACCTTGATAACATCCACAGATGGCCATCCACGATTCATAAAAAATTTGTCAAGGGATATTACATTTACGCTTATAGCCTGTTCGGCTGAATCTAAAACTTTAAATAGACTGGTCGTGATACACTTTCCTATGAACAATATGGATTTACTTTCTGTATTACCTATTGCTACTTGAAAAGCCTCTACTATTTTATCTAATGCATTTATCCTTATATTTTTTTGCAAAAGCCAATAAAATGATGGGTTGGGTTCAAATGCGTAAACCTTTCCCTCGTTCCCTACAAGTTTCGCCGCAAGTAAAGTATAATACCCAATATTAGCTCCGACATCTACAACAGTCATTCCGGGTTTAACTATTTGTTCAAATACAAGACTCGTTTCTGGTTCATACTCAAAAGCGTACAACCATCCAAACTGTTTTTGTCCTTCTGGAATACGGTGAAACATAATTATCCCCTTATTTTCTATCGGGTCGGGTATTTTATAATATAAAATTTTGGTAAAAAGCAAATAAATCATCGAACCTAGCGTGCTTCCTTTAATTCGCATCTTAGTGATTCCTGTTTTAGATACTACTGGAGCAACAAGGTTATATATACGGAGTATCCATCTGCGTAACGCCAAGTTCATTAAAAGTGTAAAACGCATAATTTTTCTTTCTGTAAAATCAAATATTTCAGCGTTAACTATTTACTGGTGAGCATTTGATAAAGATTTTTCCAGAAGATAGGTCTCTTTATTAACTCTCTAATAAATATTCCGTGATGATTAAAGTCTGCATACTTCTCAATAAGTTTTTGAATTTGCTCTTGAGCACAAAACCGAATCAATCTTTCTATCTGTTCATCACTAGAATAGGCGACAAATTTCCTAAAATATAAACCCATCGTTAAATCAAACTCAATTTTTTTCTTCCATCTAACTTCATATCGCCGAAGAAAATCTTCGCTGAAATCCTTGGATTTGAAAGCCTCGATAATAGTCCCTGCGGCTAAATCAGCACAGAGAAGCCCAAAATAGATGCCGCCCCCGGTTGTAGGCTTTACCTGCCCGGCAGCATCACCAACAACTAACATTCGGTTACCGTAGGATTTACTTATTACTCCCAAGGGTATAGGTCGTCTTATAATATCGAAATCCTCTTCAACGATACGGCCTTTTTCTATAAGGCTTTTAAGGAACGATTTTAAGAAAAGTGCTGAATTTTTATGCGTACTTAGGCCGATGCGCAATTTTTTTTCTTTCAGGGGCACGACCCAAGCAAAAGAATGTGGCGCAATGCTATTACCTATAAAAATCTCAATCTCGCCGTTAAATTCTCCGGAAGCCTGAACTTGGGAACAGTCTAAAAAACTCGCGGGAGGAATTAAACCAATACTTTTATGTAAATTATATTTTATACCGGTAGCTAAAATAACTGCGTCGCTTTTGATACTCGCTTCTTTGCCATCAAAGGCTACTGTTTCTGTCACGTAATTATCGTTGATTTTAAACGCTGAACAATAGCAGTTAAGCAAAAATTCAACCCCTTTTTCTTTAGCGCGGCGATAAAGACTCTGGTCAAAAATTGTTCGATCGGCCACATATATCAGAGTTTTACTTTTTAAACATAACTCTGCTCCAGCAGGCGAAAAAATACAGGCCGAATTAAATTTATTCTCTATAGCTTCCTGAGGAAGATAAAATTTATCAAATGCCTCTTTACTTATAAGCCCAGTGCAAAATCTGGGCTTGCCGATTTGCTCATCTTCTTCTACCACTAAAACCCGAAAACCGCTTTCGGCAAGCTTTATAGAAGTATATATACCTACTGGTCCTCCGCCTATAATTACTATATCATATTTGGAATCTAGCTTAACTTCCATTATTCTCAAGTACCCTCAAGCATAATTTTTTCTTTATCTTTACCCTGCATAATTTCTTCTTTGTCCTTATAGCGATAAAAAACTAAGAGCATTACTAAAATCCAAAAAGGAAGCACAAAAGAATTTCCTACCGAATAAATCCAGCTTTCATAAATACAACATATTAATCCCGCTATTAGCGATGCGCATAAGGCATGCCTTAAAAGAGACGTGGCTTCGCCTTCCTGTCTTAAAAATAATTCTTTAAATAAAAGCATAAATAAAGGGATAAAGAAAATAATAAATCCGAATAGTCCCAACTGTAGTAACATTCCTAAATAAGAATTGTGAGCAGAAATTCCGGCGTGTTGTTTAAGAAAAATAACATTTTTTAAACCTAAAATCTTATCCTCTACTCCAAAGCCATAACCAAAGATTGGTTTATCTATGATTGAATCTAAAGCAACCGGCCAAATATTCAATCTACCGCCTAAAATCGGGATATTTTCAGATCTAATATAATCCATAAAATATTGCTTTATAAATGTTTCTATTACCAAACCTAATATCAAAATAAAAGATGTTAAGGAGAAAAAAATAAAAGGCTTATATTTTTTTGAAGAAGCATAAATAAAGTACCCTAAAGCAAATGCCGTAGCATTTAACGAGCCGCGCGCTGCCGAAAACAATAAACCTAACAATATCATCAAGAAAAATAACAATGCACTTTTCTTTTTCGTCTCTAGAAAATGCCACAAGCTAATAGGCAAAATTATGGCAGATAAAAGTCCCAAACTATTCGGATTTGCGAATATTCCTGTAAACCTTCCAGCTAGAAATGGCCGATATGGTCCAATAAATATCATTAAGTAGCCTAAGGTAAACAAAGGCCACAGAACCGAAAGAATTAAACGGACAACTTTTTCCGGGCTCTGCTCATAAGCATACTTCCAGATAATCCAGAATATGCAAATATATAACGCCAAAATTGTAGCTGTCCGCTCTAAAGTTAAAGACGGAAAAGGTGAATAAAAACTGGAAAGAAAAGCATAAATAATAAAAAAAATGGCTATGATATCGAAAGATTTAATCTTGCGTACTGTCCGGCCAAGAAGAATATCTCCAAAAGCATAAAAACTTAAAAAGGCGAAGAATACCCAGCGTAATTGTAGGGCGATTTTTCCTATACCAGCAAACTGAATCGCAACAATCTCAAGGCAAAGTATAGTAAGAAAAATTAGGATGCCCCGGGAAAAGAATAATAAAGAAACAAGAATAAGCCCTAAAGGTAAAATTATCAATATTTTGCTATCCATCTTTAATCTTAACGTATAAGTTAAAATTACTTATCTTTGATATAGATTCTTTTATCTTGAACGGATATTTCCTCTCCGTAAACTTTTCTCTCACGGATTCCCGTTCCTTGAGGTGAATCCCATTCTATAGCAGTACCGCTAATCATTCCATGCCGCCAGGTATCTTCTTTTTTTATCCAGACATCGCCACTTTCATTATAAACAACTGGATGCGTAACATAACCGTAATTTTCGCCGCGCCACCTAGTAACCCAACTAGATTCTGGAGAAAAAAACCATCTAAAAGGGTTTACTCTATATCTTATAGGCTCATATTGCCCATCTATGGCTGTTTTTCTTTGGGCAGCTATTTCTATCCATCCGTCACCGATATACTGTATTTGATCGGTACTTACCCCCGCTAAAGATGCAATGACCCATTTAAGTCTAGATACCTTTGTTTTTTCTTGTTCGACAAAGCCGAAGTACATAATAAGAATAGCTATTAATAATAAGAGAATAGTTGGTGGGCGAAAAAGATTAAGCCATCCTTGATAACGCCATAATTTTGAAAAATTGTATTTTATTTTCTCTTCTAACTCTTCATAAGCATTGAGGCGGCGCTTTTGAGAAATCCATTCTATAGATTCTTTATCCGGCTTTATCTTAATAATGCGGTATCTTATAGAATATATGCCCTCTTTATAATCATAGGTGCCATCAGGGTTATCCTTGCCAAGATAATGATTTCGTTGAATCTTTTTCCTTAAAATTGCAAATCTTGCTTTATGGAATGAATCCATTATCATAAAAATAACCCCGCACCTCTTATTACTCAGGTATGCGGGGCCTTTAATACATTTTTATTTTATCCTTTAAAAACTGAATAACCTACGTCCCTTCTTTTTCGTCATTGTAATATTTACCGTAATTTTTGTAATGATAATAATAACCGTAACGCATTTCTATCTGAGGGGAAAGGTTATTAAGGACTATACCTTTAACCGAAGCGCCTACCTCCATAAGCTGCATCTTGCTGCGATTAATTAGATGCCGAGAGGTGCTACCTACCCTATAGATTAAAATTACCCCGTCTAATTTAGGTGCAAGAATAGCCGTATCCGCTACTGCCAATACCGGAGGAGAATCTATGATTATAATATCGAATCTTTCTCTTAGGCTTTCCAAAAAAGGAGTTATTTTTGAGGATTGTAACAGTTCTGCCGGGCTATTAGTCGAAGAGCCGCTGGTTAAAATATTTAGGTTATCTAAACCCGGTAATTTCATGGCATCTGTAAACCCTATATCCCCCATTAAAATATCCGTAATGTTACGGATCCCTTCTTCAATTTTAATTGCGCCGCTTAAAATATCGCTTAAGCCCGGCTCTTTTTTCTTTAAACCAAAGATCTTATGGATTACGGAACGCCGCATATCAGCATCAATTAAAAGCGTACGCAAGCTACACTGAGCCATAGCAATAGCCAGATTAGATGCAGTAACAGATTTACCCTCCATAGGCTCTGAACTGGTAAATAACAAAATCTTTCCTTTTTCTTTGCCTTTAAATACTTCATTTTGTATATTTGTCCTTAAAATACGGTAGGCTTCAAAAATTGGCGAAGACATAGAATAATGAATAAGAAGTTGATTTCTTAACTGTAGTATTTTATCTTTTCCGGAAGATCTTCCTTGCCAAAATCTTCCCAGAAGTCCCTTTTTTTCTTCTTGTTTTATTTTTAAATAGGGAATTACGCCTAAGGCAGGCAGCTTCAAATAACTTTCTACATCCTCAATTGTACCCATAGAGACATCTAGCTGCTCAACCAAAAATGCCCCCGCCAGGCTCAACATAAGACCTATCACAATTCCTAAAAAATAATTTAAGCGTTTATTGGGACTGATCGGGAAGGTAGGAACATCTGCAGGATCAACTATAGTTACATCTGGTATCTTCTCTGCCTCGGCAACATAAGCAAGCTCTAATTTTTCCCTTGACATTCGATAAAGATTGACATATATCTCCACATTACGCGTAAGCCGGCTATATTCTAATTCTTTTTCCGGCATCTGCTTCAGTTGCTCTTTTAGTATGGAAATCTGCTCTTCTGTCTCTTTAACGTCCGGATGAAGTGCTGTATACTTACGTAAAAGCTCTGACTTTTTTGCTTCTAAATCAGATAATCTATTTTGAAGAGGAATGGCGATTCCCGAAGGAATCTCTTTTTCTTTAAAATTAGCTAGGGCCTCTTCAGAACTCTTTAATTTCGCCTCCAAATTACTTACGCGGTCTTCGAGAAATTTCCTTACATGACGAGCCTCTTTAATTTTATATTCTAAATCAAGCCAGACATACGCCTCAGCAACCTTATTGGCAATCTGTGCGGCCATTTGCGGATTTCCATGCACAACATAAATACGGATTATATTCGTATTAGGAATAATCTCTGCAGAAACCGCTCCTTTTAAAGAGCTAGCGATGTTACTAATCTGCTGAGGAGTGGCATCTTTACCTGCAAGGCCTAATTCTATAACTGCCTTCTCTAAGGTAGGCTGACTGGTAATGATTTTTGCCTGTGACATGAGGGGATCTCCCGGTCTTACCATAACCGTTTCCGTAAACAGTTGAACAAAGGACCTACTCACCTGCCAATTAACAGAAGCCATAGCTCGATAAACGGGTTTTTGTATATTGGTATAAATTACGGCTGGAATTACAACTAAAAAAAAGACAAAAAGCATAACCCAGCGTCTTTTCTGGATAATCTGCCAATAATCACGTAAATTTAATTCATATTGTGGCATTTTTTATTTTATACATAACCTATTGTTTTTCAATGTCTTAAATTTATCATAGATGTGCTTCTTTGTCAAATTATTTAGTTTTCATTGTTTTTAATAATCCCGCCGCTTTTTTCAAGATCCTGACAATATAATTCCTTTTACCCATAACTTCCTTAGACGGAAAAAATACCTTTTTAAAAATAGATAAATATTCCTTTGGTGACTGCGCTTCAATCAATTCAAAAAATATATAACATAGAAAACCATTTATGAACCGCCTTCTTATGCCATTTCGCAAAATAACCTTTTTATTTACAAATATTTTTATCCATATAAGTTTTAAAAAAAATGGTTTGAGCCTGCTTAATACCTCTAGGGGCAGATCAGAGTCTAAAAGGGCCTTGGATACCATAAGTGCAAGATAAAGAGAATTTGACAACCTCCAACTTTTCGCCTTCTTTATTATGCTGTCCCAATCGAGTATATCCTTATATTTATGCAATAATTCATTTATATCGCAAACATATTTTAAATTACTGAAGCAATCGCTACTTACTAAATGTGCGCTAAGATATAATAGAAGCTCTTCTTCTTGAAACTCATAATATCCTATGCCGGCCCCTTCCTTGTATCTTGTTCCTTGCCATAGACCGTTTATTCTTGGAGCAACTTGGTAAGCTGGTGTTATATCCCAATGCAGGTCAATCATTACTGCTTTTGGCTTCGAGAAAAGATATTGCCACTGTTTACTTTTTACTTCATTATCAGGATTAAAACTATAGCCTATATCTTCTAATAACGCAGTTGCTCTTTCCTTATCTTTCTCTTTTATCAATAAATCAATATCTACCCCTAAACTACGCGCTGCGATATCTCCGTAAAGCCGCTTTGATAAAACTGTCCCTTTTAGAGGCAAAAGAGAAATGTCTTTTTGAGCAAACAGTTTTAGAAGCTCCATGAGTTCCTTATGCTGGCAGGTGCTCTTTGACACTATAAAACTATAACCAAATTTTAACCTATCGAACACAAATTGTGGAATATGTGTATAAGGGGCAATTCCCTTTAGCGCATTATAGGTAAAAAAAGCAACTCCGCTTCTCATAGCGGATTCAGAGAAACCCTCCCATTGTATGCCTTCTTTTATCAAATCCGTAGCTTTCTTTTTCAATTTTTCGTTTAAATCTTTTCGTGCACAAATCAACAGGAGCTCTTCAGTGTTATAAAGAACAGGATTTTCTTTTTTAAGCCTATTTTTTAGCTTAAATAAAAATGACCTCCATTCTACAATCAAACTTATATATCTTGATGAAAAATGGAGTATTTCCGGATAGCTGAATGATAATTTTGCAATAATATTATTAAGATACCTCCATATAGGGAGTTCTAAATTTATCTTGAGATTCCTTCTTTGAATCTGCGTTATTTTCCCTTCTATTAATTCTATAGTTACAGGGTAATCGAGGCCTTTTTTATGAGCATCCCCTTTTGTAAAATAAATCCTCTTTCTTTCGTACCTTATGATTTTTACCACTCTGTGGACAAAAAACCACGGCCCTTTTTTGTTTTTCATATCTACAGCAACTATATCTCCAATTTTTATTTCTTTTCCATTTATAGGTTCTACCTTTATCCTATCTGCATTCTTTATAAAGGGATACATACTCATTCCCCAGGCATTTAAATATACGGATTTACCCTCACCTAGTAAAGAAAGGTATAAATCCTTTGCGGATTCATTAACCTCTTTTTTTATTTGCAGCGTTTTTTCTTCTAGTATCATTCTGTCTTAAATATAGCTGCGCTTTCTGGTGCCTTTTCAATCTGGCTGGCAAATAATTCTCGATATTTTGAATCCTTTTCTATGAATTCTTCAGGGGTAGCTAACTGGATCTCTAGAGGGTTCTTTAAAAAATAAGCCAGCTCCATTTTTCTTACGGCAGAAAGCCTGTGGGATACTACAATTATTGTAGAATCTCTAAATGCGCTTTTTATATTCTCAATTATCTTGTCTTCTGTTTCGGAATCCAGAGAAGACATTGCTTCGTCTAAAATCAATATTTTAGGCCTTTTTATTAATGCCCGGGCAATGGCTATGCGTTGCTTCTGGCCCTCGGAAATCTTATAGGCATTTTCTCCGATTATCGTATCATATCCTTTCGGCAGAGCCATAATAAAATCATCTGCCTCTGCTAAGCGCGCTGCTTGCATAACTTCCAGCATCGAGGCATCTTCTTTAGAGTATAAGATATTGTTTTTTATGCTGTCATTCCATAAAAATGGCTCTTGAAGCGCTATGCCAATCTGGGCCCTCAAAGACTGAAGGGTCATATCCTTAATATCCACTCCGTCAATGAGTACCGTGCCATCATTTAATTCATAAAGCCGTAAAATCAAGGCAAGCAGGGTGGTTTTGCCGCATCCCGACGAGCCTACCAGGGCTATTTTGGAAGCCTCTTTGATAGAAAAAGTTATATTTATAAATACCGGCTTATTCTCTTGATAGCCGAAAGAAACATTCCTAAATTCTATCGCGCCAAGTAAAATAGGGTAATTTCTAGCGTCCGGCCTATTTATTATCTGAGGTTTTATGCCTATGACTTCTGCCAAATATTGGCATGATACTGAACTTATAGCAACGGTTTCATAGAATCTTCCAATTGAATCAACAACTGCTATCAGTTGGGCTAAATAAATCATAATCGCAGCCAGGTTACCAAGAGTCATGATTCCCTTAAAAACCAGATACCCGCCGTATAATACAATAATTATACTGATTATTTTATTTATTACGGAGGCGGTGAAATTGCTAATTGTTGTAAGTTCGGAATTTTTTTTGTCACAATATATTTTCTTTGTAAGATTTTCGAGAAATCTTTTTGTTTCGTAATCCCCCCCATCAAACGCCTTTACTAAATACATATGGCTAAATAATTCGCTAATATACCCAAGGATATCCTGGGTTTTATCGATAAGCCTATGGGTTATTTCTTTAAGCCATCTGCCTAAGAGATGGTGATAAAGATAATTGAGCGGCGCCAAGAAAAGGGCAAATAATGCCAACCGCCGGTTAAGGCAAAAAACAATGATTAAAATAGATATCAGCCTGGTAAATAAAGTTATTATTTGGGGTATGGCATTAGAAAGAAAAGCGCTTACTGCTGGGACATCGCCGGTAACCCGATAAAGATACTCTCCGCTAGATTTTTTATGAAAAAAATCTAGCGCAAGACTGTGAATATGGTTAGATAAATCCCTGCTTAAATCAAAATGAATACCAAGTCTGATACGGCAAACAAGATAACTACTTAAAGAATTCAGGAAAGCGGCGAGAATAAAAATACCTGCTCCCATAAAAATAATAATAAAGAATAACCACAGGTCTTTATTAGTATACGCCGTATCTATAATAAGTTTGGCAAGGTAGGGGTTAAGTAGAACCAACGGAGTTATAATAAGCCCAAGAGTAATTACTGCTGCCTGCAGCTTCCAGTATCTATAAAGATACTTATTGAATCGGAATAGGCTTGCGTTGCTTGCATTCATAAAACCTATGGAGTTTCTCTGTTTTCTAATTATTCTCTTCATTCCTCTCCATTTTTCTTTTCTGTCTGGCTACCAATGCATGGTACTTGCCTGTGGAAATAAGAATATCTTCTATTTTCTATTTTTAGAGAAATACAAGTCTTCTTTGGTTAAATTAAGTTTTTCTAATACTAAACCTATCTCTTCGTTGGCATAAGTATCTTTTTTGACTTCTTCAAGCCATTTTTCAAAGACCGCTATCCACATTTCGCGTTTCGCCATCCCAGTTCTTACCAGGTTACTAAAAGAAGCAACATAGGGATTATACCCTAAATTTTTAGTATCTATGTAAATCATCAAATAATTTAATAGGCAATTAGTGACCTCCGGGCCTTCATTGCCGGGCTTTATTAATCCTAAACTCACAACCTCCTTACTAATTTTTTCTTCATTATATTCTGATTCTTCTAAAGCTAATAATATACGTGGATATCTCTTTGTAACAAATCTAGATAATTTATGTGGGCATCTCTTAAGAATTTTTATAAGAAAGGGGGTTAATGAAGTTGGAATCATTTTTGACATTGGCAATTGGTATCTGTATAGTCCTAAAATGTATCTTTTCTCCTCTTCGTTGAAGGCATGAGAATATATATTATGAAAAATATCATTTCTTAATATTCCACCGAGAGGAGAATTATTAGGGAATAATCCTGAGCCGACAAAACCTAATGCTATAAAAGGTATATGCATAACTGTGGCTAACCTTGTTGCTGTATCCCGTAAAATAGAAAAGCATATACCGCATATAATACCCTGGCATCCTTGGTTAGGACGGCTAAGTATATAAGAATAAATTTTTTTATAGATACTACTGGGGGGCGAAAGGAATATATGCTCAACATTTAATTTCTCTACGGTATTTTTGATATTGTTGTGAGCAACTTCGCTTAAAAATCCAGTATCGCAGGTATAAGCCAACACCCTCAATCTATACACTTTAGTGAGAAGATATAGTAAGTATGTGCTGTCTTTTCCGCCACTAAAACAGACAAGGCAATCATAATCAGCTTTATTTTTATTTTCTGCAAAAATTCTTTCAAGATTCAATTTTGGTTTTTCTTTTAAGCCTTGTGTCCTCCCTATGTTTTGATAATCCAAACAGAAGCTACAAACATTCTCATGGTTAAAGTAAATACCCGGATAATTTTCTGGCAGCAAGCACCGATTGCATCTTCGCATAATATCGCCTCTTTATTACTTCCTTCTTCTCCAGAAATAAAGATTAGGGTTTACTGATAGGTAAATTTTTATGACCGGCAATGTTAAACTAATTATTTCTCTTGTTACTGACCATTTAAATCTTCTTCCAGTTCGAAGAGATGCTTTATTCTTAAATTCAATTATGGCGAATAATCGCTGATACCCTGCCTGTTTTAGAAAATCTACTGCCCTACTTACTACTTGAGGAATTATGCCCTTTCCTTTATACCCAGATAAAGTACCCATATAGGTCAAACAGGCTTCTTTATCATTTAATTTTAATTTCCCTGGATGCCAAGGAATATTTATCTCTTGAAAGCTAAGGTTAACATAACCAATAATGATATTTTCGTGTTGAGCAATAAAATACTTATTCCCTTTCTTTAAGTTATTTAAAATATTTTCCTTATTTCCGAGCAGAGATATATTGGATTTATCTAAAGTATCCTCATTAAGCACACTAACTCTTATAGGGATTAAAGGAGGCAATACTGAAGGCCAGGCTTCTTGAGGATTTTTCTCTAGTAATATGTATTTCTGGCAACAGCAATAAAGATTGCGACGCAGGAAGTTTCTAGGTTCTTCCCATAACCTTTGGTAAAATTTCTTAAATCCATACTTTTTATAATATAAAAAGGCTCTTTTATATAATCCAACTCTCTGTTTATCTATCTTCTTTTTTC
>Ga0154682_118_pt2 | contig 12468 bp, 20 predicted proteins | sample Rifle2008BG13ft_FD_116111 | JGI IMG/M metagenome (GOLD analysis project Ga0154682, IMG submission 116111) | Omnitrophica WOR_2 bacterium RBG_13_41_10
TCCTTTAATGTCGATTATCTTCTTCATTTTTTTGCTTCAAGGCAGTCATAAATCTCTTTTCTCTGCGTATCAGTAACATTAGGAAAATCGGCACTAACCATTACATATACAGACATACCGCACCCCCTTTTTAACACTCTTTGCAGTAATTATACCTCTATCATACCCTTAGTAAAGTGTTTTCTCTGAGATAGAGTGCGGAGCAAACGCTTCAAATTTTTCGCACTTAACTTATCTGCGTACATTAAGCCGCAGTCGCGACGTAAAAACAGATACAGTCGTATCAGGGCACGAGTTTCTTCGATTAGTTTTTGGCTTAGTCTCATCTTTACCATCTCCTGCTATAATAGACGATCAAGGTGGCAAAATCTAACAGGTATTTTTTATTATACTGCTTAAAGAAGTACAGAATCTAACACAAAACCGCGCTCAGCTCGAATTCTACGCCGTTGACTTCAAGACACAACGTCCTGATGATTGGCCCACCGGGAAGCGGCAAAACTATGCTAGCAAAAAGAACCTCCACCATTATGCCGAATATTACCTTAGAAGAGGCGCTGGAAGTGACAAAAATACATTCGGTTGCCGGAACACTTCCTTTAAAAGACGGGATAATCAATACCCATCCTTTTTGTAATCCTCATCATACTATTTCCAACGCTGCTTTGACTGGCGGAGGGCCTATACCTCAACCGGGTGAAATCAGCCTGGCGCATCAAGGGGTTCTCTTCTTAGATGAGCTGCCGGAATTTCATCGCGATTGCCTGGAAGCTTTAAGGCAACCATTGGAAGACGGGTTTGTCCGTATATCGCGCGCAAGAAAAAGCTTTATCTTTCCGGCATCCTTCATGTTAATCTGTGCCATGAACCCCTGCAAGTGTGGGCGTTATCACGACCTTAAATCTTCGTGTAGGTGCTCGACGAATGAGGTTTATAAATATCGCTCTAAAATATCAGGGCCTTTGCTAGACAGGATTGATATTCATATCGAAGTACCGGCGGCAAGATATCAGGAATTAACCAGCACTCAACCTGCCGAGAGTTCAGCACAAATTAAAGAAAGAGTGAATAAAGCACGATCAATTCAAAGGGAAAGGTTTAAGGAGGAGGGGATTTTATGCAATGCTCTGATGAGCCACAAACAGGTACGAAAATTCTGCACCTTAGGCAAAGAAGAAAATGAGCTGCTAAAAATGGCTATGACGGAACTGAATTTTAGCGCAAGGGCTTATGACAAGATATTGAAAGTATCTAGGACAATTGCTGATTTAGCGGAGTGCGTTGATATTAAAACAGAGCACCTTTCCGAGGCGATACAGTATAGGAGCTTGGACAGAGACTTTTTTGTCTAAATTATTCACTCCGTCCCGAGGTTTTCTTTAACTCTTCAAGAAATTCGATGTTAACCTCGTATCCTAATGCTTTTGCTTTATGCACATCTTCCCAGGCTTTATCATATATCTGTTTGTCAAAATATACAATTGCTCGGTTGTTGTAGGCTGCAGCATAGTTGGGGTTAATTTCTATTGCCTTATTATAGTCAGAGATGGCTTGTTCTAACTCACCTTTTTTAGCATAGCCAAATCCTCGGTAAGCATAGGCCGCCCCTAACGTAGGATTTCTCTCTATTACTTTGCTGAACTCTATAATTGCTTCATCATACGCACCTTTTTCTAAATAATTTACCCCTTTATCAAATAATTCTTCTTCATCAGAAGGAGTTGTAACCATGCCTCCTAAGTTAGTTATCGGCATAGATATAGTTAGAAAATAAAATAACGCAATAACCAATATAATAAAAGATACTACAACATTTATAATAAGGGTTATTATCTTTTGCTTTAATAATCGTTCCTTTGCTATCAAAATCAAAATACCAACAATAAAAATATATGGACCAAAATATAAAGCTATTTTTGTTATGCCTGGAATAGTAACCTTAAATTCTTTATATAATTGCAAAAATGAATTCCCTCTAAAAGTACTATATAACGTAAGACCAACTAAAAAAATAATATCTATAACTAAAACAATAATACTTATAATAGGCAATAAGTTACTTTCTTTCCTCTCCATCCTTTCCTCCTTTTTCTACAATTATGCCACTTCTTTTATAAAATGGTAGCAAAATAGCTTCTTCGGGAAATGAAATCAGATTTATTTTCCCTTTTAAATCACTTCCACACCTTCAACTGCTCATATTGAACCTTGAATTTCCATCTTCCTTACAACAAGGAAATTGTGCCTCAAAATGCCTGTTTTTCGTTACAGTAAGGAATTAAGCTTTTATCTCTTCAAGGATGACTCTTGCGGACTCAACAAACTCATTTGCGTTGTTTTGCATGCTCTCAAGGATTTCGTCTTCAACTTCAATCTCTGTGCCATACTGAAATTCTTCCCTTAATGCCTTTGCATCGCTCCCCATCAATTCGTCAGTTCTTCTTATCATTACAATGTACTTAGGATCGAGCTTAATCTTGCTTGTCTTTATAAAATAGTCTATCGCGTTAATCGTGCATTCCTGATTTCTTGAATCATAGCCAAGCTTAAACAAAATGGCTAATAAAGAATGATACATCGCATAGAAGGCGGCTGAAACAGCCCAATCTCCAAAACCGCCCTTGATGTTATAATCAACAGCTTTAAGGTTATGCAATGCCTTTTGAATATGATTTTCTGCTTCCTGCATATCCGGTTTAATCTTCCTTAGGCCACGATGCTTTCTTCCGCCTGTCTTACCTTTTTCAAGGCACCAATGAAACTTTCTTTCTGTATTATCCACTAGACACCTCTCAATATGTTAATTACAGTATCCTCTCCAAACAATATTACCCCTTTTTTCAGAATATCAGTTATGACCCTATCCTGTTTCTTTATGTTTTCCTTGAAATCAGCCATTGTCATAAGCAAAGGATTAATCCTCTTGGGCCTTAAATTAGATAACTTCATGCAAAAATCCTCAACCGCCTTTGATTTCCCTTTGTCAATGATAAACAGGGCATCAACATCCTTTGCGTCTTTACTCTCAAGAATCGAACCGAACAGAATAATTGCCTTGCTTAATTTCTCTCCATCTTTAAAATCCTTGGCGTAAATTGAGGCATGGGAATTTTTTGACAAAGACTTATTCCTGCTTTCCATCAGCACAAGCTCGGTAATATTTTCGGCTTCTTTATTGTCGAGATTCAATACATAGTAAATGCCATTGCCTATCTTTTGGGAAACAAGGATACCTTTTTTCTCAAGCGATTTTAATATTTTGTAGGCACTACCAACGCTTATTTTTAATTCCCTTGATATCTGGTTAACATTAAACCTGTTTGGTGTATTCCTGAAAAGAAACTCTACTATTTTGGTAAGGTTAAGTGGAAACATAGTTATTCACTCCTATTGAATATTTATTCACTTTTAATGAATATATCATATATAAAGTTTCCCCTTATGTCAAGTATTTTAGGCATTGTATTATTTTTTACGATAATTACGTTTAAAGTAATTATCGTGAATTTTCATACAATGCATTATGCGGCCTTTTCCTCAAGAAGTTCTTTAATCCTTCCCATCCTGTTGCCTTCTGGCATCTTACCCCTAATTTCCCAATTTATTACAGTATCCTCAGTAACTCTTATCTGCTTAGCGAGTTCCTTTATCAAGAGCCCCTTATCCATTCTTGCTTTCCTTATCTTTTCACCTAAAGTTTTAGGGTATTTGGGGTATTTAGGGTTAAAATCAAGCAGATTAGCTGCAGATGCTCCACAACTCAAATTTATAACTATCGTTCCAAGATATCCGGGCCCTTACTAGATAGAATTGACATCCATATCGAAGTACCGGCGGCAAGATATCAGGAATTAACCAGCACTCAACCTGCCGAGAGTTCAGCACAAATTAAAGAAAGGGTAAACAAGGCGCGCGCTATACAAAGAGAAAGGTTTTCCTCCGCAGGCACAAAGAATGAAGGAATCTTATGTAATGCCCGGATGGGCCACAGACAAGTAAGGAAATTCTGCGTTCTAGGTAATGAACAAAGCGAACTGCTAAAAATGGCAATGAGCGAGCTAAATCTTAGTGCCCGGGCTTATAATAAAATATTGAAAGTAGCAAGGACGATTGCGGATCTGGCAAAGAGTGAGGATATAAAAACAGAACATCTATCGGAGGCGATTCAATATAGGAGTTTGGATAGGCAAATTTTTTAAGATTGTTAAGTGCGGCTATGGCTTTTAAAGGCCCGTGATCTTTCTGTATCCTTGGCATACCGGCGTATCTTTATCTGTATCGCCTCTAATTTTGGCCTGATGACTAAAGCAACCACCAGTTGGCCTATGAGGCTGCTTAACCAGTCTACAAAAATATCTTTGATTTCAAAGGAGCGGTCACCGGCGCCGAATATTTGTAATGTTTCATCTAAAACAGCAAACAGCATTATGAAAATGCTTGTCCATAAATAAAGGATTTTTGTCCCGATATTATGCCTCAGGGCGCGATAAAGCAATAAGCTTAGTATTCCATAGCCCAAAAAATGCAACCGGTCACTAGGGTTCCTGACTTTTATCAGAAAATATGCGCTTATTATAAAAAAAATAGTAAGCCAAATATAAGCCGATAAGCCTGCTTTTCTGTTTTGTTTAATGAGATAAATTAATATACCTAAAAATACTGAACCTAATAATAGGGTTATTACTGCGTTCAAAATACTGCCGGATGTTGGCGAATTCCGGTAAAACAATAACTTGTCAGAAAGCGGTATTACTGATAAGGTGAACAAATAAACAGATACTACAAATACCCAATCAAATATTATTTTATGCCGATGGTACATTGTTTATTTACGCGATTTAATGAGGGCGGTGAGGATAATCATCTTGACCTGATCGAGAGAAAAAGGTTTTACCAGGTAATCGCAGGCACCTGATTCTATGCATTCCTTGCAAATATTTTCGTCTTTTACGCCTGTAATCATGATTACTTGTGTCTGGGGACAAGATTTTTTTATCTTTTTCAAAAGCTCAAGGCCGTCTATATACGGCATGACTATATCTAAAAGCACTATGGCTGGCCTTAAAGCCTCGACTTGGGCAAGGACTGTCTTAGGATCAGATATGGCGCAAACTTTATACCCTTCCTTGGTTAAAAACTTGGCCAGATATTCACATACATCGGGTTCATCGTCTACAATAAAGATATAATCGCTGGGTTTTTCCGCTTCCGGAGCCTCTTTTAACTCCCCGTGGAACCTGGCCACCATTCTGTAGATTATTAAAATAAGGGTATAAGTATCATATGGCCCGCGAATATATTGGTAAGCACCGTATGGCTTAATCTTATCTATCAGTTCCTGTTCTATTTCCGTATTTATTACTATCATTGCCGGAAGTTTCGGGTACGCCTGCTTATATTGCGCCAATATTTCTATGGCATTGCTACCCATAAGATCAGCCCTGATAACCAAAAGATCATAACCTTTTGCTACTTCCTTAGCGGCAGTCTTTTCTTCTATATATTTTATATTAAAACCTTTTTTAGCGAAAAGGTCTAGGGCTGTATTGAACTTTTCCTGATCATAACCTAAAAATACAATATCCACTTTGTTCAGTTTTTGGGCTTCTATTTGCGTAGCCCAACCCCGCAGGTTCCTTTTTAATAGCCCTAGATCAATGGGCTTGGTTAAATAATTAATCGAGCCTAATTTCATGCTTTTCTTAGCGACATCTATATCGGTTACCACCGTAACCATTATAATAATCGCTTCTTTATCAATCTGCCTGATTTTCTCCAGTACCTGTAAGCCGTCCATTCCAGGCATGCGTACATCCAAAAGAATTATCTGCGGGTTTTCTGTTTTTACTTTTTCTATGGCCTCCATCCCGGAGTTAGCCACGACAACTTCGTAACCCTCCTTAGTCAGGATGGATTCCAGAAATCCGCAAAAATCCACTTCATCATCCACAAGCATAACCTTTGTCATTAGTGTCTCCTTTTATTTTATGTGAAGTCCGGAGGAACAAAATCCTCTTGCGCCGATAACTCCCGGTACAACTCCTCTAACGTCTTGTTTAAAGCTATGGAGTTTTCTTCTACCTTATTTAACACCTTAAGCAGATGAAAAATCCTTTTTTTTAGTTCCTCCGGAGAGATCGTATTCAATTCTTCCTTCCTTAATAAATTTTCGGTAGAGGCAACCCCCACGGCTATTGTGCCTACCTTATTAAATAAAGAATGAAAAAGGGTTTTTATTTTATCTTTGTCCATGGTTTCACCGGCCTAGGCCTTTAAGGCTTTTTTGCTTAAAGGCTAAGTCAATCATGGTATGCAAAATTGTTTCTTGGGTTTTTTCGTCTATATTTTCAAAAGATATGCCTGCTTCATGCATGGGTTTGGATGTATCCGTTTTCTTTACCCATATAATCTTACCTAGAATTTTAAGCGGGGAAGGCACTTCCCCTGGTAATACTATATCTAAATGAATTTTCTTATTTTCGGTGAGAAGATTATCTTTAGCTTCGTCATTTTTGAGTAATAATTCAATCACCAGGCCTCCGCCAACGCTTATATTTTTAATTAAAGCGGTGTTTACGGAAACTAATTCAAAGTGACTGCTAAAAGGCTCGAGTCTAAATTTTACCCGAAGCGGGGGATCCAGGCTAAGCCGGATGAATTTACGCCTATCGTGCGGGGGACCAAAATTTAATAGGTTCTTTTGCGGATTCATTTAATATATAATTGTTTAGCGGTTATTCTGTCTTAAGGCGATACTCCCTTTCTTGGTCTTTTAAGATAACCTCATCCTGGGTAATTTTTATCACCCGTTTCCCGGCAATAGCCTCGTCTTCCCCAACCATCTGGTCGTTAATAAGCGCTAAAGGCCTTTTGCCATCGTAAAAGATACCCGATAAAACTAAATTTCCCGCTCTAAATTTATATTTAGCTATATCTGCGTGATTCTTGCTGAAAGGGTTTTTCCCCTTAAGCTTATCTAAGGTAAGGGTAAAATCCCTATCTACATCTTCTTGCTGGCTAGCCCTAAAGGCCTGGCTGGTTTCTGGGCTTATCTGTTTTAAGGTTTTGGCCTTTTTGCTTTTATCCCTTGTGCAGCCTAAAAATAATAAGAGTGCTGCACATAAAATAATATTCATTAAAAAGTGAGAATTTCTTTTTAACATTTAGCCTTTATTTTAAGAAAACTTCTGCTTTTAATTCCATTACAAGCTCGCAAGTCCTCTTTTGTGTTTCTATGGCTTCTATTTTTATATCTCTGGTATCTATTAAGCGCGGATAATGTTCCAATTTATTAATGAATAAAACAATATCTGTATAATAGCCACTAGCTGAAATAACAAAGGGAACTTTTTTATAGATACCGAAAGGCAAGGCTGGTTTTTTATCCAGAGAAACCAAACGATTATCGGTGATACTTACCAGGCCCTTAATGTCATCAAAAAACTTTGTTGTTTCTTCCGCCAGAATAAAATTCTGCTCTAGATGATGCAACCTATCCTTCATTATTTCTATTTTGTCTGTAAGTAGTTTGGGCTCTTTTAAAATTAGGTGCTGGTAATTAGCAAGTTTCTTTTGGGATAATAAATTGAACTCTAAGGCTTTGACTTTTACTAGCTGCATGGATAATAAAGATTGATAAAGGAGCAGGCTCAATCCTGTCAGTAAGATAACGGCTAATATGATCTTTTGCCGTGAGATTATCTTCATGGAACGGATATTAAAAATACTTAAGATTATGTCTAAAATCTCTTTAATTGACATTTTATAGTAAATTCCAAGGTTTCTTGTTGTGCTTGGTCTCCAGAAAATACAGGCTCAACTTTATTAAAATACCCTTTTTTATTTAAACTCTCAGCGTAATCCAAGATATGGGTTTTATTCAAGGCGCTGCCTGTAAGAGTAAAACTTTCATCCTCAGCCTGCGCATAAATCTCTTTCAGCCATAATCCATCTGGCACCATAAGCATTACATTAGCTAACATATTGGAGGAAAACATTGCCTTGTTTTTCTCGGCTTCTGTAATCAATTGCGTGCCTTGGTTTATCCTTTGGTCTAGGTCAATATTTTTTGAGTGCTGGCGTATAATTCTTCCTAAGGAAAGGTTATTTTCTTGTAGTTGCCGGCTAAGCCGCGAGATTTTATATTGCATCCAACTGCTATTTAACCAAAATATACTTGCTACCACCACAAAAATAGCTAAGAGCGCAGTAAGGGACGAGGCATACAAAGCAAGTTCCCTGTCTATTGATAGCCTGCGTTGTTTTGCCAGCGGGACCAAGTTTAAGCTTAAAGGATAATCCGCAGGGTCTTCTGTACGCAAACTGGCTCCGATAAGCGCAGCAAATCCCAGATTAATCTCTTCTTTTGTTTCAGCGGAAAGATTGCTCTCATCTATTTTCAGCCTGCCTAAAGGATTGGCTTTTTCTACCACAAACCCTGGTAAGCGCGCAGTTAATTCTTTATCTATATCTTTTAAAGAAATATCATTTACACTTACGACAATACTATGTATATCCTCCTGGCCGTGGATCGCCCGGCCGTAATAATTTAATACCAGCTTCGCGGAAAACACCAAGCGCTCCAAAAACTCTTCTTTTGTAGCAACAAACTCTTTAATATCTATTTCTACCGTATGTAAAAAACGCGGCCGGTTGCCTTTGAGTATGCACAGTTGAATATCCTTAGGGTTTATCACCACCAGCATGAGCGGCTCAGCTGATGCGGGTTTTATATTTACTCCGTATAAGGCCCGGATAGTTGCTAGAAGCGATGCATCTATGCCTATAAGATCAAGATTTGCCTCTTGCGCAATCTGTATAAAACCGTCAATTATATTTTTTAAAACTGCGGCAAAGATAACATTTACTTTCTTAATCCCCTCTTCATTAATCTCTTCCAATAAGCAAAAATCAATTACCTTTTCCTTATTTTTAAAATCAACATACTGGTTGGCTTCTGCCTCAAGCATGGATTTCATTTCGATTTCCGACATAAAAGGGATGCGCACTAATCTTACTAAAGTCAAAGAGGGGTTTATTACTCCTACCATCTTTTTAGCCAGAATATTTCTTGCCTCCAGATAATCTTTTATGACTTTAGCAATAGATTTAGCATCGGAAATGATCCCGTTCTTAAAAAATTCCGCAGAAACAGCCAGTATTTCAGCCCTGACCAAGCTGATGCCCTGCCCAGCCTTTTTCAACTCTAAGAGCCTAACCCCTTCGGGCGCTATTTCTAAACCTAAAATTGATTCATTTACCTGCAACATATTTATCCTGTCTCTTGATATTTAACTATTCTTATAGTGTACGGGCTGCTTGCGCCTTTAATACTTACCTTGGCTTTTACGGTTGCCTGAAATTTATTATTCTCTACTTGTGCACTAGATACAATCACGCGTGTTTCACCGGATTCAGGATAGGTCAGAGTATAAGATGAGTTTGAGCCGACAGGAAATGGGCTTTGCCATTGGTTAGCTATCCAGTTTTTATTTAGCCTTAACTGATAGACTGCCTGCTCTATCCCTGCCTCGGCAATATAAAGGGCTTTTAATTTCCCTAAGTGATTGGAGGTAATCATTAAGTCCGAAGTGATCAGCCACAAAAAAGCCACCGCTAATATAGAAATAAAAACCAAGATGAACATCGCTAAAATCAAGGCTATGCCTTTTTTATTTTCCATTAATCAGCGTTGGTTGAAATTGCTACCGGCCCGTCAATATCATCTATGTTGAACTCTTCATCTCCGTCTGCGTTCAATCTGACTATTCGGTCATTACCAAAATCTGCCACCCAGCAACTATTATTAGTAGGATTAACCGAAACAGAATAAGGGCTGGAAAACACACCAGCTGCACTACTCCATAAGACCGACCCTGAACTGGATAGTTTTACGACGCGATTATTCCCCGTGTCGGCAACCCAGCATTCACCGGTGGTAGTATTTACAGAAACCGAGCGCGGAGAACTAAAAATATTGGATGTAGTAAATATAATAGTTCCGTTTGCTTGCAATTTCCTTATGTTATTTCTATTGGTATTGGCTACCCAGCATTCACCGGTTGAGGAGTTGACAGAGACGGATCTTGGCCGGCTATAGCCGCTGGTGGAAGTAGTAAAGATAACCACTCCATCGGAACGGAGTTTCCTTATATTATTGCTACTGGTATTGGCTACCCAGCATTCACCGGTTGAGGAGTTGACAGAAGTAGCATTTGGCCGGCTATAGCCGCTGGTTGAACTAGTAAATATGACTGCTCCGTTTGAATCAACCTTTTTTATCCTATTATTATTTGTATCTGCTATCCAACAACTTCCGTCGCTAGGATTAACGGCTAAGCAATCACCACTATTAATGCCTACATTGAAACCGGTTACTTCTATATCCTCGGTGATATTCCTTAGTACGTTGTTGGTAACCCTACCATCTATCACCCATAATGATGCGGATATTTTGATATCCGGACGAAAAACAACCATATTTTCTAAGCTTATCCGGTCTGGAATATTATTTAAAGGGTCTGCCAACTCCATCTCTATATCAATAGTCCTTACTTGGTTTGCTTTCTGAGCAGGGCTGCGGTCATCTCTTAAGAAATTAAAATTGAGGCTGGTGACTGCAGGGGCTAACATTGTATTAATATCAGAACCACTTTGGTTAGAACGCATCACTAAATCATTATCTTTGATGTCAGTGGTCGGGGCTATATAATAGGGGGAGCCCACAACAACATTATGATAAAAAATAATAGTATAAGTATCCTCGGGGTCGCGTATCTTTATATAATTACCGCTTGGACCCGGAATACCGGTAATCCTTTTTGCCTGCCTAATATAGCGTGTCATCATCTCTAAGGCGGTGCGGCCATTTTGCAGAATCTCCTGCTTCCCAGAACCCGCCTGCCAGCTAGAAGCTACGGAACGGATAAAAGGAACAATCGCTGCCATCACCAGCGCAGAAATCATTACTACCAGCAGCGTCTCAACTAAGGTTAGTCCCTTTTTCTTTATTGCACCCTTAAGCATCTATCGTTGGGCAACCTTGGTATCAAAGGTAATTTTATTATCAGCGTCCTCTATCTCCCAAACCGTAACGCTAATAACTTTAATATTACTTCCCCCATCATCGCTGGCTGTCCAGCGGAAAGTATTATAAGGACTAGGCCAAATTGCCTCAGAAGTTTGATTAAAATCTTGGTTAAAATTTGCTATAGCCTCACTTTTGATTTCTTCGGTTTTTTCTTGGGCCAGAAATAAGGCCTTGGTTCTCTTTTCCAGATTAGTTTTTGTGCGTAAAGCCAATGGCATCCAGTTAATAATAGCCAGTGTGCCTACGGACATCACCACAAGAGCAACTAAAATCTCTAAAAGGCTAAACCCCCCTCTTTTATTCATCTTTTACGGCTTCTGGATACGCACTGTGCCGGTAGGGCCGTTGACTGCAACAGTCCAACTTTCTCCGCTGGCGATAGTTAAATTTATCGTGCCAGTAGTTGTAGCCCCTAAAGATGAAAAATCATATCGAGGGCTACCAGAAGCTGTTATGCCGCCAGGTATGGTTTTTGTTTCTAGAATATCACTATTTGGCGCGATAATACGGTATATATTTTGCGCAAAATCAAATTGTATACTATATGCCGATGTCCAGGCGTTGCTAGTTGCCAGTGCCCGCGTAGCTCTGATATCCGAAGCGATATTATAAGCTATGGTTTTTAAACTTTGTTTATTTAGTAAATCCCCTGCGCCAAAGCGGGGTAGGACTATTGCCACAAACACAGCAAGCAAGATAATGACTAAAAGAATCTCTATTGTGGTATAAGAGCAATAGTTTTTTAATTTTGGCATGAATAATGTTTTTAGATAAAAACAAACAATAGGTAGAGATAGATAAGATGTCTCTACCTATTGTTCCTAATTACTAATCAGCAGTCCAAGCGACATGATTTGTCCTATCTACCCTATAGTTTGCATCTAGCGTATAGTTAGTAGTGTGTGCGGGTGAATCCGTAGACAAAACAGGACAAGTAACTGCTGTGCCCTCCGGGAAATAGTCCGTATCAGTAAAAAGCACAGACAGTGGGCTTGGCCAAACTCCCTTATTTAAATGATATAATTCTATCTGGGAATTAATCGCTGCCATATTAGCCTGACAAGCCTGATTTCTAGCTTTAGATGCACTATACAGAACGCGAGGTAGCACAATCGCAGCCAATATAGCTACTATAATAACAACCAACAATACTTCTACCAAAGTAAAACCTTTTTTATGCATTATCTTTCACCTCCTCCCTAAAAATAGATTTAAAATTACTTTCCGCCTAAATTCCTAAAAATGTCAAACATGGGTAGATAAATTGCCAAGGCAATATAGCCTACTAAAATAGCCATGGCAAAGGTCAAAGCAGGCTCAAGCCTGACCATCATTCTTTTTATCGCATGGTCAATATCCTCATCCAGAAAATCCGCGGT
>Ga0154682_121_pt9 | contig 12296 bp, 11 predicted proteins | sample Rifle2008BG13ft_FD_116111 | JGI IMG/M metagenome (GOLD analysis project Ga0154682, IMG submission 116111) | Omnitrophica WOR_2 bacterium RBG_13_41_10
ATAAAACGCTGTTATGTAAAATAACGGCTCTCTCTCCTATTTTATATAAACAGCCTCTCGCTAAAATATTTTGTTTAGCCAAAGGGCTTGGAGGATTGTATCTGACAACGGATGCTTTGTTAACTTTAATAGCAAACTTATGGACTTCATTATAAATCTCCAAGTACGCCCCAAATACATTGGGATTTAGTTTAACGAATCCTTTTGCGCCAAATATTTTTCCTCGTTTGTAACCTTCTTTAAATCCCTTTTTGAAACCATATTTCAAACCTTGTATATATAACTGCTTAGAAATAAATTTTAGCATGTTTTATTTTCTATGGTTCACTTCAACTTAAAGCTTAAAGCGTTTTTGCGGGTGACTTGGCTTGCACCTTCCCTAATAGGATAGGCAAGTGCCGCCCTTCTGGGCGGGTTTTGAGCAGGGCTTGAAAAGATTTTATGCGTTTCGCTTGGAGCGTGCATTAGAAATTTTTTGGCAAAAGTGCACAAGGGATTACGGCGAACGGAGGATAGTGCTCCCGTGTAAGGTCTCTCCGAGAGAGAGCCGTAAACCGTAGTGCACGGCAAAAAATTTCAGCACGCGAAAAGCGAAACCATAAAAGCAGAACCCGCAAAAAATCATATTAGGCCTTTCTTCTGCGCACCCACTGCCACAATTCCTGCACTTCAGAAATCCTAAAAATAAAACAAAAAGCGATATAGGAAACTAATCCGGATAAAATAGTCAGGCCTAGGATTAATAGTTTAGTGATGCCGCTATTAGCTAAACCAGAAAATTTGTTCCAGACTAACAAACAGACTATCCCCATACATAAACCTGCTACCAAGATACGTAAAAACGATAGGATTATCGGCCTGATATCAAATTTAGCAATGCGGGGTTTGAGACGAACGAATAAAATTATGCAGGCAATTGTGCCGGAGATCGAGGTTGCTAATGCTAACCCGCTTAACTTCATAGGAAAGATTAAAATCGTATTTAATATTATATTTAAAATAAATGACAAAAACGATACCTTAGTAGGGGTAACGGTATCTTTGAGGGCAAAGAAACACGACTGCAGTATTTTGTTTAATCCGTAGCTGGATAAACCTATACTGTAAAAGAACAAGGCATTGGCCGTCATATTGGTAGAGTAGGAGTCAAACCTGCCTCCTCCAAATAAGCTAGCGATAATAGGTTTTGCCAAAACCATAAAACCGATGGAAGTGGGTAACATTACCAAAAATATCGCCCGCAGGCCAAAGGAAAGCGTATTTTTTAAATTATGGTGGGCATCCTCTAAAACCTGTGTAGAAAAAGTAGGCAATATCGCTTGAGAAAGGGCATTGCTAAAAATCCCCACAGGAAACTGGATTAACCTGTAAGCAAAATATAAGGCAGCAACTCCTCCTTCTCCGACTATAAAAGCCAGAGAGCCAAAAATAGAGTCTACAATATTATTGAGCTGATAAATAGCAGAGCTAAAAAGCCGTGGCAGCATCAATAAGCCAATGGTTTTTGCCGCCGGATGTTTAAACCCCGTTAGAAATTTTGCTATACCTCTTTGCTTAGACGATATTTCTAACGGGGTAAAACGCCTGAATAACTTTAACCTAAATCCTTTTCTGTAGAGGACCGGAATCTGTATTGCTAATTGTAAGACCCCTCCGACTAAGACGCCCAGGGCCAGACCCTTTATCTCTTCTCCAAAAACAAGGGCAAAAACAATTATAGAAATATTTAAAAGACAGGGCGCAAAAGCAGGAACCGCAAAATGTTTTAGAGAATTAAGTATCCCCATGGCATATGCTGCCAGGCCAATTAAGAGGATATAAGGAAAGATGATGCGGTTTAATCTTATAGTAGTCTCTAATTTATAAGGGTCGCTGATAAAACCTGGAGCGACAATTCTGACGATTATCGGGGATAAAACTATCCCTAATATTGTAATCGCCATCAATATTACCAGAAGCAAATTTAAGACTACGTTGGCAAGCTCCCAGAATTCGTCTTTGCTGTGCTTAGTGTTATATTCGCTAAATACCGGCACCAGGGCGGCGTTACTAGCCCCTTCGCCTACGACATCACGCAAAAGATTGGGGATGCGAAAGGCGATTACAAAAGCCTGGGCATAAACATAGATGCCGAATAACCTGGCAATGACGATATCGCGGATAAACCCTAATATCCGGGAACAAAGAGTGGCAAAACCTATTAAGGTAGCAGAACGCAGGACAGATTTGTTTGTTGACATGGTAGTTTAATTATGGTATTAATATAACACTTTATTTATTCTCAGAAAAGGAGGAAGCATGCCCAGGCATAGAAGCGCCGTAAAAAGACAACGCGTAGACAAAAAAAAGCGCATAAAAAATTTGAAGGTACAACAGCCGCTTAAGAAAACAATTAAAAAATTTCAGGAGTTGTTATCTGCGAAGAATCTTGAAGAAGCTAAGACCATCTTAAAAAAAATCTATTCTTTGTTGGATAAGGCGGGGAAAAAACATATTATCCACCCTAACACTGCCAACCGAAAAAAATCCCGCTTAACCAAAAGCCTGCATAGAGCTACTCATTCAAAGGCAACATAATTTCACTATAAGTTTCTCTAAAGCAAAATCGGCCTTTAGTTTTCCTGTCTTGATATCAATATCGCAATTCAGCAGGTGTTTTAATTTCTTCCTTTTCTCTAAAGGGTCTTTAGTATACTTTTGCCAGCTATATCTTAAGCCGCCGAGTATCCGTTCCGGTTTTTCTCCGTTTCTATAAAGCTGATTGAGTATGCGTAAGGCATACTCTGGTTTTTTTAAATCTATTTGGCGGGCGAGCATAAATGAATCTACCCCTTTGGGTTCTTCTCTAAAACGGATAACCTGGGCATATCTGGCTAAGTTATCAATGAATTCCCCCAGTTTCTCTTCTCTATCGTAGCCTGCAGAAGTTATATCTAAGACCAAAAGCACCCGGGAAAACGGTTTTTTGATATATCTAAGCATAAAATCCCTGATTTCTTCTTTTAAATCTTGGGCATTTTTTATAACAATTATTCTTTTGGGGGATTTAAAAGGGAAAAAGAGTAATCTTTCCTGGAGTTGTTTGAGGTTAAAATCTTTGGCGTATAGCGTATCGAAACTAAATTGCTCTATTCCTTTACTTAAAAACTCTTCTTTTATTTTCTTAAGTCTTGCCTCTTTAGATATACTGTCCTGGCCAATAAATAAATATACGCTACTGGCCTTTACCATTGTTCAACAGTTCGTTCCACAATTCTGCGCGCTAAATCGGTGATAGCGTCGTTTATTGCAGTGGTTTCAGATTTTTGCGCAGAACCGGTGGTAAAATACGTGGTTTCGCCGGTAAAGCTGCTTTCTTGCCAGACTAATTTATTTTCCTTATTATCCCATAGGGTAATGTTAACTACCATATTAATCCGGTATTCCTCTACGTCGTCGGTAGAAGTATACCTTAGAGGGTCTCTACGGAATTCTATTAGTTCGCCTTTTAAGGTTAAATCCGCGGATTCTTCCTTTACGGGCTTAAGATTACCGTCAAAAAGGAATTTGTCTATTACCGCCCTGGTAATATCCGAATCCAACAAGGGCTTATAAACTTTGTATTTAGTAGCAGCTTCGTTTTCATTGGTAATATCTATCTTATTCACAAACTGCGGTATATATATAGTTTGGAATTTATTTGTAATCAGGGAGCGGGAAGTATAGCCGCAACCTATAACGCACAGTACACAATACATAATACACAGTACATGAAATATATTCTTTTTCATTTTTTCTTAGTATTATCCAATACCTGGATTCTTTCTAGCGCCTTTGCTGCCCATTTACTATTAGAGTAATTTTGGATTACATCATTATAATAAAGCCGGGCAGAAGAATATGCTTTTTGTTTTTCGTAGAACATGGCTATATTATAATTATTTTCCGCTTCTTTTTCATTTAATTTGGCGATATTTTCTTCGGCTTCGCGGCTGAGCACTGCATCGGGATGCTCCTTGACAAATTCCTGGAATTTCTCCTTAGCTTCTTTAGTTGCCCCTTGATCATAATAAGGGCCGCGGGATAAAGCCGCGCGGGAGGAGGCAATTTGGAATTTTGCAGCTTCTATCCACTCACTATCCGGATAATTACTGATTACCTTGTTAAAGGCCTCTTCTGCCTCATAGTATCGGCTGAGGCTCTTTAAAACCAACCCTAGTTTATACTGCGCGCTGGCAGCCAAAGGGCCGTAGGTAGAATTCTCAATAACCTTAGAGAATATTTCTATCGCCGGATTATCCACAGGAAGCGTCATCCCCATGGCCTTACGTTTTTCCCCTGCCATAAAGATTTCGGCTATCTTATATTCGCGTTCAATAATTTGCGGGATCCTCTCTGAAAAAGGATATTTATCAATAACCTTCTGATAATCTAGGTATGCGCCGTAATAATTACCTTCTGCGTCCTCTGCGGCACCAAGATAATATTGGCTTTCCGCTGCCTCAAAGGCCTTAGGATAGTGTTTCAGCACCTTCTTAAATTCTAGCTTGGCATCCTTATAATTTTTAATATCATAAAGGCTCTTGGCAAAATCAAATTGTTCCTTAGGGGTAGGTTTTACTGCCCGCTTGGGGTTTACCCACTTATTGGTCTTGGGAGTCCAGATCCAATAGGGATAGGCCTGGCTAACCGATAAGCTAAGGAAAATGATAAAGATTAGTATGGTGCGTCTCATAATATAATCTAAATTAACACAGTTAAATTATTTTGTCAAAGGAAATACACTCGGCATAGTGGCTACAGCAGGGCCTACTTTAAATATATTTTGATGGTAATTTCCTTCTTATTTATTGATTTTAATAGCGAGCTTTTAATCAGATGTCCGTAGGCACAGGAAAGGATTTTTCTTTGCTCAAGAAATATCTCTTTTATTTCATAAGGCTTCTTTTTATCCGCGCTTCTAAAGAAGGCGACTTTCAGACACTTGCCCTGCCAGGGAAATCTCGCTTCAATTTTGTGATGATGGAAAAAATTTTCGCTAAGGAGCCTGGGTTTCAACAAGATATCACCCCAGATGAACCTTAATCCTAAAACTTCCTGTAACAGAGTATAAATATACCAGCTGGCAGAACCAGTAAGATAGTGGTAAAGCCCTTTACCTTGAGCATTAAAATATTCGGGGATCATGGGATAAATCTGGGCCTGGGAATTGGTAGCCATTTTGTATATGGAATCCATCACCATAAAGCCTTCTTTGCTTAAATCTCTTTTGTATAAAGCATAGGCTAACATCACCGACATATGATTAAAAAAGGCGCCGTTTTCCTTATCGCCGTAAGAAAAACTAAAGCCCCTGCCTAAGGCAGGATACAAAGAGCCAAAATCAGTATTTAGATGAAACCCTGGGAAGTTTTTGTCTTGTAAATATCTTTTTATAGAGCCCCATGTTTTTCTAACCTGCTCATCAGTAGCTATCTGGCTCATCATAGCACATACCTGTGAAGTCAAAATCATACGGACCTTGCCCTTTAACCTACCTTCCGCGCGCCTGACTTGATTATCATAGTAACCGTTAAAAAAACCATCCTGCGCCAACCATTCTTTTTCTTTTAGCCACTCGGATAAATGCTGGGATTTCTTTTCTAAATCAGCAATCAGGCTATCCACTTTAATATTAATCTTTTGCCCGCTTATTTTGTTAGTTCTTTCCAAATATTGCGCCAATCTTCTTTGTTTGGCTCTATAGTCAGAATAAGCCACGGGAGACCCTAAAGTATCTAAAAGCAGACTCAATTCTTTTAGCAGGGTAATATTTTTTCTTTTTTCTTTTAATTTTGCCAATACCAAGGTAAGATCCTTTAAATTATGCGCGTACATAAAACTAAAGGCAACGCTTTCTCCTTCACTCGCTGCCATATCCAGCCCATCATTCCAATCGGCATTCTCCAGGCGGATAATATTGTGTTTACCTACATTGAAAAACTCTACCAGGTGTTGGATTAAAAGGTGCTCCAGGAGGCTGGCTTGATAAATTTTATTATTTTTTTGGCGTAAAACAAAATCTTTTTGCTGAAAACCTAGCTCAATCTCTTGAGCGCGCTTAAATTGTTGATCTCTAAAATAGGGGATTTCTTCCAGCAATATATTTAAATCCGCGGTTTTATTTAAATAAAAACGCAAGGTTAAATACGGCCAGATAGCGTGGTCCATCCAAACGCGGCTGATGCGGTTACGATCAGAAATAAAAGCACCGTCTTTGGTGATTACGGTAGCATTAGAGCCGTCGATGCGCACCCCCTTAAAATTATTTAAAATAAGGGCCCTTGCCTTATGCGGTTCAGTAATAAGCAGAGTTAAAACATCCTGCCATAAATCCCGCCAGCCTCGGCCTCCTTTACCGTAATCAAAATGCGGTAAGAAAGAACAGCCAAAGAGTTTTCTTAAAAGCGGCTGCAATTTTACCCAAAGCAGCCAATTATTAAAATTTTTATCCTGAAAATTAAAATTAACCTGCGAAAGGTAATTGAGCCAATTTTTCTTAGTCTCTTGAAAACTTTTTTCAATTTTTTTAGGGGAATTTAATTTCCGGAAGGCTTTTTCTATCTCATCCCTACTTTTAGTTACCCCCATAATCAAAAAATACTCAATTGATTCATTTTTCTTTAAGGTCCTGGCGCCAAAGCGAAAAGCAGCACAAGCTTCTTTTCCGTCGAATTCGGGGATTTTTTTATTAACCGGCTTTGTATCTTTTTCTATTGCATCAGGATTGACTAAATCCCCTTGGCCGTAAAAATAGTCAAGAGTAGGAAATTGGCCCTCTGGTGGCCTTGCTGTATCTTCAAAACCTAAAACAAAATATGTGCTTTCATTTATTTTATGCCCTTTTTCATCAAAGACCATCGTGGGCTTTAAGTATATACCGTATTTATCTAATTGAATACGGTTAAGCAGAGAGCTGACATGACGGTGATCCCTTAAGTTTTTTTCGCTTCTTCCATAAAGCGGGATAAAAGAAGTGGGAATTATTTTTAATCTTTTTTTAGTCCTATTTCTAAGGCTGACCCGCATTACTTCTACTGCTAAGTTATAGGGGACGAAATTAAGAATTTCGATAGAGATTCTTTTCGTCTCTTTGGTTATCTTCTGGTAGAGAAAACCTGCTTCCAGAATATCTTTGGAGGGATAAGATAATCTTATGGTTTCCCGATCTAACCTGATAAAGAAGTCTCTGCGGCAGAGCAGATTACTCCTTAAATCTTCAATACTGGCAGGCGGAGTAAGAAAATGGTCATTATCTAATTTTATATCCCCGGCTAAATGAGGGCTGATAGCGCTCAAAAGGCCGCCATCTTGGTTAGTTAAGGGCAGGTAAAGATTGTAGCGATGAGGATTTTCTACGACAAAGGTGCCTTTATCGTCAATAAATTTATAGATCATTTTAATTTTATTGGGGGGTTACTGGGTTAAATTATACTTGTTTTAAAGGTAAATATCAATGGTTATATTGTTAGAGGTTAAAGGAGGCGCCAGGGATTTTTAGAAGAAAGGCATTGATATTCAGTAAAAGTACAACTAATAACTCGTTCGTAGAGGCAAACAAAGGTGCAATTGCCGGGCAAAAAATAGCCGTTAACACTAAAGTAAATCCGCTTAAAGTAATTAAACTAGCCAAAGGAACAATAAAGATATTGGCGATTACGGTAATAGGAGAAAAAATCTTAAAATAGCAAACAATCGGCCCCAATGTGCCTAGCCAGGCAGAAAGAGAAACCAAAAATCCCTCCATCAAGAATCTGGCGGGTTTTATTTTTATAAGCTCAGGCTTAAAAAATATTTTTAGGCGAGGATATAGATACACTATAGAGAGCACACTGATAAAAGAAAGTTGAAATCCTATATTGAACAGCTGCCTAGGATTACCCGCCAAAATAAATCCGGCAGCAATGGCACAAGAATTATAAATATCCACTTCTCTCTTGAGTAAATAAGCACCCATAAAAACAATGGCCATTACGGTGGCGCGCACCACCGGGCTGGATACGCCGGTCATCAGACAATAAATTATGAGCAAAAAAGCGGCTATGTAAAAAGATGCTCTTCGGGAAACTCTGAATAATTTTAAGAGAGAAATAATAATTAACGCCACTAAGCTGGTGTTAAATCCGCTGACTACTAGTATATGCACTGTCCCTGTTTTAATCATAGCATTATTGATTAAGGGTGAAAGGGTTCTTCTTTCGCCTAAAACCATGGCATCCAAAATAGCCGCGGGGGTAGCGGCTAAATATTTAAAAATAATATTCTCTATCTTTTTCTTTAAATAAAAGGCAAGCCTTTTCAAAATCAATCCCTTGTTTTCTGGATATAGTTTTATTATCCGGGCGTTCATCACTAAATATCTGTCCTGATTAAGTAAAAAACGCCTGCGGTACAAATTACCCCCTAAGGTTAATTCTTGGCCGTAGCCTAAGTTAACATTTCCTTTTAGATAAACCAGAATATCCCCGTAACTACAAAATTTTAAATTATTAAACTGGGCTTCTTCTGTTTTAAATAAGAAAGAGGTGCGGCTATTTTTAAATATGGGTAGACTATTTACCATACCCTTGACCATAGAGAACTGTTTATAGCTATAGCGGCTATAGCAAGAGATATGGTTGGGGCTAAGTTTTTGGGAGTTTCTCAATAATAAGGCGCCGATAAAGAATATTAAAATGCAAAGAAAACCATCAAAGATGATTCTGCGTTTTATATTCCATAGGCAGAGGATAAAAAATAATAGCACAAATAATTGCAGCCAGAAAAATCCTATTGAAAGGTGGTTGGCTAAACATATGCCTAAAGAAAAGCAAGAAATAAACCAAACTAAAGGCCGTTTCATTATTTTATAAACAAGTAATCTTTAATCTTCTCGTACCTATAATTAGTTATACCTTTTATTTGTTTTAAATCTTCTCTATCTAAAAAACTTCCTTCTTTATCCCTATATTCAAGGATACGGTCAGCTAATTTATCTGCGATACCGGGGATACTGACAAGTGAAGCCTTATCAGCAGTATTGAGATTAATTTTACCTATATTTTGGTAAAGATCAGTAAGAATCTCAGCGCGAGCATGGCTTTTCTTCAAATAACTAACTGCTATTCCAGTAATCATCATGCTAAGAAAAAAAAGAATAACCCGGCGTTCCTGCACAGTAAAGTCAAACACAAAAAATCCCCCTTTCTACATCAATAGACGTAAAAAGAGGGAAAATCTAACAAAGTATTTGTTACTTTATCTCGTTGAATTGATCGAGGTGCTGTTTTTGGATATTTTCGATTTTGTTGCGGACAGTATCTGCGGTGGTTTTGTAATTCGTAGTATCTATACCTTGCTCTCTGAGGGCCCGATTAGTTTCCGGGTCTATCGCTGGCTGCTTGAAATATAGATTCAATAGCTTATATCCTAAGAATAAAATAATCGTCAAAACTATGATTATTTCTATAAAACTAAAGCTGCGTACCTGTTTTTCTTTCATTAGTTTAGCTCATTATACAACTACATTCACGAGTTTTTGGGGGACGACGATGAAGTTTTTGATAGGCTTATCCTGAATCCAAGGCTTTAGCCTTTCATCAGCTAAAATCAGTTCTTTAAGCTTATCTTCGGAGATATCAACAGGAACCTCTATCTTGGAGCGTAGTTTTCCGTTTACTTGAATCACTAAAGTAATCACTTTTTCCTGCAGGAACTTTTCGTCATGTTTTGGCCAAGGGGCCTTGAGGATGCTTTCTTTATTGCCTAACTTCTGCCACATCTCCTCTGCCAAATGAGGAACAAAAGGTGAAAGCAACATTACTGTAACCTTTACTGCTTCGGCAATATCTGCATTAAGGTCCTGATAAATCTCATTGACCAATTCCATAATTGCCGCTATCGCAGTATTAAATTTAAAATTATCTATGTCTTCAGTAACCTCCTTAATAGTCTTATGTATCTTTTTTCTTAATTTTTCTGAATCTTTCTTTTTTGGCCCTGTACTCTGTACTCCGTACTCTGTACTTTCTAAAAGCCTCCAAACCCTATTCAAAAACCTAAATGCGCCTTCAATGCCCCGCTCAGACCACTCCATTTCTACTTCCGGGGGTGCAGCAAATAAAATATATAACCTTAAAGTATCAGCTCCGTGCTTTTTAATAATAGAATCCGGATCAACGATGTTTCCGCGGGACTTTGACATCACCTCCCCATCTTTTAAAACCATCCCCTGAGTTAGAAGCTTTAAAAATGGTTCATCCCCGCCACAAAGATCAGCGGGTCCGCCAAGATTTTTGGCGGAAAATTCCAATAATCTTTCATCTCTCAAGAATTTAGTAAAGAAACGCGAATATAGAAGATGCAAAATTGCATGTTCTATCCCGCCGATATATTGATCCACCGGCATCCAATAACCGGTTTCTTTCTTATCAAACGGCGCTTGATCAAATTTCGGGGAGCAGAACCTTAAGAAATACCAAGAGGAGTCAAAAAATGTAGCCATTGTATCGGTTTCCCTACGGGCGCTACCTTTACATTTAGGGCATTTGACATTTACAAATTCTTTTACTTTATTTAAAGGGTTGCCGCCTTCGCCAGTAAAGGGAGCATCTTTGGGTAACTCTACCGGTAAATCCTCATAAGGCACAGTTACTGTACCACATTTGGCACAATAGATAATAGGAATCGGGGTTCCCCAATAACGTTGACGGGAAATCAACCAATCCCGCAGCCGCCAATGAGTTTCGATTTTACCTATCTTTGTATTTTCCATCCATTGGGCAATTTTAATTTTAGCTTCTTGACTAGGCAGGCTGTTAAATTGTCCAGAATTAACCTGTATCCCATCCCCTTCATAAGCCTCAAGCATTTGGCTCTGTACTCGGTACTCTGTACCCGGTACTTGAATCACAATCCTCATCGCTAACTTATGCTCTTTAGCAAAAAGAAAATCCCGTTGGTCATGAGCGGGTACCGCCATAATCGCGCCTGTGCCATACTCCATCAAAACATAATCAGCAATCCAAATAGGAAGAACCTCATTATTTGCGGGATTAATGCAGTATGCGCCGCTAAAAATGCCTTCTTTCTTAACATCTTTCTTGGAACGTACAACCCTACTTTCTTTTGTTACTTTAGCCACAAATTTTAAAACCTGCTTTTCTTGGGGGGTGCCTTTAGAAACTTCTTTTACCAAAGGATGTTCAGGAGCCAAAACTATATATGTTGCCCCAAAAATAGTATCCACACGGGTAGTAAAAACTGGAATTACCGTATCGCGGTCTTTTAGCCGAAAATAAATCTGCACCCCCTGGCTTTTTCCAATCCAATTAGACTGCATAGCCAAGACGCGCTCTGGCCAATGTTTTAGTGTTTTTAAATCCTCCAAGAGCTTCTCTTTATAATCGGTAATCTTTAAAAACCATTGCTCAAGATCCTTCTGCTCTACTTTAGCGCTACATCTCCAACAGCTATCTTCAATTACTTCTTCATTTGCTAAAGTGGTCTGACAAGACGGACACCAATTCACATTAGCAGCCTTGCGATAGGCTAATCCGCGCTCAAACATCTTTAAGAATATCCATTGGTTCCATTTATAATAACCAGCGTCGCAGGTAGAAATCTCTCTCTTCCAGTCATAAGAAAACCCCATCTTTTTTAATTCTGCCCTCATCAATTCGATACATTTATGGGTCCAGATATCCGGCTTGGTTTTATTTTTAATAGCGGCATTCTCCGCCGGCTGGCCAAAGGCATCAAAGCCCATAGGATGCAGTACATTGTAACCTTGCATTATCTTAAAACGTGCGGCGACATCGCCGATAGTGTAATTACGCACATGGCCCATATGAATTTTACCGGACGGATAGGGAAACATCTCCAAGAGATAATATTTTTTCTTTCCAGAACCGGCTTGGGCACAAAATAAGCCCTGTTTAAGCCACTCCTGTTGCCATTTTTCTTCAATTTCTTTAAAAGAGTACATCTATTCTTTCCTTAGTTTTTTTACTGTCTTTAGATTCATTATATCGTCATTTATATTTTTCTTAGGTGTTTCTAAAATAAAAGCCAAGTCGCGAAGTTTGGGGTGATTAATGATTCTTTTCATGCCCTCTAGGCCAATTTTACCTTTTCCGATATGCTCATGGCGGTCGCGCCTGGAGCCTAATTTATCCTTGGCATCATTAAGATGAATGAGTTTAATTAAGCCTAGGCCGACGTAATCATCAATTTCCGATAACATTATTTGCAGGCCTTCTTTGGTAGCAATGTCGTATCCGGCGAGATACGCATGCGCT
>Ga0154682_116_pt9 | contig 12293 bp, 17 predicted proteins | sample Rifle2008BG13ft_FD_116111 | JGI IMG/M metagenome (GOLD analysis project Ga0154682, IMG submission 116111) | Omnitrophica WOR_2 bacterium RBG_13_41_10
AAAAAGAAAATCCTTTCTATGAACACTTTGACTCTGTCTTGGATATCGCTTATAAATACGACGTTACCTTAAGCCTAGGGGATGGCCTAAGGCCGGGAAGCGTATGGGACGCTACCGATAAAGCCCAACTTTCGGAGTTGAATACCTTGGGGGAACTAGCCTTGCGCGCAAAAAAAAGAAATGTCCAGGTAATGATTGAAGGGCCGGGGCATGTGCCCTTGGATCAAATTAAAAAAAATATTGATTTAGAGAAAAAAATCTGCCGCCAGGCCCCTTTTTATGTCCTGGGCCCTTTGGTAACAGATGTAGCAGCAGGCTATGACCATATCAGCGCTTCCATAGGAGGAGCTTTAGCTGCCAGTTACGGGGCGGATTTTTTATGTTATGTTACTCCTTCAGAACACCTCAGGCTTCCTTCCATAGAGAATGTTAAAGAAGGAGTAATTGCTTCCCGGATAGCTGCGCATGCAGCTGACCTGGTAAAAAAGGTAAAATCTGCCTGGGAATGGGATAGGGCGATGTCAGAAGCCCGTAAAAAACGCGATTGGAAAAACCAGATTAAACTATCCATTGATCCTGAAAGAGCGCAACATTATAGAGATTCTTCCCGTCCGCATCTATCGGACGTCTGCACTATGTGCGGGGAATATTGCTCTATTAAACTGATGGAGGAATGCCTTTAAAAAGCCTGCGGGTGTAGTTCAATGGCAGAATGGCAGCTTCCCAAGCTGTATATGGCGGTTCGATTCCGCTCACCCGCTTGTAGTAATCGAACTGCAAGGGGAGTTTAAAGGGGAGACCGTCTTCTTTGTAAAATATGAAAAATAAATTCACAAATCCCTATCTTTATTATATAATCCTTACATTTGCCTTTTCTATTTTTATGGTTATTGGCTGCGCAACTAGCCCTTTAGCAATATCGCCTCAAGCCCCAACTAATATTCACGGGATTTACCATAGAATAGCAAAAGGAGAAACTATCTGGAGAATCTCCAAAATTTATAATATGGACCTTGAGGAATTAATCAGAATAAACCACATCTCTGACGTTGCCAATATCGAAACAGGACAATTAATTTTTATTCCTTACGGATACAGGCAATCCGCCAGTAACCTGCCTCAAGATGATTTCATCTGGCCGCTAAAAGGAGAGGTAATATCCGTATTTGGACAGGCCTTCAATAATATGGTTAACCGGGGCATTAATATCAAACCCTACAGGACAAAAGAAGTAGTCAGTGCCCGCGCCGGTAAAGTAGTTTTTTATAGCCCCAATTTCCAGGGTTACGGAAAAACCATAATTATCGACCACCAAGACGGATTCCTTACGGTTTACGCCAGAAACGCCGATGTTTATGTCAAGCCTGCCGACTTAGTAGCAAAGGGCTCGGTTATCGCTCGGGCAGGGTCTACCGGCAGGGATAAAAATACTTATTTACATTTTGAGATCAGAAAAAATCATATCGCCCAGAACCCTAATTTTTATTTATCGCATTAAGCGAAACTCCGTGGGCTTAAAGACCACGGTTTCCTAAAATGGTTGAAAGCGAAATCCCGACCCGACTTCATCCGCGGCAAGAAAGGCTGCGGTTTTAAGGCGTCGGGATAAAGGTATTTTTTTATGGCAAAAAACGAATTTTTCATAGACCGGCCGGAATATCAGGATATCCTAGAGAAACGCATACTGCACTTAAAAGACGGGTATCGGCAAAACGTGGCTTTTATCGGCGATGAGCTTGTAGGAAAAACCTCCCTGATCTTTCGCTTCCTAAAAAAGTTTTATGACAACCGGATAATCCTGTTGTATTTAGAGGCCAGGCCCGAATCCTTATCGATTTTCGCAAAAAGATTTATCGGTGTCTTATTGTATAATTTTCTTTTACCTAGCGGCCTATCTCTAAAAGAAGACCTTGATTTCCTCATCCAAAGATCGTCCAAATATATACCGCATACCGTTCTTCAGATTAAAAGCATACTTTCGGACTTAGAAAAAAGAAAAAAGAATACTATCATAATGGAATTATTTTCATTATGCGAAACTATATACCAGGAAACCCAAAAACCCTGCGTAATAATATTGGATGAGTTTCATAACCTGGAAAGCTTAGGGGTAAAAAATCTCTATGCCGATTGGTCCAAGCTACTCGTCCTGCAAAAGCATACCTTATATATTATTACCAGCTCATTAAAATTTAAAACCAAAGAGATATTAAGCAAAAATTTATCCCTGCTTTTTGGTAATTTTGAAATAGTCAATGTAGAGCCGTTTGGCATTAAAGCAAGCGAAGAATACTTATCCCTAAGGTTAGCGGGATTAAATACACCGAGCGCAATCAAGAATTTTATCATTTATTTTACCGGGGGGTATCCTTTCTATTTAGGGCTGATCAGCGATTTCCTCTTAAAATCCGGCCAACCTGATCTTATCAATATACTGGAGGAACTTTTATTTGAATCATCCGGGATACTCAACCAGAGGTTTTCTAATTACCTGAAGCGCTTTTTAGATACCACATACAGCCAAGAATATATTTCCATACTTTATTTAATCTCCAGCGGCCACAATAAAATAAAAGATATTGCACACCTCACACATAAGCAACAGAAAGAATTGACTTTGAGAATAAACCACTTGCTGGAGGTTGATGCCGTAATAAAAAGGGGGGACTTCCTGCAAATTAATGACCGGGTATTTAGTTTTTGGCTTAAATTCGTATCACAGGGCAGGCTCCAATCTTTGACCTTTGATGCAAAAAGCCAAAAGATATTGTTTAGAAACGACATTGAAAAAATGCTGCAGGAATTCCTTAAAAACTGCCAAAAGTCTATCACGGAAAGGACAATGGAACTATTGCGCCTTTTTGAAAACGAAATCGTGCAGATTGAAAGAAAAAAACTAAGGTTAACCCATTTCAAAGAAATAAAGCCGTTGGAATTAAGCTGCGGGCGCTTTAAAGACGGCATTATTGGCCGTGCCGACGATAAACTCTGGCTAATCGCTTTTAAAAAAGACACCGTAACCGAAGAGGATGTGGCGGCATTTGCTAAAGAATGTAAAAAATACCGTAATAAGCGCCAGAATAAAATTATTGTGGCCTTTGAAGATTTAGAGGCCAATGCCCGCTTAAAGGCCCTGGAAGAAAAAATCTGGACCTGGGATATAGCTAAATTAAATCAAATCTTTGACCTCTTTTCTAAACCGTCGGTTATCGCTTAATGAGGTAAGGAGAGTAATTTGCGCATAGGGGTAATCTCAGATACTCATATACCGGACAGGGTCAACACAATCCCCGCGGTAATATTAGAAGATTTTAAGAATACCGATATGATTATCCATGCCGGTGACCTGGTACATTTAATCGTTTTGGATGAATTAGGCCGTATCTGTAAAAATGTCAAGGCAGTCTGGGGAAACATGGACCCTTATGAAGTACGTAAAAATCTGCCGGAAAAAGAAATAATTCCCGTCGGTAAATTTAGAATCGGCCTGATGCATGGTTACGGCCACCCCAATCAACTTATCAGCCTTTTGAGTAGCGAGTTCAAGAATGATAACGTAGATATGATTATTTTCGGCCATTCGCATCAAAGCCTCAATGAAACAAGGGAGGGTATTATATTTTTTAATCCCGGTAGCGCCACTGATAAAATCTTTGCTCCTTATAATTCATACGGTATAATCGAAATTAACGATAAGATAGAAGCAAAAATCATAAAATGCTGACCCCATCCCAGATTAAAGAATTTGAAGATAAATTCCTGGCTCCTTACGCCACGAAAAGTTACAATACAAAAGGCAGGGCCTATAAAGAACAAGAACATCCTTACCGCTCTGTTTATCAAAGGGACCGCGATAGAATAATCCACTGCGCTGCCTTCCGGAGGCTGGAATACAAAACCCAGGTATTCGTAAACCATGAGGGTGATTATTACCGCACCAGGCTCACGCACACCTTAGAAGTAGCCCAGATTGCCCGGACTATCGCCGCGGCCTTAAGATTAAATGCCGACCTTGTGGAGGCCATAGCCTTAGCGCATGATCTGGGCCATACTCCCTTCGGGCATGCCGGAGAAGAAGCCCTTAATGAACTGATGTCTGAATGCGGCGGTTTTAACCATAATCTGCAGGGTTTACGAGTGGTAGATATTTTAGAAGAAAGGTACATAGATTTTCCCGGGCTAAACCTGACTTGGGAGGTAAGGGAAGGAATAGCCAAGCACTCTTCAGCCTTTGATAAAGCCGTAGCGCCAGAGGAGTTAGCTCCCGATGAGATGCCGACATTGGAATCCCAGATAGTAGATATTGCGGATGAAATAGCTTATGATAACCATGACTTAGACGACGGCCTGACGTCGGGATTATTAAAAGAATCGCAATTGCAAAAATTAGCCATCTGGAATAATATTTATGCGCACATTTCCCAAAAATATGCTAAAATAGATGCAGAGGCCCAAAAGTACCTGATTATAAGGTCTTTGATAGATTTGCAGGTTACTGATTTAATTAAAGAAACAGAGGCGAGAATAGATAAAATAAAACCAAAATCTTCCCAACAGCTTAAAGGATTAAAAGAAAAGGTGGTTCTTTTTAGCCAAGAGATGTCTGACCTAAGAAAACCTTTGAGAGAATTTCTCATGGAAAAATTATACCATCATTTTCGGGTAATCAGGATGAGCAATAAAGCCAAAAGGTTTATCCAGGAATTATTTCAGGTTTATGCCGCAAGCCCAGAGCAGCTTCCTGATAAAATACAAAGCCGTATTCCAAAAGACGGAGCAAAAAGAGCGGTCTGCGATTATATCGCAGGCATGACAGACAGGTATGCCTTAGATGAGTATAAAAAATTATTCAATCCATACGAAAAAGTATAAAACCCTGATCTCGGCGATTCACAGTATCTATCGCCTGATTAATTCTACTTTTGAATTAGGCTACCTGGTAAGCGGCCTGACTAGGCTCGCCTGCCAGATTTTTAATTCCCGCCAGTGCGTGATTTTTGCCGTAGACCACACCAAATCTTATTCTATTTTAAAATGTACTGTAAGCGGCAAAAGAAAATGTATTCTAGACAAAAAAAACAGGCGCCTGAATAGGCTCGAAAAAAAGATTATCAGAACAGCTGCCTCTATCAGGCAGGAGAGGATGTTGGGGCTACCTTTAATCACTGAAGATGTCATAGGGGCAATCATTATAAGGCGCAATATTAATGACCCGCCTTTTGATAAAATCGACCAGGAAATGCTCACTACGATTGCAGAACAGGCGATTACCGGCATAAGGAACTTACAATTATACGAAGAGCAGCAAAAAATAGTATTAGGAAGCATTAAGTCGCTGGTGACCTTGCTGGATAAACGGATACCTCAGGGGTATACGCATTCGTCGCATTTTAGCCGTTTGGTAACCCTGCTTGCCCAACAGATGCACTTAGACGGAAAACAGATCGAAAGCTTAAAATATGCCAGCCTGTTACACGATGCGGGTAAAGTGGATATTCCGCTGGAGATACTCACAAAAACCACTAAATTAACCCCTAAAGAATATAAGATTATCAAATGCCACCCCTTAAGAGGCGCTCAGATCCTTCGGCCCCTACAAATATTAAAACCGGTTATACCGATAATCTTGCATCACCATGAAAAATATAACGGCACAGGTTATCCTTCGCGCCTAAAGAAAGGGCAGATCCCGCAGGGAGCCAGGATTATGGCGGTTGCCGACGCCTTTGAGGCCATGGTTTACGGAAGGCCTTATCGCGAAAGAATAGACATAAACTCCGCGATAAAAGAAATAAAAAAGAAAAGCGGCACCCAATTTGACCCTAAGGTAGTGGAGGCGTTCCTGAAAGCGGTCAAAAAAATGAATATAAAAAAATACTTGCCATAAAATAAATAAAAAGGATATAATAATTAGATATGGAAAACCAGGATACCACACAACTGGAATTATTTTCTAAAGAAAGTAATTTTATGGCGCGCAAAGAAAACAGGCCGTCTTTTTCTTTCTTTAGCTATTTACGTAATTATGAAAAAACCATATTTATGGTGATGGGCTTTCTGGTTACAGCCATTGCATCTTTCTCTTTAGGAGTGAAAAAAGGCAAAGAGGCCTTACTAGCTAAAACTAATGCCGTATTAGATATAGCCTCTATCACCAAACAAGCCCCTTTATTAATTAAAGCACAAGGCCTGCCGGTAAATACACCGGCAGCACCTCTAAAAGAAACCCTAAATTATACCATTCAGGTAGCCTCTTTTGTAAATAACGCCTTCGCCCAAAAAGAAGCGCAAACTCTGCGCAAAAAAGGTTTATCGGTCTTGGTCTTGGCTAAAGGAAAGCATACTATAGTATGCGTGGGAAATTTTGCTAACCAGGATTCGGCAAAACTTTCGTTATCGCAATTAAGGAAAAACTATCGTGATTGTTTTATAAGGAGGTTATGAGTTCATGTCCATACACCCATCTTTAAGCTCGTCGGATAAAAATAAAAAACAAAGGTCTGTGTTAAAGCGCGCCGAGCGCATAAAGTCAATGCTAGATAAAGGAAATTGGAAAGAAGGAGACGATGTTTACGGCCTTCCTAAGATTAAAACCTTAAGAATTAAAATCAAGAAGGAAAAGGCAACGGAAAAAACAGAAGCTACTGCTGTTGAAGGCGCTGCTGCTACCGGCCCTGCCGCTAGTGCTGCTACCACAGCACCTGACAAAGAACAGGCTCAAGGTCCCTCTAAGACCCAGGCAAAAAATAAATAGCATACATGCCTTATGTTCAAGAAAATTACCTTCGGCGATGACTTTCAGCGATTTTCGCAGTGGTATGGGAAGGTGTTTTATGCTTTCATACTTATTTCTTTTTGTTGCCCTTGTTTTGCCCAGGACTTCCAGCCTTACTTAGGGGTAAGCAACGCCGATAATATTAATATACGCTCTGACTCTACCGTTATGTCCAAAGCAATATGCAATGTTAGTAAAGGAGAGAGCGTAGAGGTGATTCTGGAAAAATACGAGTGGTATAAGATAAGGTTGCCCAAAAACGCGCCTGCTTATATACGCAAGGACCTCACTACCCCGATAGACGCTAAAACCGTAAAAATATCTAAAGACAGCGTGAATATACGCCTAGAGCCAAACGAAGGGGCTCCTATAATCGGAAAGGCCGAGATGAATGAAATAATAGCGGTATTAGATACCCAAAGGCAATGGTATAAAATAGAACCGACTAATAATAGCTTTGGCTGGGTGTATAAGAAATTTATAGATAAGGCCGCAGAAAAAACCATGGCGCCTGTAGTAATAAATAACGTCGTAGTTACCATCACAAAAGAAGAACCCGCCCAAGATTTTGTTATAGAGGGGGTTGTCTTACCGTATGGAAAAGTTTTTAACCGGCAGGCTACGCATAAACTTAGGGATAGAGAGCAAAAGATATATTTATTAAAAGGCGATAAAACCAGCTTAAATGCAGTAAATTACCATAAGGTAAAAATTAGCGCAAAATTAACTGATGCGCCAAAAAGCAAATATCCGATTTTAGAGGTTAAAAAGATAGAAATATTAGATTAATATGCTGGAACTAATTATATCTTTCCTTATTTCCTTCTTCTTCCTGATGATTGCCATGACCGTCCATGAGTTTTCTCATGCTTTTGTAGCCTATAAATTAGGGGATAACACCGCCAAATATTCCGGAAGGCTGACCTTAAACCCCTTATCGCACATTGACCCGGTGTGGACATTTATCATACCTTTGTTTTTATTTATCTCTACGGGGGGGCAATTTATCTTCGGGGCAGCTAAACCCGTGCCTATCAACTACTGGGCATTAAGAAACCCCAAGCGCGATGTAATCTGGGTGGGCTTAAGCGGGCCTCTAGCTAATTTTATCCTCGCCTTTCTCTTAAGCCTATTATTAAAAGCGCATTTTATACCGGAAAATTTTAGGTTTATTATAGACAGCCTTATTGTAATAAATGTTATTCTGGGCGTATTTAACCTCATCCCCATTCCGCCTTTAGACGGCTCGCGGGTATTAATGGGCCTGTTACCAGAGAATTTAGCCGCTCAGTATGCCATGATCGAGCCTTTCGGCTTTATTATCATAATATTACTTTTTTCTATGGGGGCATTCAGATTTTTTATCCTGCCGTTGGTAGCATTGATATTAGAACTTTTAGGGGTAGCTTAAAATGCCAGTAATCAAAGTAAACTTAAAAAAGCGCTCTTATAACATCATGGTAGGAGCCGGCATCTTAAGCTCATTAGGAAAATATTTACAAAAGCTCGGTATCGGTAACAGTGCCTACATAATTACCAACAACCCCGTAAATAATAAATACGGCGTAAAATTAAACCAAGCCCTAAAAAAATATGGTTTTACTACCCGCTTTAAGATTGTTCCCGATAGCGAAAAAAGCAAGGCCTTAGAGATTGCCGCAGCAGTGATAAAGGACTTAGCTAGCTACGACCGAAACAGGCGGATTTTTATAATTGCTTTTGGGGGCGGGGTAATCGGGGATTTGGCCAGTTTTATCGCTTCTATTTATAAACGCGGAATTCCTTGCGTACAGATTCCCACCACCTTATTGGCGCAGGTAGATTCGGCTATCGGAGGCAAAACAGCCGTAGACTTAGCCCAAGGCAAGAACCTGGTAGGAACGTTTTATCAACCTCGCCTGGTTTTAAGCGATGTTTCAATCTTAAAAACACTCCCCCTGCGTCAGCTAAAAACCGGCCTGGCAGAAGTAATAAAATACGGCATTATTCAGGACCCCTATTTATTTTCTTACCTAGAAAAAAAATATAAAGATCTGCTTAATTTAAAAACGGCTTCTTTAGAATTTATTGTCAGCCGTTGTAGCGCAATCAAGGCAGGTATTGTAGGCCGCGATGAAAAAGAAGAGAAGGGAATAAGGACGATTTTAAATTTTGGCCACACTATCGGCCACGCCGTTGAAGCGGCAGGAGGTTATAATAAATATAATCACGGGGAGGCAATAGCATTAGGGATGTTGGCTGCTACCGGCATAAGCAATAGATTAGGCTTGCTAAAAAATAAAGACGCCCTGAGAATAGCAAATCTGATCAAAAAAATAGGGCTACCTACAAAAATACAAGGGGTCGCATACCAAAAAATAATCAGCGCGCATTACCGCGATAAGAAGTTTATCGGAATAAAAAACAGGTTTGTGTTGATAAAAGGCATCGCTAAAACAAAAATAGTAGAAAATATACCTCTAGAGATAATAAAAGAAGCTTTGAGAAAAACGTGAGAAAAACGGGGTCAGAATTATTTTTTCATCTAACCGCATTTTTAGGAAAAAAATAATTCTGACCCCGTTTCTTCTATTTAGTAGTAGAGAGGCTTATTAGAGAACCCTCGGATTTTAATTCTACCCCCTGCAAATTAATCCGCTCTACAGTTGCTCCGTTAATCACGTCACCTTCCCTGACAATCTGGTTATTAATTAAAGCATAACCTTGGTTTTGCGAAAAGAAAACGCCGTTTAAGACTAATACCGGGGGCGCACCGCCTGGAGGCGCTTCAGAAAGAAGAGGCAAGATAGGTGTAGTAGGGGGTTCTTTGGCGGGAGTGGGGAGTTTAAGTTTCTCGGATACGGCGGTAGTAATTTTTTTAAAGGGCTTCTTTTGGGGGCCAGACAAAATAAAAATAATCCCTGCTATAAGAAATCCTGCCACTAAAATCAAAAGGTAAAACAAGTAGATTTTTAATTTGGAGAGGGGTTTTTTAGGAAAATCTAACACCTCTGGCTTAATGCCAGAATCGGCTATTTTAGTTTCTACCTTCTTTAAGGCGTCGTAGATTATGCTCATTGGGTATGCTGCTCAGAATAGCTGTAGAGCTCTTCCATGCATTTATTGATAATATCGGCATCTATAACGTGGGTTTCGCCAACAAAACCTGCTAAGAGGGCACGGTCACAAATAATATTAATCAAGCGCGGTGTGCCTTTAGAAAAATCGGCAATAATCTGGGTGGCTTCATCGTTAAATTTTATCCTGTGGGAGGGGTTTACGGTATGAAGGCGATGATTTATATATTCCTTGACTTCAGGCTCCTCCAGGGGCGGAATATGGTACCTGACCATTATCCTTTGTTGCAACTGCCGTAAATTATAAAGGTTTAAGCGATGGTTTAACTCAGGCTGGCCCACCAATACTATCTGTATAAGTTTATCTTTTTCCGTCTCTAGATTAGAAAGCAAGCGGACCTGTTCTAAGGTCTGGGGCTTTAGGTTCTGGGCCTCATCAATTATTAAGACCACATTATTACCGCGCTCAGATTCGCTTAATAAAAACTTATTCAGTTCTAAAATAATGGACAATCTGGTTTTATTCTTAATACCCAGGCCAAAATCCTTGATTATTGCCTCCAGAAGCTGGACTTCGGAAAAATGAGGGTTAAGTATAAAGGCGGTTTTGATATTCTTGACCAATTGATTAAGAAAAAAGCGGCAAAGGGTGGTCTTTCCTGTACCGATCTCTCCGGTTATTACGATTATCCCTTTTCTTTGAGTGACACCGTAAAGAAGGTGAGAGAGGGCTTCTTTATGTTTTTTACTTAAGAAAAAGAAGGCGGGATCCGAAGTGACATTAAAGGGCCGTTCCTTGAAACCATAAAACTGACAATACATAATCTTCCTCTTAAACAATAATTATAGCAAAAAGCAAATTTAAAGTAAAGCATTAAAGTATTGACATTGAATAAAATATATGTTATATTCATACCAACCTAGAGGAGAAAGTAGGCCACGGCTTTCTTCACAAACTTTTTTAAGGAAAGCAATGGCGATTGCAATAGTAGAAAAGAGGCGTTTCCCGCGCATCAAACTGCAACGTCCGCTGCATTACCAAATCAGAGGCGTTTCTATATTTAATAATGCGATCGGCGAAAATATCAGCCTCGGAGGTATCGGATTATTAACTAATAATCGCTTTATTGCGCCAGAGACTTTAGTAAGTTTAAAGATCAACGTACTCTCGCGCATTTTAAGCCCCACGGTAAAAGTAGTCTGGTCTCATCTCATCCCGCAGTTCGAGCGGTACCGCATAGGGGTAGAGTTTGTAGAGTTTGATGCACAAGAAAAAAGCTACTTAGCAGATTATATAATAGGTACACATAATAACTATGGCAGCTGAAGAAACAAAACAGGAAACTCTCGTAACACCCCCAGAAACCCAGGCTAAGCCAACAATAGAAATACAGACCAATTGCCTGGCTTGCGGTAAACCGATTAGAAAATTAAAACGTTATTACCGCGACGGAAAGTTTTATTGCAGTAAAAAATGCTGGATAAAGAAAGTTAAAACTAAACAGGAAAAACAATAAATATATGAAAAACCCTAATGCAGAAAGAAGAAGGTTCCCGCGCATAGATAAAAGCCTGCCGCTTAAGGTAGCGGCTAACGGTTACGACTTTATCACCTACACCCATAACCTTAGCTGCGTCGGCACTTATTGCCGCGTAAATAAATACATTCCGCCCTTTACCAAAATTTCTATAAAACTATCGCTGCCTACTGAATCAGGCAATAAGGAACATAGGGTAGAGTGTGACGGGGTAGTCGTGCGCACCGACGATGAAAAAGAGGGAGGCTTTAACATTGCTGTCTTCTTTAATCGAATAAGAGATACGCAAAAAGAAAAGCTCTCTGAATATATCAACCAATTTGCAAACAGAGAACCTGCCAGCCTGCAAGGGTAATAGAAGCCCGTGGGCAAGATAAAAAAACATCCGCCGGTAAAATTAATTGTGGGTTTTATCTTTAAAGACCAACTTGCAGAAGATAAAGCCCTATTTTTTTTAAAGAGGCGCTTTGGCAGAATAGACTTTGAAAGCCAAACCTTAAGTTTCCGGCATACCGATTATTACCAAAAGGAATTCGGAACCGGCCTAAAACGCAAATTCATCAGTTTTAAAAAATTAATCCTGCCGCAAGATTTAGCTAAAATCAAGAACATCACCAATAAAATAGAAATCAAACTATCGCTTCGCTCCCTGCGCCAGATAAATATAGACCCGGGGTACCTGGATTTAGCTAAACTGATATTAGCCTCGACCAAGGACCATCGCCATCGCATCTATTTGGGCCAAGGGATTTTTGCCGAGGTGACCTTATTTTTCCAAAACCACGCCTTTAAACCATGGGAGTGCACCTATCCTGATTATGCAACCAGTGAGTATAGCGCCATATTTAATCAAATCAGGGAAATCTATGCCCAGCAAATTACAAAGAAATGATTTAAATGCATCCGTCATACCTTAGTTCCCAT
>Ga0154682_103_pt5 | contig 12156 bp, 13 predicted proteins | sample Rifle2008BG13ft_FD_116111 | JGI IMG/M metagenome (GOLD analysis project Ga0154682, IMG submission 116111) | Omnitrophica WOR_2 bacterium RBG_13_41_10
TAATGGCCTGGTTAATTTTTTCTATCATTCTTTCTTTAGTATATTCTCCGGCGATGGATAAAACGCGGCTAGAGATTTTTATTTTGAATTCGCTCAAAAACATCTTGCATATCGCACCCATTCCTACGGTTGCCGCTGTGCTTCTGGCTGAGGCACGTTCTAAAACTTCCCTGATATCGCTAAAGCCGTATTTTAATAATCCGGATAAATCCGCATGTCCCGGCCGGGGACAAGTTACTTTAGCTAATTTTTCAATACTAGAATCTTTATTCTTAATTAATAAAGCAATGGGGCTACCCAGGCTTACCCCTTTTTTTAATCCAGAAAGGATCTGGGCTTTATCATTTTCTATCTGCATGCGCTTTCCGCGGCCAAAGCCGGATTGCCTACGCTTTAACTCCTGATTTATTTTTTGCAGATCTAATTTTAATCCCGCGGGCATACCATCTAAAATTGCAAGTATTGCTTTTCCATGCGATTCACCTGCGGTCAATAATCTTAACATCTTAAACCTCCCTTGTTCATATAATACTGTTTACCCCGTTAGAAAACCCCGTCCTTTCTAACGGGGTTTACTTCCAAAGGCCGCGCCGATTATTGCGCGCCTCTTGGTATAATTTCAAAAAAAGGTCTGCGTATTTGACATTGGGAGCAATAGTCATCAAAGAGGCATACCCTTCTTCCACAATCTTGGCATTCACAAAAGTGCCGTCTTTTAAATATACGTATACCAATAACCTGTCGTATCTGTCGTGTTTATCTACATCGAATTCTAAACGCACACGCTGGCCTTCTACTAGTTTCTTGGTAAAGGCATAAGCACGCATCCCTAATGCTTTGATGGTTTCAATGCCTTCTTGGCTCCTTTGGCTATCTTTATATAATTTATCGGATTCGTGTATTTCAGGCGTATCTATTCCTATAAGCCGCACACGTTCGTTATTCTCCAATACCAAGGTATCTCCATCGACTACCCTTCTTACTAATACGTTAGAATAATCGTATTTCCCGCCAAAAGGAATACTAAATTTAGCCCTTCCTGAAGAATCCAAGCTAAAAGGAAGGCCACCGGCCCAAGAAAAATTAAGTGAAAATAACACTATCAAGATACAATAGATGCCCGTAATTATTTTTTTCACTTTTTTAAAACTCCTTTATAATTGCGCGGCAATAAAACCCGCCAAAACTACAATATCTTCAGTGCAGAATATTTCAGTAATATTTTTATCAAAAAGTAAATTTGCTTCTGGCCCAAATTCTTCATCACCTTTCCAAAGAATTACCAGGGCTTTTACTCCTCTAAATAATTCCAGCGCTACCGCCGCATCCCCACGGCTAACCTTCTCTCCCGGTAGTCGTTTTAATGCTTCAAAAATAAATTCGGGGTTAGCGCCGTATTTTCTGATAATCGGCTCAATTGCCCTTTTTCTAAACGCAGGATAATAACCCTCTATGCCTGCTAATTCCCTAAAAGTAAGCCACTCGCCACTTGGCTGCGGCAACCCTTTGGATTTACTAGTGATATAATGCAAAATTAAAATTGCCGTAAAATCTTTTGCCGCAGTATTACAGGATAAAGACAGAACCTGGCGTTTCTCTACATCTATAGTATACTCATCGCCTAAAAATTTAACAGAGATATTTTTAGGGGCGTCTATCTTAATCAAATCCTCCCAGGCCTTATTTATTGCAACCTCATAACCCATAGTTTTTTATTTTACCCTTTTTAGATGGATAAATCAACGATTTTAGATTATAATAAGTGAGTGCACGACTTACGGAACGAAGTGAGCGTAAGTCGTATGCACGAACTTATCCCCCCTTCCTGCATTCTGCAAGAATGCAGGGGGATTAATTCTAAGTTATCTGCTCATTAAATGCTCTACGACCGTTTTCAAGAAGAGGCAATTAATTACATCAACCAAGGGCTTTCCGTAGTGGTCTCAGCACCCACCGGAGCAGGCAAAACCGCTATCGCTGAATATGTTATAGAAACCTGCTTGAAAAAACAAGCCGGAGTAATCTACACCGCTCCTATCAAAGCCCTCTCCAACCAAAAATTCCGCGATTTCCAGAATGAGTTGGGTTCAAACATCGGTATCTTAACCGGCGATGTATCTTTAAATGCAGATGCTCCGGTTTTGATTATGACTACGGAGATCTTTCGCAACAAAGTTCTGGATGAACCGGAAAGTTTAAAAAGATATCACTGGGTTATTTTTGATGAAGTCCATTATATAGATAACCCTGAACGCGGGACAGTCTGGGAGGAATCGCTAATATTCCTGCCTAAACATATGCAGATCCTGGCACTTTCCGCTACTATACCTAATATAGACGAGTTAGCCAGTTGGATAGAATCCATACATAAAAAACCCATAAAAACCGTGATTGAAGATAAAAGGCCGGTGCCTTTGCATTTTCTTTTCCAGTGCCAAAATGAGATTACCGATAAATTAAGAAAATATAACCGGCCTCATCCTAATAAATTGAGCACACTCATTAATTATCTACGGGAAAAAGAAGGCCTGCCTTGCATATATTTTGTCTTTGGCAGAAGAAAGGCTGAAGATTTGGCATTTGAATTATACAGTTATAATTTTTTAGACAGCCGCGAAAAAATACAGATTACCGAATTATGTAATTCTTTACTAGAACGCTTTGAACTAAAAACAGAAAGATCCGCCCAACAATTGTACCCTTTGATCCAACGCGGGGTGGCTTATCATCATGCCGGAATGCTGCCTACTCTAAAAGAGGTGATCGAGCGATTATTTACCAGCCGTTTGTTAAAAGTTATTTTTACCACCGAAACTTTTGCTTTAGGGATAAATATGCCCAGCCGCTCGGTTATCTTCGATGACTTAAGGAAATTCTACGGCCGCTATGTGCGAACCCTAAAAACCCGGGATTTCTACCAGATGGCTGGCCGGGCCGGTAGGCGCGGAATAGATAAAGAAGGCTTTGTCTATTCTAGGATTAATCCCAATAGAATAAATTTAGAGGATGTAAAACGCATTATTTACGGAAAGCCCGAAGAGGTAAGGAGCCAGCTAAATACTTCCTATGCTACTATCCTTAATCTTTATGAAAAATATAAAGAAGAACTTTTTAAGATTTACCCCTTATCCCTACATTATTTTCAGTCCCGTAAAAATGAGCAAAAAAGAGCGCTACAATTACTGGAAGCGAAATTATCTTTGCTGAAAGAATTAGGGTACATTAAAAATGGCGCTTTGACCGATAAAGGCCGCTTTGCTAAAAATGTCTACGGTTATGAATTAATTTTATCCGAGCTTTATGATGAAAGCATACTGGAGCAGCTGGATGAGTTTGGGCTTGGGGTCTTGGCAGCGGCAGTAGTCTTTGAGCCAAGGAAAAATCAGCGCATGCTGGGCTTATCTAAGGCCTCCCGTAAAATCAGGCGCGCCTGCGAAGAAACCTATATAACTATAAAACAAAAAGAAACTAAATATAAAATATTCAATTTTAGTAAACAACCTTATTTTCATTTAAGTAACACCATGGAATGTTGGCTGCGCGGAACGAGTTTTGAGAAAATCCTGCAATATACTGATAGTGACGAAGGTGAAGTAATACGCTATTTTCGTATGTCAGTGCAGATATTAAGAGAAATCTATAATGCCCCGGTTACTTCTTCTATCTTGAGGGAAAGAATTAGAGAAACTATTCGTGTAATTAACCGCGATATCGTCGATGCGGAAAAACAGTTACGCGAAGGCTAATTTAGCGGGGCCTGCCGCAGAAGGCGGCACACCGGCCCATCCGATAGGGCCGAGTGTTGTCTTGGTTTGTTTCTCACAGCACCGCTCGATTTTCCCCACCGTGAAAAATCTCGCTTCGTGAATCTCACTCGCTCTCACCTAACTTCTATGCTAGCTGGTAAACCTTGGCCGCTCGCATCTCAAAAGATGCTGTTCGAAACCAAACCAAGACAGCCGGCAGACCAATCATCAGGACATTGTGAACGTAATGCAACATTCGAGTGGGAATTAGTGGCGAATTTATCTTAAATTCTCACACTTGTCAAGAATAGGGTGTGTGATAATAAAGTAGCCATATTAGTAACTAGCATATTATTAGTGCAATAAAAAAAATCCATATCTCACCCTGTGGATAACTCTGTGGATAATTATTATATACACAAGGTTGTATTTTAGTTCTATTAATAGATATATTTAAATACTAGTTAAATACTAATAAATACTAAAATAGTATTAGAAATAGAGCATTTTCTATGGTAAAACTCAATAATTTAAATTTAAATACTAGTTAAATACTAATAAATACTAAAATAGTATTTGACATTTTTAAAAAATGAAGTAAAATAGGAAAGTGTTAGGGGAAAGAAATTATCTAATACAAAAGAGAGGGTAATTATGAAGTTACCAGAAAAAGCGCCAGATTGGTTTCCGATTATAAAAGATAATTTTGTGAGTTTAATTTCTAGCAAAGATTTTCAATCATTTAATGAATTTATCAGCACCACTGATCAACATGGAGACTATTTATATTGGGATACATTCAAACATTTGAAAATACCAGAAGGCATAACTCCTGAATTAGCTTGGAGTTATCTAAAAATGACAAGGCAATCCAAGACTGTTAAAACTAAGTTAATTAGCAAGGATTCAGGTTTATTTAGGTATTGGAGTACCGATGTAATCCTAAGGAACCTTTCAGAAATAGATAAATATATTGGTGGGCAGATTTTGGTAGATAATGAAGCGCCGTTTAATAAGCCCGAGCATAAAAGGTTTTTGATTAATTCGTTAATGGAAGAGGCAATTGCTTCTAGTCAACTTGAAGGGGCATCAACTACGAGAATAGTCGCTAAAGAAATGTTAAGGACATCCAGAAAACCAGAAAATCACGCTGAACAAATGATATATAATAATTATCAAACAATTCTAAAAATAAAAGATTTCATTAATAAGCCTTTAAGCGACCAAATGCTTCTAGAATTGCATAACTCAATGACAGTGGGCACATTAGAAAAGTCCGATTGGAGTGGGCGTTTTCGGACTTTAACAGATGAGCCAATTATTGTAGGAGATGAAGAAGGAACTTTATATACCCCTCCTCCACCTGAAAAGATCGCGGATATGTTAAAGATACTTTATGATTATGCTAATACAGACGAGACATCAAGATTTGTTCATCCTGTAATAAAAGCAATAAATTTACATTTTTACCTTGCCTACATTCATCCTTTTAATGATGGCAATGGAAGAACGGCTCGGGCTTTATTTTATTGGTATATGCTTAGTAAAAAATATTGGATGATGGAATACCTAACAATCTCGCGCATATTCATTAAAGCTCCAGCCCAATATAAGCGCGCATTTTTATATACAGAAATGGATGATTTAGACCTCACATACTTTATTTCTTTTAATATCAAAGTTATAATTATGGCAATTAAAATATTGGTGGAGTATATTCGTAATAAACAGAAAGGGGTTGTAGGAATAGGCTATCATTTAAAGAAATATCCTGAGTTGAATGAAAGGCAAAGAGACTTATTAAGACATGCTATTGATAATCCTGATAGCCAATATACAATAGAAGCACATCAAACAATTAATAGCGTGACTTATGAAACAGCAAGAAAAGACTTGGCATATATCCAAAACAAGGGTCTTTTTAATAGAGTCAAAAAAGGAAGAAAATTTTATTTTATTCCATCCAAGAACCTAATTAAAATTTTAAAATCCAATTAGATTTCTATTCGTCTCTTTTAGTTCATCACGCATAAATTAAAAATCCCCGTTAGATTTCCCCAATAGAAATAGGGATGTTTATTTTTTAGCGGGTGGCTTGGACTGGCTTTGAGTGAAGGCTTTGAAAGATTTTATGCGTTTTCGATGGAGCGTGCATTAGAAATTTTTTGGCAAGAGTGCACAAGGATTTATGAGGAGCGAAGGTCGCGCTTCAGCGTAAGCATACTGCCCGTAGCGACGAATAAACCGCAGTGCACGGCAAAAAATTTCAGCACGCGGAAGCGAAACCATAAAAGCGACCAAGGCAGGACCCGCTAAATTAATCGTTATGATATTGTAGAATTCCTCTACTATTTTGAAATGGAAGTGGTAGAATAAATGAGGACATAAGTTATGGAGCAGGCTGTTGTAATTGGTGAGGCGATATAACTTATATGTCCGAATTTATCCTTGCCATCTTTGATGGCAAGGATCTGATATCGTAGCAAAAGAGGAAGAATGGAAAAGAAAAGGTCGGTTGGGGTGACGATATTCGCAGTGCTATTAATTATCTGGGGAATCTGCGGTTTTACAGGTGCATTTTTAATGGCTGGGTATTCTTATATAACTGGTATAGGGGTAAATTTAGCAAAGCCACAGCTTATTATTTGCTTGCTCCTATACATTCCTGCGCTGATTAGCGGCATAGGGGCTTTATTGCTTACAAGCTGGGCACGGCGTTTGATTATTTATCTTAGTGTTCTGTTTTTTGGTGTATGTATCTTTCTGATTATCGTATGGGCCATAGGAGTTGTGTATGTCCTCACTCATCCGGATATCAATCTTGCGCGTGGACAGATTATGGATGGTGTATTATGGTTTCTTAATCTTGGGTGGTCTATAATACTTTTTTGGTTCTTTATGCGTCCGTCTGTCAAAGAACAATTTCAGATGGCCTCCCCAAGTAAAGGACCGATTTAGCCTTGCTTGTATTTAATATAGTCCTTAATAATTTCTTTGTGGTCAAAGGCGAAGTCGAGTTTTTCTAGCTCTTCGATTTTTACAATATTTAAACCCGCTGCATCATCCCCTGCTTTGGGTTTACCTTTACCTTTAGCTATAAAAACCGTACCGATAGTATGAAAACGCGGGTCGCGAGTAGGATTAGAATAAGTGTGAAACTGTCTTAATTCTTCTAAGTCTAAACCGGTCTCTTCTTTGGCTTCTCTGGTTATTGCATCCTCAAGGCTCTCTCGGTAATCCACAAATCCGCCCGGCAAGGCCCAACCAAAAGGCGGATTGCTTCTTTTAATAATTACTATACCGCCATTAATTTCAATAATCGCATCCACGGTAGTAAAAGGCCCTGCCTGAAGTTTTTGCGTCACATATTCTAGATAACCCATTACCCCTTTATTAAATATAGCAAAGGCCTCTTTATCGTAAAGGCAGAAGATAATTTCTTTTAATGAACTTTTTGTTTGGCGTAGATGCTTGAGTATCTCCTGAGCAATAATCTTGGCACTGGCTAAATATTCAAAACCGCCTACGCCGCAGCCTAAAGCAGTAAAGGCAAGTGATTTTATCTTTAATTCTTCGGCAACCTTAAGGGTGTTTCTTGCGGCATCCCGAATTTTTATTTCATCAGTCTTACAGTCCATACCCATGGTAGCAGCATGAATGACATATTTAGAAGGTAAGTTGCCGGCGCTGCTAAATATAGCTTCCCCTATCTTAATCGGGCCTTTTTTCACTGCTTCTTCTTCAATTATTTTTCCGCCTTTTCTCTTTATCGCTCCTGCTACTCCTCCACCCATGACTAATTGATTATTGGCAGCATTAACAATGGCATCTATTTTAAGGGTAGTGATATCGCCTTGCACGATTTTAATTTCCGTATCTTTGATTTTCATGATTATTCTCCGATAATCTTCACCAACACTCTTTTCTTGCGCTGGCCGTCGAATTCACCGTAGAAAATCTGCTCCCACGGCCCAAAATCTAACTTTCCCTTAGTTACGGCAACTACTACTTCTCTACCCATAACCGTCCTTTTTAAATGGGCATCGGCATTGTCTTCGCCGGTGAGATTATGTTTGTATTTATCCTTTCCGTAGGGAGCGAGTTTCTCCAGCCAACTGCTAAAATCACTATGCAGGCCTGACTCATCATCGTTTATGAAAACACTTGCGGTGATATGCATGGCATTAACCAAACAAAGGCCTTCCTTAATCTGGCTTTTGGTAATTGCCGCTTGAACTTGGTCTGTAATATTGATAAATTCCTGCCGGCCCTTAGTATTAAACCAGAGATATTCTGTGTAAGTTTTCATTTTCTTCACTCCCCGTGAATCCCATTGTAAACCTTATCGGTTTTATTTATTTTTATAAAGACAATTTGTGAGATCCTGGCGTTTTGTTTAAGCATTATGCCTTTAGGGTTTTCTATCACCAAAATAAATTCACTTTTCCCCTTAAATCCTGCATCCCAAACAGCATTCTGGGTGAAAGCACCAATTCTTAGCAAAGAACTTCGGGAAAAAGCCAAGGCCGCTAGATTATCCGGCATATTTACGGTTTCATTAGTTCTAACTCTATAGGCGCCTTTTTTTAAGTTCCACCAGCCAAATTTATCTTTAAGGGTTTTCTTTTGAGCAAGTATAACTTTACCCTCGGGGATTATTCTTTCCTTATTGGAAAAATCTAACGCCCCCTGACTGTCAAATTCATAGATGCTACCTACCGTAAGATCAAAGCCGTGCGGAGCCAATTGTGTTTCTAAATCAATGTAATCACTAATCAGATTTTGCTTTTCTATTAATGCTTTAATTTCTTGGCGGTTGAGCATTTGTTTCCTTAGCGTAACAACCGATGTATATCCGGCCAAAGGCCAGAGTTGTCGTGGTTGATACTGAGCAACCTTTGTTCATCTTCGCCATAAATGGCAAAATTTTCCTATTGCGAATGTATAAATTTCGCAGCTACTTTGAAAGCTTCTTGTTTGGTTTTAATCTTACCGACGGCCTGTAACTCCTCTATTTCTCTTAAGATTTTACCGATTAAAGGGGAGGCCTCTAATTTAAAGTGTTTCATCAATTCATCACCGTTAATAATGCGGACAAATTTAGGCTGCTTTTGCCTATTAAAATATTCTTTGATTAACCTCACTACTAATTTTTCATGCTGCATCCTGCCTTTTTTGGTAGTTAAGGGGCCTCTGGTAGAACGCTGGTCCCCTAAAGAAACCAAAAGAATACTTACTGCCTCATCTTGGGCATCACGAAAATACCTAAAGATAGCGCGCGCTGTTACATCTTCTTTATCCGCTAAATATCCGGGGCGTAAGTGTAAAAAGACTATTTTTCTTAAAACATTTAATTCATCGTTAGAAAGTTTAAGGCGCTTGGCAATATCTTCAGTGATATCCGATCCTATTTTTTCATGGCCGTGAAATTTTATTTTTCCGTCTTCATGGCGCATGGCCTCGGGTTTACCGATATCATGTAAGATGGCGCCTAATTTTGATAGCGCCAGGCGCCTGCGGTCTGCAGAGATAATTTTATTTAAGTAACCTTGAATTTCTTCATCTCCTGCCAACTCCTCTACTGCGTTCTCTAACTGCTTAAGTGTTTCTAAGCTATGCTGCCAGATATCTAAATGATGATAGGGGCCCTGATTAAGCCCGCGCATAATTTCAATCTCGGGGATTATTCTCTTTAAAATCTTGAGCTTATCTAGTTCTACAATATATCTATAGGAATTAGGCCGCTGTAAAATCTTAAAGAGCTCATCGCGGATACGCTCAGAAGAAACCCCGGTTAATTTATGGCTTTTTTTCTTGATCAGGGTAAGTGTCTTTGGCTCAATTTTAAAATCAAAGGTTGCCGCTAAACTAAAAGCCCGTAGAATTCTTAAAGGGTCTTCGTCAAATGCCTTAGAACTAGTCATCCTGATAGTTTTTAATTTTAAGTCTTTACTGCCGCTATAAGGGTCAATTAAGGCATCTGCTAAATTATTTTTTGCGAAAACATCCTCTAAGGATAAGGCTATGGAATTAATGGTAAAGTCGCGATGCCTAAGATCCCCCTTTAAATCCTTATCGCGAAAATCAGTAAAATCCAAAGTATATATTTTATCTCCTGCCTTTTTTACTAAACGGCATGCCCCGTGCTCTTTGTCCAATACTACGAATCCGGCTTTAATTTCCCGCGCAAGTTTCTTCCCGAAATTTATCGCGCCTTTTTTTAGGCAAAAATCAAAGTCCAAATTCACCTTATCCCTATCTAGAAATATATCCCGCAAAATTCCGCCTACTAAATATAGTTTTACTTTACGCTTTTTAGTAAATTTAAAAGCCTCTTTTAATAATCCCTGTTTCTTAAGAATAGAAAAATCGGATTTCATATAGGAGGAGGGATTGTTTATTTCTCTTTATTAAATATCTCGGATTGCTTGACTACTTCTTCTTCGACAAATATAGGAGCATGCGCACGCACTGCCAAGGCGATGCTATCGGAAGGGCGGGCATCAATGACTTTAGATTCTCCGGATTTAGTTTTAATCACCAGTTTAGCATGAAAGGTATTCTCTTCCAATTTATCGATGATTATCTTATCTATATTAGCCTCTAAATTCTCGATAGCAGCATGCAGCAAGTCATGGGTAAGGGGCCGGGGAGGATTAAAACCGCTAATCTTAAGTTTAATAGCTGATGCTTCATTTAACCCGATAACGATAGGTAAAATCCTTTCCCCGTTCTTCTCTTTTAACACAATGAGCTGGTCGTGCCTTTTTTCATTAATCACGATTTTATTTAATTCCATCTCAATCATAGAGGTTTCTCCTTTTGTCAGCTTCGGCGTTGTTTCCTTTCTTTATTTAATATACCTTTTAACTCTTCCATAAATTGGCCCACGTCTTTAAACTGCCGGTAGACAGAAGCAAACCTTACGTAAGCCACATCATCCAACATCTTTAATTTTTCCATAATTAGCTCGCCAACTTTAGAAGAAGAGATTTCATGATCTGATTTTTTTTGCATAGCGCGCTCAATCTGGGTAGCCAACTCCTCCATTTTTTCTACACTAATAGGCCTTTTCTCACAGGCCTTCATAATCCCGGAAAGGATTTTTTTGCGGTCAAAGGGCTCTCTGCGGCCATCTTTTTTTATCACCATCATAGAGACCTCTTCGATATATTCATAAGTGGTAAAGCGCTTGCCGCATTTAAGGCATTCGCGCCTGCGCCTGATAGCTGATTCTTCCTGTGTGGCGCGCGAATCCACTACCTTATCTTCCTTGTATCCGCAGTGAGGACATTTCATCGTCGCTTCGCTCTTCTAAATTAAAAACTTAAAAGTCAAAATTTCAGAGTTGTTATTTTTATCTTGGCATCTTTCAAAAATTTCTTGGATAATTTATCAGGATAGCCGTCGGATATAACAATTTCTTTAATGCCGGCATTAATCAACATCTTGGCGCAGATTACGCAAGGCTGGTTAGTAACGTAAAGAGTGCTGCCCTTGGTACTTGCGCCATAGAGAGCTGCCTGTAAGATTACATTTTGTTCTGCATGTAACCCGCGGCAAAGCTCATGCCGCTCTCCAGAAGGAATCTTTAATTTTTCCCTTATACAGCCGATATCTATACAGTGTTTTAACCCTGATGGTGCGCCGTTGTAACCAGTGGCAACAATCTTTTTATCTTTTACTAAAACTGCACCCACCCGGCGCCTAAGACAAGTAGCTCTTTTTGCGACTAAACGAGCCACCTCCAAAAAATACTCATCCCAGCTGGGGCGCTTATACTCTTGACTTTTTTTACTCATAGACATTTTAAAAGTTGCGGATAAAGAGGAAACCTCTTGGTTAAATGCATGACTTCATCTTTAATCTTTTTTAATTCTTTGGGGTCATCGCTTGCCTCTATTGTCCGATGAATAAGCTGAGCTATCTGGCGCATTTGCGGCTCTTTCATTCCCCGTGTGGTTACTGCTGCGGTGCCTAAACGTATGCCGCTAGTGGTGGCAGGGCTTTTCTTATCAAAAGGGATAAGGTTTTTATTTACGGTAATATTGGTTAGCTCTAAAATATTAGAAGCGTCGGCTCCGGTGATACCTTTCTCCATCAAATCCACCAGCATAAGATGGGTATCCGTTCCTCCGGAAACAATACGAAAATCTTTTTTTGCTAAAGCCTGGGCAAGTTCCCGTGAGTTCTTCACAATCTGCCTTTGATAAACTTTAAAGCCTGCTGTCATTGCCTCTTTAAAAGCCACTGCTTTAGCTGCGATGACATGCATTAAAGGGCCACCCTGGATACCGGGAAAGATGCGCGCATCGATTTTTTTGGCAAACTCTTTTCTACAGATGAGGAAACCGCCGCGCGGGCCGCGTAAAGTTTTATGCGTAGTGGAACTGACAAATTCCGCATACGG